>Ga0307517_10000384_pt1 | contig 75847 bp, 61 predicted proteins | sample 23_EM_MG_FD_194515 | JGI IMG/M metagenome (GOLD analysis project Ga0307517, IMG submission 194515) | Populus trichocarpa ectomycorrhiza microbial communities from riparian zone in the Pacific Northwest, United States - 23_EM | ecosystem: Host-associated > Plants > Roots > Unclassified | place... | reverse complement strand
CTCATGTTTCGTCTTGATACTTCGTATTAAGCTAGTACTTAGTGAAGTTAGTTTACTGCTATAATCCCTGCTAGTGGGACATCCCTGCTAGTGGAATATTCAAAACTTAGGTGCTGTACCTTCGTAATTTGTGGATATGCCTTCTGCTCGGGAATGGATATTCGAGTTCTATCTGCTGCTTCTATTATTAATAAGTTTAGGCCTATTCGGCAATTCAAGGGAGAATTACGGGGCTAGTAACCATATTACCAACTCTGTACGATGGTGAAGCACCTATCGATATGGGGTGCCTATGTTAAATGGGGCTGTGAGTGATGGATAACTAAAGTGGTGCACCACCATCAGAAGTACGTTTCGGTCGCATAATATAAAGGGCGGCGTAGGCGGGGCATGGTGACTGTCAGAGTTTGCCATGCAGGGGAGTAAAATAAAAAGCCGGGGGAAAACGACAAAAAAAAGGGAAACAGTACACTATCTCCCCTCACACTTCCTCCCCACTCCCCACTCCCCAGCTAGGCTAAGGGCTCGTAGAGCCACTCAAGCCTTGGCCAGGGCAACGGAAGCAACCACCCGGACCAGGTAATGTCCCTGGATGACCATGGCCTCCAGCCCAGCTACCGCCTCTGCCTGCCCGGCGGTAATCTCGGCAGGCGGCGCCCATTTCGGCGTAGTGCTAGTATGGGAAGGCGATATAGCCCCCTCCCAGCCCACCGACAATCAGCACTAGAGCAACTAAGTAATAGTTGGTAAACACCCGCTAGCAAACTTGACAAGCCAAAACAAGGGGGTTGCTTAAACAAACTAATGGCCGCTGGATACAAGGTTAGGGATATCGATAGATTGTTTTTTGTCTTGATGGATAATCTGAATAATTTTTTTAAATGGTGGTGATTGTGAGGCGGATGATAGAGGGAGATTTACGGGGGGAGCTGGAACCGGTGAACCCGAGCGTCCAGTCCAGCCCGTCCGTCTTCAGGCCCGGGGAGGATGAAAAGCAGTACCTGAAGTCCACCTGGGACGGACGGGCGGGGATCGTCCGGGAGTTACTTGTCGGTAGATGTCTACAGGGGCCCACTGCCACTTTCTCAGACAGCAGTCTTTCACAAGTGACTAGCGCTCTTGCCCTACGAGTATGCATGCCCACTACTCCCGGAATTGGAGTCCGGTGGGTTCCTGCAGGGCTACCGGAACACTTGGGATCACTGGATACAGTTGGTGGGTGTGAGGGTTGAACTTTCCGCGCCAGAACAGCATTTTGTCCACTTATGTCTATACCTGCAGCATACGAAGGCCGAGTGCGGCGGTAATCATGGGGCCTGTCCGAGTTAGCCTCTTCCTGTCCAAGCATCATTTGTTGAAAATATCCGATGCGGAGGTAATGATCGGCGATGGGGTTTTTACGCAACGGAGTGGAATGGGCTCAAGTGAAGAAACGGGGCTTGTATCAAGCGAAGGAGCTCATGATTTATTGAGCTGAGTATGTAGAAAGGAAAGAAAAGAAGAAAGTAAAAAACAAGAAGGCTTAGGCGTGGAAAGGACAGGAAGGAAGGAAAAACGAATGGGAGAAAACTTTGCATAACTTGATTGTCCCTCCGCTGGTGCAAACGCGTGCCACCGAGGCCTCATCTCCCGTACCAAGTGCGGATATTTCCCACATCAATTTCACCGCCCCCGCTTGATTGTTATTCTTATATCTTCTTTTCACCTCCGAAAGGCTTTCAGTAATTACGATGATCTGCTCTCATCTAAAAGTAGTATAGTGTCAGTAGTTTGTTAGTCTATGCCAAGAATCTCGAGAAAACCACTAAACAGCTTCACATGTCACTCATCTTAAGAGGGTGTAGGGAAATTTTAAGAAAAACACCAGGAGGGCTCAAGTATTTCACTTGTTCGACGTTACATCTCCGGTCGATGGTATCCGAAAGATCCTCTCGGCCAAACACAAATGAGAATCCAACGACCCAGACCCCACCGGAAACCCCGGTGGGGGCCGCTTTCAGTACGACTCAAGTGCTTGAGATATAGAAGCTCGGATCCCAGGACGCCATGAGCACCGTACTGGACTATACCTGGGGGCGATAATACATTTCACATTTTCCAGGTTCCGGGACTCACCGGGGTGTGAACATATCGTACCTTCGCCCTCCGGCATACCCTAGGATTCGGGGACTTGCCAAGCCCCATTCATTCATTCCGAAATACCGTACAAGTAAAAACCTGAATAATTGGACGGTGTGCTATGAAGTCCAGAATTCCCTTCTCTGGAAAGGGGGTCAAAAAAACACAGCAAAAACACGGCCCCCTTCCCCTCCGAGACAGAAAAAAAACAAAGATTTCTTGACCTTACTAGGAGAGGAAAGTCCAACGACATAGCACACCGTCCAATTATTCAAGTTTTTACGGTATGGTAGTGAGTCTGTGGTTCTTTTGGCGCGTTACTAATGTAGTGCCGGCAGGCAATTCACTGGACAGTATTGTACGGTGCGGCCCTCGCACAGTCGTTAGACCCCCCGCCACAGGGGGGATGAGACGCCATTTGGTTTGCTCAAGAGATCTGAGCCCCCTGAGTTAGAGTCGGCGCCCCATGGCGCCTCGCCCTCCCCGCTATGATATCAAAAATCTATGCGTTCGCCAGGTTGCCTGGTATAAGGCGCGGCAAACCTTGCCTGACCTAAGTTATTAGGCCAATAGAATGCAAGACACATTCTGAGGCTTGAGTTACTCTAGGATATACTTAAACTCACGGAGAAGCTGCCCGGGTCACTGCGATCGGTGGCTCTGTTACCCGCGGTCCCTCGTAATCCTGGGTTATATAAGTTGCCTCTAGCATTGACTGGATTTGCTCAATGAGAACACCCTCTTAAGGTCACGATGCACAGGCAACAAAGGTCGAGCTGCATGAAGTGATATTCTACGAAAAGAGAAAAACAATTATAGCCCAAATCTCCAACCACTCCCCCCTCCGGCCACTTTCATAACATCCATAAATAATTATTCTTGTTTATCTTCCGGGAAATTCCTATCATTACCATCGTTTGTGGGTCCGTCTCCCCCCCGATCCCCTGCCCCAGGCCCTAGCCCCCCTTCTTCTCCGCTCACCCTCCTACCTTGCCCCCCGCACCTACTCCCAACGACCAAAACCGGGACCCTACCCGCCCCCTTCCCCCATATCCACCTTCCGAAGAACCACCTCAGCTGACGAATCCCATAGATCGCCTGGTCCCTACTCGGCACTCCGAAAACGCCATCCAATTCCTCCAGCGTGCGATTTCTAGTTTCAGGGACGAGCAACAAAATGAACACGAACCCGACAACATTTAGTGCAGCATACAGCGCGAACGCACCAGCGCCCATCCCTTTGTGCATCGGGGGCCACGTGATCGTCAGCACGGCGTTGAAGAACCAGGTTGCGGCGGTGGCGACGGACATGCCAATGTCACGGATGTACAATGGATAGCATTCCGCCGAGTAGACGAATGGGACAGGACCTTCGCCGGGGGAATACACCACCGCGAAGAGGTACTATAGGCTGTCCATTAGCGGCCAATTATTGATTATTAAGGAGGTGGGAGTAGGGGTGGAACCATTCCGATGAGAGTTAGCGGCGCTCTTCTATTCTCATCGCGGCCTTTATCCAGTAAACAGGTTAGGAGCATACAGAGCGCCATTAGCGGGAACGTGAAGAGGAGTAGATTCCGCCGGCCAAAGGTATCTATCGTGCGCACGGCCGGGATTGCAAATACGAAGTTGATGATGCCAAAGCCCATGCTACCAAGGAGCGCAGTGCGAATCTTCCCATAGTCGTTTCTTGTTGCTTTAGCATTGCCCCTAAGGACATCGGACGAATACTGAATTCTACGTTAGCACCTTGCGCAGGTTCAAGACAAGAAGAAAAGAAGCTTGAATACATATGCCAGGACATTCACCCCACAGAATTGCTGCATAATCATAACAATGAGTGATGCCTGTAGCGCACGACGGTTTCGTGGAATTGTGAAGACTTCCGCAAGGCGGTTGCGGCGGGCTGAAATTCGTTTCTCGGCATCTAGGAGGACGTGGATGTATATAAGGTCCCGCGCGGCTTGGATTTTCGAGTGGCGGAGGCGGATCAATGACTTAAAGGCTGACTCGTAGTTGCCTTTTTTGATGTACCAACTGTTCTTTCCCTTTAGCTGACTAATCATGAGGTGGTGCCGGGGGGGAGGTATGTTTACCGAGGTGACTCCGGGCTGAAGTATATGAGCGCGCAAACAATTAACGGAAAGAACATGGGACTACCAATCATGAGGCGCCAATTTTTACTCTTTCCCTCCTAATTAGCTCCCTCTCGCCGACTAGACTGGTGCGAACGGGTACATACACAGTTGTAAGTGAGCAAGTTCCCCAGCTTCTCCGAGCACAAGCTCTCAACCGTACTATCACCAAGATGGAATAACCCTACGCCCATGAACAGCCCCAGCATTATTCCAAAAGCAGTCCACATCTGCCACATCATTACGAGCCCGCCGCGGATAGTCGCGGGAGTGCATTCGGATGCGTACACTGGGATAGTTGCGCTCTTCGGTCCGATGCCGAGACCTTACTTGGGCATCAGTATCAACCCCCAGAAAGCGGAGGGAGGGGAGCGAACCTAGTAGGAATCTTGCCACCAGCATCTGTTGCCATGTGTTCGTGAAGCCTTGACCAAGACAGGTTACTGAGCTGATTATGCACGAAATGAAGATTGCGCCGCGGCGGCCGCAGTAGTGGTTTAGGGGTTCTGTGAGCCTATGTTTTCGGTGAGCTGTGTTGAGTTATTCACAGAGTTAAGCACAAACCAACAACCGATTAGAGCACAGCAGAAGTATGGCGCCGAGTTCACAAGGCCGTAAAGCCATTTACTGCCTGGTCCTGATATGTTGAAGGCCCTCTCATAGAAGGTATTTGCTATTGATAAATGCAAGTTAGATAGGGGAAGAGATCCCCTACTAAGACGGAATTAACATCGTTGGTGAGATATGATGAACAAACCTCCATTGACCGCAGTCCTGAGAAGCAAGAGGTTAGCATAGTCATCGTGCACAGCTACTTGACGGTTCATGAAGCATCCAGACGTCTTGGCGCCAAGACATACGAATGCCTCATTATTGTAAAGTACCGAAAAGATCCTGCCCTTCCCTCCTCCCCCATCTACCCCCTACGGAAACCAAACAAAAGTAGCAAAGAGCACAGTAAAAGAAATGGAGATACTAACTCGTCCCACCCCTGCACCACGGCCCCTAATGCACAAGTAATCACCAGCGCATACAAGCTCTTCGGCTGATCCCACTTATGCGTCAACTCCCTCTCCAGCGCATCCCTCTCCGGACCGAGTCTACCATTTGTCTGAAACTCCGAATCTACTTCCCGGAATGACAGCGGGTTCTGCGCGAGCCCCGCCGCGCGCTGGAACAATTCCTCGTATCCCGTGCCTAGCCCCTTGTCCACGACAAACTTACGGCCGAGCTCCTGGAGTTCAGCTCTGTTGAGGCCAGCGAGGGGGTTTGCTAGGAGGCGATCGGGTATGATTGAGTCCGATATACTGCTCGGGGGTGGAGGTGGGGAGTGGGCCGGCGCGTCCTGCTCTCCGTCGGCGATAGCGTTGGCTGCTTGGGCTTCGTCCATTAGTGGTTAGTATGGGGGGAGGGTTTGAGCGTTGGAAGGGAGGTAGAGAGGAAAGGAGGTGGGAGGAGAGTATATCGAGGAGAGTATTGGAGGGCTCTTATGAAAGCAGTTGGGAATAGCACCTTTTGTGGGAGCGCAAGTGATTGACTGGGCTGTTATGCCTTGAACCAGAATGATTTTAGTAGACGTTACTCGTTGGCAGGCCGTCAAACCAATCATCCAAAGGCCTGGTGTAGCCAAACTAAGCGAAGCAGTATTAATACCAATATGACACACTATTACTCTATAATAGAGGCGGAGGCACTCCGAAACGGCAGGCTAATTGGCGCAGGTGGGCGCCATATCTCGTGGAAGCAAGAATACGCATCACTAATGTTTTTTCCTTTTGGAACTGTAGTCTAGAATGGTACGGTTACTTCGATACGAGGCTGTGAAGAGAGGGGGTGGTAGCGGTAGTTCCGCGACATATTCGATCCTTGGGAACCCATCCCACGCCAAAAACGCAGCTTTTTTCCCAGATTTACAACGCGACCGCAAGTTCCTCAACAACAGCCCCTTCTCTGGCTGTTGCGACATGCACTCGAGGATGGCAGGCGGTTGCACGAGCTTCTGAAATTGGGAATTTTTGAAACAAGCGCCTTCTTATGAGCCTCCACATCGGGGTATGGTATTGTAGGATTCGAATAAAGGACCCTGTGCTTGGACGTTAGAATTGCCTCTCTCAGTAGGGTCTAGTGGGTTTTTTCTTTTTTCTTCCCCCCGAAAAACCAGATATTTGGTGTGTGTCCAGTATCCTTCTATTTTCCAGGAGAGGAAATTTTTGCTACCAAGTGCATGGTCAGTTGGTGGGTATTTTAAGTTTTTACCAGATAATATTCGGGGGTGCAACAAGTCGGGAGAACTTCCGGTGGCGTTTGCGTAGCTACTAAACCAAATCGGGAAACCCAATTGGCATTGCATGGCTCTAGCGGATGGGAAAAAAGTTGGGCGCTCTCCCCTATCCCGTGCACAGCAGTGTCTGTTTTTCTCTACAAAATAATATTCCACAGTATCTATTCTATCCGCAAACCGATATTCTGTCACTCCTCCTAAGCCATCTCGCTGGTATTCATGTTGTGTCCTCAGAGGGCTGCTGTGGAGATGGCGGAGGTGAACGACCGGCCCCGGCGGATATTTGGCGATTAACACAGAAGCATGGTTACCGTAACCAGAAAAACAGGGCGAAACGCGTGCCAAGCTCAAAAAATAGCAGGGCGCCCGACCCATCCTTGCATCATATCCTAGTGGATGGGCCCGAAAAAGTATCCGGATGAGATAATCTGAGATCTAACCTCCATTTTACAAATAATACCTCCGCCGGGCGGGTAACTCAACCGCTGCACCAGTATCGCCGGAGGTTTGTTGTTTGGACTCTAAGTCTGATACCGCCCTTTTATCAAAATAGGTGAGCTCGTCCAGGGCACAATAGGAAAAAACTTCCAATTCACCAACTAGCCAAGAACAGGTGAGCTCCGAAACTACTTCAATAAGAATCTTTAGTTAATCTATCATTGGCTAATGCTAGAGGATACGAGAAAATAGAGCATGCAGAAATGCTGGAGGGTGAAATGGACCTGATGGAGCCAGACGCAGGCTGAGGAGGCAATGGCAGAACATTGTTGGGCACTATGGCATGATCAATGGAAACCTCCGGCAGCAAGGGCCTTTGCCATGCATTCCCCCCGTTGTCGAGGGTCACAGAAAACGTTCTCTATTTGCTTTCCTTTGTTTTTGCTATAGAATGTTATGGAAAAGCCCAGGCTCCTGTGGCGAACAGGAGGTGGTTCCGTAATTCGTTATCTTCCTGCTGTAGTATCATTTACTGGTACTTTTGTTTTTTTCTTCGTATATGCTTCTTTCTTGATGTGCGAACGAAATCACAAGCAATTATAATTATTACCCTCTCGTACCACCTATCTCATTTAGTTGGCACTTGCCCCCTGCGCACACCTCGTTACAAATGTAAATCGAACCTGCTACTGGTATTCTAAGAACCGGCCCTACCAGTTGCTACTACTCGAGTATATCTGTGGCCGCCCGGTTGTTTTTGCTAGGTACCAAAGGTGCTGGTCAGCAATGTATGGCGATGACGATGTGACGGCGACGGTGGTGGCACCGGAGGGGCATGGAATTGGTGGGGAGGATCTACCGGTAAGTGTATTATGATTTTGGGATTTACAGGTTGGAGAGAGCGGGAATGATACCATATTAGTACCTTAGTATGGTCTGAGGAAGGGATATGTAAGGTTAGCACACTTGTGCCGCCGGGTGCTACTCTCAGTAGGTAAACGCCAGCACCTTTAGACTATACCGCAACCAAGCACCCAAGCTGAAAATCAGTGAAAATACCAGTCGTACCTCACTATCCCGGACCCTACTCTACCGGATCCCCCGCGGTTTTTCACCCAAACCTAACTCATTGCCTTGGATAATTCGCTGCCCCGGACAGATTCCTTGGATTTTAGCCATCCGTATTCCCCACGATCGCGGCCGAACAAAGATGGTGTGGCATATTTCCCAACCCCACAGCAGCACCCTTTCGCTCTCGGAGCAAGGCCGTTTAGCTAGCTTCCATGCACCAGAGGATGAAGGCGGTTATTGTGCCGAGGGATGGTATACACGATTTTAAGTGTATTTTATTTTTTGTTTCTATTGTTGAAGTTACCCGGATTATTATCGTTGGGCATTAAGCTGGGTATGATACTTGGTTGTGACGCAGGAGTTGTTCGCGTTTATTCTTTGACACCCCGGCGGCACACAACTTGGGGGAAAACTAGCGTACCGTGGTGCACCAAGAGTGATCTACTAACTTTATCATAGTATCATATTCTGCACAATGGAGGCATTCAGCCTGTTGGAAACCCTTTTATACTGGCACAAGTTTCTCTACTTGAAGGACTTTGGTACGTGTAACGCTTTTTTCATGCAGTCAACGGGCCCAAGCATGCCGGAATCATAGGGTATCATAGTAAAGAACAGGTACAAGTACCGGTACGACACAGTGAGCACCCTATTGTACTAGAACCGCATCGGGGGGAAGGGGCTACTGTTCGAGTGGTAATACCCGTGCTCAACGAAAAACCCTCCATGGATCACACACCCCCTTCTGCTCGAGTATCCAGGCAGTGCACTTCATACAGTACCGGTATCTTCCTGGAACCCACCATCTCCCCCATCATGACGCAAAAAAGAAACAAAAAAACCCCACCTTTCACGACATCGCGCCGTTCCTCAAAAGCACAAGGCAACCGCAGTCGGCCCCCGTCATGATTGGTCGCCGTTTCGGGCGCTCACATTGCATAGTACTAGTACTGGCAACTAGGGTTGCTGTAGTATATGTGGTCACGGTTACTCGAATAGGCTGGTATCTCAAGTTTCAAACCGGACTGGAGAGTCTCAGTTGGCTACTCGTACACCCCCAAACTATCCTGTTTGGAGCACATGTGCCTGTACGACCCAGTGCTACGTACCGCAGTGCGAATTATCAATCAAGTTGGACAGCCCACTCTCTGGCAAAAAGATGATGAAGGGGGTTCCCGAGGGGTGAAAAAGTCGATATCAGAACCCGCGCCAAGAACGCGGGGTCAATTTTTGAGAAATTGAGTTCTGCGCACCAGAGATGGGGGCCCATCGCTTAGGTTAACTTTATCGTTGTGCGAGAGGTATCGGTAGTTGATACAAGTCACATAATTTGGTGAAAGGGGCATTGCAGTCGGAGCAGGCCGATACCTTATTGTGGCTCGGCAATAGCTTGTTATTTTGCCAAGCATGGCGCCTACAACACGTGCACCGCACTGGTCCGGGCTGATCCCGTGGTGAATACCGGTAGGGCTATGTGTTAACCGATACCGGCAAGGAAAATTAGCAGGAATTAACTTGTCCTGGCTAGACTATTACTCCTACCCGCCAAAGGTTTGACCTGTTTCTAAGCCCCAATAGTCTATCTCCGTGGACACTTGAGATATTCCAAATCTCTCTCTATCGCTGCGCAAGAAACCATTCGCTCCATCATCTGCAGCTACTGAGCAAAAGCCCTCGTGAAACGGAGTTCTTCTTTGACTGAGATTACGTTGGCCAAAGGGGCTTTGCGGGTGGAAGGCCCGTCTCACGGGTAAAGAGAAATTACATTTCACCAAGACTTAATAGTTAGTACTCGTACTCGTAGAGCGGAGTGGTGGCTCAAACTCCTTCGGGGTTAAAGTTGAGCCATATTTTCTTGGCAGGGTATCATACTTTCCTACTGATCACCCTCACCAAAACTGCTGTGCTAACACTCTTGCAGCGGTTAGAGAAACATGGAAATCGATTCGCTTCAGTGGCCAAACGCTCCAATCAGATCTCAAGTATCCCTTTGTCACGTTTCCGATTTTCTCCTTTTTAACTGCTGGCTGTACTCGAGTGCCGGGATTGTATGAAGCCCATTCCATACTGGTACTGGTCGTCTCAATGCTTGGAGGGTGGAGGCTGGGGTGTTGGCTGGGTCTTGGCGGGCGGTTGGAATCGACATCTTGTGGGGAAAAGAAAGTTGAGCTTCTTTTGTTATCATACCAAGCTCCTACCGTACCAGGAGGCAGTTCCTCGAACGGTCTACAGGCACTTGAGCGCTGGTAAAGCAATAATTAGTTGCTATGCACGTTAAGGCTAGATTGGGCGGCAGGCAGCTGTGCGGGTGTGCACGGTATCTTAAGACTACCAGTATACCGGTACTTGGCTAGGAAATAGTATTTTTCCCTATGTTTAAGGCGTGAAGGGCTCTAATGACTCAGCGCTCGGAGTCGGCTTAAATATCCTCAGCGTAATTGTTCCAAAACATGGATTGCCTGGCAACGGATTTCACATTTTCAGAGGACACAAGGCATACTGCTGCCGAAGATCTCTTCTGGGATATGGTGTAGGAATCTACGGCACGAGGCGAGTGGGCAGCTGTCCGCACTGGCGAGCTAGATTCGGGGAGGGGGTATCATATCATAGGGTAGAATTGGTTGAATGAAAGACCGTGGTATTGGTATTCGCGGAACATGCCAGATCAACGTTCAGGTGAAGAAGGCCAGGACATAAGTCCTTCTTTTCAGGCACAATGTCCAACAAGAGATGCCCGGCATCGGCTACTGGCAGGATTCCCCACGTTTCATGGCGACAGATACTTTCCAGGACTCGATTGTTCTTTCCCCCTCCCCTTGTTCATAACTCACGAGGGCGGGTTAATCCTAGGTTAACTTGTCAGGTAGGGCATTGAGGTTGGTTACACGGTTGCGTTTTCGCTTGAGGCGCAAGGCAGAGTTGGGCTGGTGCTGGAGTTTCCCGGGAGCGCTTTTTCATTTGCAGGACACAGGTGATCGGTGATGCCTAATGGTGAATAACAGAGAATGTCGTACGAACACAGCATCGATGCCCTAATTGGAAATTTAGCTGAGTTGACTTGTTTTCCTCTTTCTCCCCAACAGGTAGTGGGGTGGGCAAGTTATGGGACAAATCAACAAATCAACAGATCAGGCATCCAGGCGTCTCCCTATCTTCTCAGCTCGCCGCACCTCTGCTCGTGGCTCCTGGCTTGCCTGTAGCCTCGTATCAAATGTCATAAATGCCCACCCCGTACGTCGGGCGTTGTGCTCGAGTGTCGGTGCCGTAGTAGTTTAGTATTCATAGTGGGGAATCGCTGCCCAATAGGCTATAAGCAGTACCAGCGTGAGGAAGATATAGGCCCCCGTATCCAAAAAGCAATACATCGCTCCCATGATTCTTCACCCCCGCCTGTCAACCCTCCACCCGATACCGGTATTCACCTCCTACGAGCGTGCTTGGATGGGTCTTCGGGGAATTCTCCTATCGGTTTGATTAGCGTTAAAAACACTTTTCCGGGAGCTTTCCCCCGCTTTGCTTCTGCCCTCCCCCTTTGGTGCTAATCTTCATTGTGTCGTTCGAAAAAAAATAAAAAATGTCCTTCGGTTTTTCCGTGGGCGACTTCATCGCGGGGGCAAAGTTCGCTTGGGACCTCTATCACAAGTGCTTCCTGGTAGCTTTCTTCCACCTCGTCATCTATTACCGGTGAACCTTGGGAATTAACACAGAAAACAAACAATCACAGGTAGCTAAGGATGCCCCAAGCGAATTCATCGAATTGATGCGAGAACTTAGCTCGCTTCGCGGAGTCCTGAAATGCATCGAAGATGAGATCAACACTCGCCGAATAGACGACTCTCGGCAACTCGCTCTCAAGCGAACAATGGACGGCACAACGCGTACACTTCGGAGACTTGAATCCCTAGTGCACAAATATAGAAAACTGGGGTTTAGCGACGGGCTGCAATTTTGGAGGAGGTTGAGATGGGTTACCGAACAGCGGGATATAGAGGGTATTAGAGTAAGGATCATGGTCTATACTTGTACTCTGAATCTTTGCGTCAGTTCTGTTGGGGAGTAAGTTCTCGCCGCCATGGTAGTGACTATTGGTGAGGGGCGCTGATCATAGTACCCTATAGATCGATGATTGGCACGATAGAAAGGGACTTCAAACAAGCTCTTCACCACCAACAGGACCGGTTGTCGCTACACGACTTACCGGCATACAGCCCGGATGGTACCCCTACGCCAGAACACCAGGAAAATTCGCGAAGAGAGAGCGCGGCATCCTACCTCACGAACCAAACTAGTCTCTCCCAGGGAGGGGAATACCAGACTCCAATTACCAGCCCAACCCAGGGTGGCTTCGCCCGCCCACCAAGCATACGCCCAACAAGCCCGCTAGGGTCAGTTCACTCTGTCGTGACAGACCTCATAGATTTAAACGATGACAGTTCCGCTGAGAGCGTCCAGGAGGTACTCGCTCGCGCAACCGATCTACTTTCGAATTGCCCTGAGCGGGATTCCATTCTGCGACCGCCGGTGACGCTAGACTGGGACCCGCCGAATCCAAAAAATTTGGTCTCAGACGCCATGCATAAGAGGTTCTTGGCAAATGCCAGGAGGGGGGCTGATGATCGACGGATTTCGACCGAGGACTTGTTGAGGACGGGCACTTGGTGGGTTTTAAAGGTACGTGATGTGCGCCCTGAGAGAGGACCTTTCGCATTGTCCTAAGCTGTAATTGTTACAGTCGAGAAATGCCGCCCGCCTCCAAAACAACTCAATTCCCAATGCAAGCTCTGCATCCTCCAGTGACCCCAATTCGGGCCTGTACCAGGCGTATTTCGACCTCATGAAAGCCTCCTGGGTCCTGTACAACTACCTCCTCTCAGACCCTGATAATACAGTCGGCATGCTCGACGAGGATATTAAATCCTTCTCCACCTTACAAGATGTAATTAAATCCCTCCTTCTACATATTTTTCACTGACCTAAACCCTTCAAGGCGATTGACGAGGACTTTGAAAGCTTCCGCCAAACAGGTCTCTCCGTCGACGATATCGAAGATATGAAGCTGAATGATAAGATTTGGGAGCCCAAACAGCCAAGAGAGGCCGCCTTTGACCAACGAGTAAAGAATCCACTGCTGGATCCGGGAAGGTGGCTCACGATCGAAGAGAATCACGCAGGTAGCGATGATGAAGAGAGTCATCTGCGGATGCACGTATATACTAGTTCTAATATATTTGGTATTTGCAGTACCGCAACTAACTAGGCCTACTGTAATTAGCTTCGTTAACGCGGAACTCGGCAACAAGCGTGTCAGAATGAGAACTAGAGACGCGCGCTACATGCTAATTCTCTGGACGAAGGAGGGGCAGAGCGAGCTAAAGATTACGCTGTGTAATCAGAGTGGGACGTTGAAGATCTCGAGAGATAGTATGCTACTCCCCCTACCCGGAAATCCTATGGAATTCGAGGCGATGTTGACAGAGACAAAGTCACGCCGGAGGACATTAGGCCTTTCCTGGGGATGAACGAAGCATCGAATGTACCGCCTGCTGTGGATATTGAGTTTCCGGAGATGGAGACCACGATCCACTTCTTACACATTGGTGGTAAGCATTGCATTGTTTTTGAGCCCGATGTCAGAGCTACGGCGCCCCCCATCCCAAAAGGGAACTAGAAGCTAGATTTCGGAACTCTTGGTAAATGTTGGAGAGGGCAGGAAATCATGATATTTCACAGGCAAGAAGTGTTTATCATTGTGTATTTCTCATTTCCAGGGTATCACTTCGAACACAACTGCCAAAATTCTAGATTTCCGACCTCTAGCTTTCATTTGTGCATGCGGGCGCCCTCACTCTGCAACAGGAAGGTACTATGCTCACCTAGATGCCAATTTTAGACTTCCGCACATTCATCACGATACCGACACGCTTTTTCGACGCAGTTCAAGAGCGTAACCCTACCTCCGGCAACGAAACCACAATATACCGATGGTATCGCCCCCCTCTCGCCCTCCCTTGCCTGCCTGCTCCATTGCTAACACCTACCGTTCCGTGTTATTAGTGTCCTTCAACGTCTCGAACTGCTCCACCCAAACACGAATAAACCTATAAACCCTGACAAAGCTTTCCATTCGGTTGATCTGCGTATCTGCGAGACCACCGGAGAGGAGGGCTGGATGACTACTCGCCGCCTAGTCCTTAGCAGCTCCGCCAGGGCAGCACAGCCCTGGTGTACCAGCTATTTCTTGCCGCTGAGCAATGTACAAATAAAGGGCGACGGGGCACGGTTAACTGTCAGATGGTCCGACTGTGGGCAGAAGGTTTCGAGCACTAGAGGGGCATTTAATGAGGTCATTTCTTACGTTTACGATGCGGAGAGGCCAAATAGATGTTTGAGTTTGGGGTTCGGGTCTGTTGCTGGTAAGTATTCTCCTTTAGAGGTCTATCGTGATCTAGAGGCTAAAGATGTAAATAGATGCCAATAGTTTTGAGGAGGCGGTTTTTAAATTCACCTTCAGAGAGAAGCATCGATGGGACTCCACACAAGAAAGCCGCTACGTCTATTCCATCCGAAGTACAATCACCAACGCAGAAAGATTCAAAGGATTGCTTATCAGACACCGTGGCTCGGAGTGGAGGTATTCCGAAGCATTTTACCGTATGTTCCCCCACCCTGCGGGAGTGTGAGAGTGGCAGTGCCCTATTCAATACGAGAGGCTTGAGTTTGGAAGTCGGAATAGTTGGTAAGTGTATCGGGGTGAGAGACAACCTCACAGCCAGGAGGCTTTCGGCATTGCGTATCCATTACTTTCCTTTGGCATTAGGCGTGGCTACAAAGCTTCGGATTTCTGACTTCCAACTTTCATTTGTGCACGGGGGCGCTGTCACTCTATTCCTCCTCTTTCGTGTGCTGAATTTCTTGAAGTACCCCGGGACCTAGATTTTGAACTCAAAAATAGCGGTCTTAAGCTTCGGTTTTTGAAAGCGTACTACACGAACTACATTTCGGACCATGTCGAGCGATATTACGACTTGGAGCCGGGGAAGCAACCGAAGTTCTCGCATTGCGAAAAAAAGATTGATTCCGTCAACCTGCACTTCGGATCCCAAGAGGGTGTGCTATCATTCATACCGCACCTCCTTTCTCGGGGCCTTAGTAGACTGGCTAACACCTTATAGATGCGCAAAGCCTCCTCCTCCATATAACCGATAGATGGGAACTCAAGTTCGCCCGGTACCCCCCCCTCCCCGTTCATTCCCCCTCCTCAGGGTGCTGATGATGCTTAGACCAATCGCCCGTGTGTCCCACAAGCCAACGAATCAAAAGTCCTTCTTCCGGACCGCTGGCTCCTCTAGCTGCAGCCCGGCGGACCTCTCTATGTGGCAGAAAGGCGCCTTGCGGCGCTTAGTTATCCGCCGGCCTTCAACCCTCTCCTCCTCCTCCGTAGAGCTGTACCTGACCGCTGTTCTGGATATCGATTTCGAGCACGATTCTGAAAAGGTGGTGGTACAGAAGGACGTGGAGATAGCGAGGGGAGCACTGGTGGATATCGCGACTATGGAGGCAGTGGGTGGGAGGAGAGGGAGCGGGACTGCTGGGGATGGAGGGGGTGGGTGGGTGAAAGCGGGTCAGACTTTGACAATTGAGTTCGGGACGTTTCGAGGTTGGTTTTTTTGTTCTTTTTAGGTTGAGGGTTTTTCCTTTGGCTAACGTGAGGGGCACGACAGATAAAGAGTCATTCACGGAGGTATTGGAGCCGAGTTTACTTTAAAGACACTATCTCTATCAAAAATTTAATTTAATCGTCTTCCATCCTTCCCCTTATACCCCTTCCTTCTCTCTTCCAGCGGAAACATGTTTTTCTTCTCGTTTTGTATTGTTTTTGGTTTATTTCATTTCATTCTCTTCCTTCTCCCCCACAGGCAAACCGAGAACTTGTAGACCTGGGTATTCTAATGGTGGAGTTCTAACGCTCTGGTACGACACATCACTTTATATGGCGGACGTAATTTAGTTCAGTTGTAGCTTTTTCATCTCACGTGTTGGTTTCCTTCGTGCTCTAAATGGGCTTCTGGTGTGCTGGAGCAGACACACAACTGTTATTGTTATAATATTACATACCTCTGGTTTGAACGCCCGCTGCCGGCAATTGATATGCTATGTGTGGCATGCAATCTTTGAACCACCGACTTTCTACTAACCTGCGTCCTCGGAAGTTCTGCCAGTGTTGGGGAGTCAAAAAATTAATCTCTCTCCGGCTTTAGTTAGAGGACTTGGGCAACCCTGCGAGCAGACCAAGAGCCTATATGTGTCTATCTTTGGCGCGAGGATCCTCGCAAAGGATCGGGAATCAATAGCAATGCTTCCTCACCTGGTATAGAGATTAAGTCCATGCTCCTCCTCCTCCTCCTCCTCCTCCTCCGGGGGTGCTCTCAATCATCCCCCGCCTAAGTTCGTATGGTGGGGGGGGGGGGGGGGGTTTCTAATCCAAAAAAAGGACAAAAACAAAGTAGTTGAGATTCTACGATCGGTCAAAGAACCCGAGTGAGGTACGATGGTGATTCACACCCCGACTCGCAAAGAGCCTCCGGCCCCTTGGTATTCCCCAAGCTAAACATTTCTACCGGTTAGACTTACGCTTGCCTCCGCCTGGAAGCTGAGGGGCGCACAGGCTGGTAGAACATTGTAAACCGTATTGCGTTTTCGAGATCGGAGGGTTTATGGTGATGGTGTGCTTTGGGGGTTGGAATTGTGGCCAGCTCTAGTTCGGCTGATGCTGGAAAGTTGGAAGTGCTCTGGCTCTGGGTAGTCACTTGAGAGGGGGAAGTGGATTTCCTCTAGGGAAGGGAGTTCTTGTCCTTGTCTTTGGGCAGTTCTTGGTTTTCGCTGTGGTGATTGGGGGGGCGTGATAAAAATTGGGGTTGGACTTTGGGATTGCTATATCGAGGTGGGGGCCGTCTTTCTGATATAAGGTATACCGAGGGGGGGGGGGGGGGGATTCTGCTTCGGTATGTTGGGAGGTTAGAGTTTGTTGTGAATTGAGGTGTTGGGAGGACTTCTATTGTGAGCAGGAGTTCTATCTTCATTAATATCTTCCCCTGTAGCTCATCCCCTGCCCTGTGGTTCTCCGGATGCTCTTCGTCCTGACGATTTAGCACCTCGGTGCGCTTCCTTTTTTTTTCTCTCGGCCTGGTCATAGTGTGGGACTAGCTGTCCGGATGGGAATCTGGGTGTATGATACCTGCCGGGGTCTGCGCCTCTGGGCACTTTGACCTCTGCAGACAAATAGAAAATAGCGGTGGAGGTGATATAATATCCTGGTATGGCTATGTGGGCGCAGAGACTATTGGTACTGTGCGTACACTGTGCCTCTATTCCGTGTTGATATAATATTATACACAAGTCTTGAAAACCCTGTGAAACCAGGGCAGTCATTGTCAATCACTCGGAAATGTACAGGTGTTGGTGGTCCGGCTGGGCCAGCTTCAGAAACAATCTGTGTCGGACTAGCCGCTTGTGGGCACTGCCTGTACTGGTATTGAGTATTGTCAAGCAAATAACTAATAGTCTATGTCAATAGTCCCCGAGAGAAAAGAAATAAAGAGAAGCGCAGAAGGAAAAAAGGGGGGTGCGAAATAAGGAGAATATCTACACGACAAGGAAAACAAACTTGTGAGGTATTGTGGGATATCCAGCTATGATGTACTTCTCGCTACTCTTAAAGAGTACCCCGCCGTCCTGCACTGGTACTTCCACTCCCACGCAAGACTAGATGACTAGAAACTAGCTGTTCATATGCCAATTCGCTGAATAATTTACATCTAGCCTCCACACCAACTTAACCTGCCAGATAACTTTAGAGCCATACAGCAGGTACCGTACCGTATCAACACCCAGTGACTGACAGGATCGAAGCCGTGTCATTCTCTCTGAACATCTTGCCTTCTGAACTGATGGGAAATTGGTTGTTTACTCGAGCCCACTGTGGATTCGAGATCAAACTTGTCCACAATTCATCCACCGTAGCTTGGGCTGGGGAGGTCCTCACGCATGAGCTATCGAGAGAGATTGGGGGCTAAACGGGATTGCACATGATCATAGAGGCGATTTAAAAATCCTACGTCCCGATCGCAGGCAGACCTATCCCTCTCAAAGAAATAAGCTGGCTAGCTCGTGTAATTGCTTATGTAATCGATCAGTTTGGCAAGGCCATGAGGTGCTCTAGGACATGTGTCTGCAGCTACAGCCTTAATTAACCTACCCCCTTGGCACCCCGACACGACTTTCAAGTTTAACATCACGTCACCCCACCAACCTCCCGCAGAGCTCCCCTTACCACCCTGCCGCCGTCGTCAAATGTCCACGAAGCCCAAATCCCGCTGGGACGAGGACACCGAGACCACCGCCGCGGAACTCGCGCGTTTGAAAGCCGAAAAAGCCGCCCGCAAGGCCCTGAAATCCCAGCAAAAGCAAAAACAACTCCAATCCACATCTGCCACCCCCGCCGGCAGCAGCAGTGCGGCGCCTAGCTCCCCGCCCGCATCCAAGCGGCGAAAACTCGACCGCAGCGACGAGCCCGATGCTGGAGATGAAGATGAAGGGAAGTTAAAGCTCCTCCGCTTCAACGCCCCGGTGATAGCGCCCTGCGCGCACGTGGACTGGTACGAGAAGCTGAACCACATCGAGGAGGGCTCTTACGGCGTTGTATCCCGAGCACGGGACTCGCGCACGGGCGAAATCGTCGCGTTAAAGAAGTTGAAGTTAGAGAGGGAGACGGATGGGTTTCCCATTACTAGTCTTCGCGAGATACAGACGCTTATGGCGGCGCGGCATGAGAACGTGGTCAACCTTCGAGAGGTGGTGGTCGGGGGGACGTTAAAAGAGTATTTTTCATTTCTATTTCTTATCTTTTTTATATTTTATTTCACTTCATGGGATTCGGCTAATGATTGCGATGCTAGTGTGTTTATAGTAATGGATTTCATAGAACACGATTTGAAAACCCTCTCGGAGGAGATGCAGGAGCCGTTCTTGCAATCTGAGGTGAAGACGTTGATGCTACAGCTTGTATCTGCCACAGCGCTGATGCACAGCCGATGGATTGTGCATCGCGATTTGAAGACTTCTAATCTACTCATGAATAATCGTGGGCAGATTAAAGTCGCGGACTTTGGGCTTGCTCGGTATACCGGTGATCCAATGCTGCCGCTGACACAATTGGTTGTTACATTGTGGTACCGATCACCGGAATTACTCCTAGGGGCGAAGGAATATGGGACTGCAGTGGATATGTGGAGTATCGGATGTATCTTCGGAGAGTTGTTATTAAAGGAACCATTATTAAGGGGGAAGAATGAGGTGGAGCAGCTAGCTAAGGTTCGCTCTCCCTCCCCTACCAGATGTGTTAGAACTAACAAAAATCAGATCTTCGAGCTTTGTGGTACCCCAACAGACACAAGCTGGCCAACCTTCCGCAAACTCCCCAACGCCAGGTCTCTCAAAATCCCGAAATCGAACCTCCCACCTCAATCGAAGATCCGCACGAAATTCCCCCTACTAACCTCCCTAGGCATCGACCTAATGTCCCGACTGCTAACGCTCGATCCCGCGCAGCGGATCACGGCAGAGGAAGTGCTGAAGCACCCCTATTTTAAGGAGGACCCCAGACCGAAGAGTGCGGAAATGTTCCCGACGTTCCCCAGTAAAGCCGGCCAAGAAAAGCGACGGCGGAGGGATAGTCCGAGTGCGCCTGTTAGGGGCGGGGAAGCGCCTAGCTTGGGGGACTTGGGGGATCTAGGGGGGTTGTTTGGCGGGAGAGAAGAGGAAGTTGTTGGGGCTGGGTTCAGTCTTAGGATGGGGAGGTAGTGCTAATGAGGTGTGTAATGATGTTATCGGCGTTGGCGGATGTGAATAGTTTTCCTCTAGCAATGAAGAAATGCGTAGTATCGCCTAGATAATAGAGTACATTTAGCTGCCCGAGTACGTTGTCCCCAACGCCACCGACTTCCATGAATAGCCTGCATCCGTATGTTGCAGTACACCGCAATAGAAACCCCCACCCCCCGGTAATCTCAGCGTTGCCCAAGCATCGCGGGAATCCATGATGCTCGTTACCATTCGCTCTCACCCCTGATACCTAATAACTAGGCAACGGTTCTCTCGAACGGTTTGCTCACTCTACAGCCCACTCAGGAATTCTCTTGCCCCGGTAAGAGACGCGAAAACCATCGACCTATCACACCGAGGTCTGTAAAATATGCGCAAAACTTTCTACACCCTGCCGTGCCTCCAGCTATGGACGAAATATTCTAATCCTCAGCGCTATATATGTTCTAACGTGGTTGTTAGGGCTTAGCTCTAAGACGGGAAAGAGATGGGCCATGCACCGGTTAAACCTGGTGCATCACTTGGGCGTTTTTTTGCCTGGCCGAGCTTCCCTCGTCCTCCACTACCGGTAGGTGGCCCATCCTGGCACTGCGTCGATATGTAAAGTTGCTAATAGAAAACTCTAGGCTGCCCTTCGTTAGTGAACCCACCAACCAAGAGCCCAGGAGCAACACTCACATCTCAGAACGCTCCTTCATTGCACTTGCGATGGTCTCTGATCTTAAGTCGTCGTCCACCGCATTATGGCACAGATCAGTACCAACCGCCCCCAACTATGTACCCTGTGGCATCATCTCAACTACACAACAATACTACTTGCACGGACTGTAGAGCGCCTACCACTCCTAGTCATATATTTGGCCTATCCACGAGGGAATGGCAGATTATTGAACGATCGCTGCACGACCTACTTTCAGAAGCCGGAGCAATGTTACCCAATCCCCTACGAGGAACTCACCCACCCGTCGGTCATACCTTTTTCCGCTGACCTTCGAGACACTCCTCCGTCCTTCAACTTGTCCCCCGCATCCTTTGCCCAATTGGCAATGGGTTGTCCCAACCCGTCGTTTATTATCATTTCATATTGTCTTGAGTCGAGGTACATGCGTTGCAACGCTCGGTACCTACCCCCGGTCGCGTAATTATGACCCCCGTGGATATACTTGGCAATTTAAAAAGTCTCAGGACGCTTTTGTGCCAAGATAGGTATTGATAAGTGCAGGGCGTCCGGAGACTTTTTAAATGGCCAAGTAGGTGTCGATATCGATATTGAAAAATACTTCCACTATACTACCTGAAGGCAAGCACACCACATTAGCAACCTCTCCTCTCATAACCACCAACCGGACTGCTTGGACAAAAATGGATGATCAGGGATCATCATGTACTTGGGTAGCCAAGCAATAGAAAGGAAAAAAGATTATTCACCTTCAGAGCCCTGAGTAACGCGAAAGGATTCTTGCCCATTCTGCCTCGCTTCCTCACAAGCACCCTCTCTCAGTCTTTGTCAGGTGCAAGCGGAAATTCAGCCAGTTCTCCAACTCTGTGTCATTCTGCAAGACGGTGCGACGGGTTCCCTTGCGTGCCATCTTCTTGGGTGGCCTTGGAGACCTGCGTCGTTCGGCCATAGCATCGAAAAGCGTAAAGTAGTGTCTAACTGAATGGATTCAGGAGGCTGTCCAGGCGCACGCAGGTTATCCGTCGTATAGGGTCCGTCCGTGAGGAACTTTCCGACCAACAGGTTTCTTCATCCTATTACAACTGTAAGCTGCATTATTGTTTGCAAAAAAGGATAACCTGCAGACTAACCTAGCCTTGACACGAATGCTGACTTTGAGGGCTAATCCAAACACGCTTGTATTACGCTTGTATTGGTTAAACCATCACAGTATGCGGGATGCGGGAACCTTAGGAAATTACTTCAGCATCGCTGCGAGCAGTGGGGCTCGCTCCTCCAAGCCTTACCCCCCCCCCCCTGCATAGTCTTCCAGAAAATGAATTTCTGGCAGACCCGCAACAAAACCCTTAATGAAACCTCCAATATTGCCTGCAGGAGCCTGTCCCTTTCGGCTAGGGTAATAGCAGTACTGTAAAAGCACCCGATCCTTACGTTTGACCCAAAATTACAGCCACATAAGCTACCGATAACCAAAGCAAGGCCACGACTAGTGTCAATAATGACTTGATCCACGAGCGCTACGGCACAGACCAAGGCAAAAATCCTCCCCCGCTCCTAGAGTCCAACTACAGAGCAAGTTGCGGAATCAGCTCAGCCACCCCCGGGGCACTGGAGTGGTCTACGAAGGTACAGCACCTAAGTTTTGAATATTTTACTAGCAGGGGTGTTACGCTAGCAGGGGCCAAGGCAGCAAATCGGGTATAAGGGCAGCGAATTGGGTATAGTGGTTACCCAATTCACCTCCTCATCCCTGTTAGTCGAACATCCCCTGCTAGTAAAATATTCAAAACTTAGGCGCTGTACCTTCGTAGTTCTCCAAATGTAGGTCAGGTGTTGTCATGCCTTCAGTACTAATATATCAATAAGCCTGACACTATTGAAGGTAAATTCTAACCCACGGCTAGCCAGCAAGCCCTAAGCGATTCGGGATATGTGAGAAAGTAGATCGAAGATATAGAGTTCTAGGAGAGTTAGGGGCTGTTTGGAACGCCAGCCTTTGTAAAGTGGTACCCTATGAACCATAGTTTGAAAGGCTTACCTTACAAGATGCAGTTTAGAAGGTTGGCAGTGTTTAGCAGCGCATTGTTTGGAAGGCAGAATTTGCAAACCTTATAAAATGAAAATGTGGTAATGTAGGGTTTGAGATATTTCCAAAGAGGATTGTGGATGGTTTAATATATCTCGGGGTTTATTAGGCTGTTTGTACGATAGTACAATATTGTTGTCTCCACTCTGGTTTAAGATCTGGGCTCGAGTAGCCACTGATATTTCTTGTTGCGTTATATGATAAGCTCCTTCAGGTGTTCGGCAATGCGTACCTTACAAACTGCGGTCTGGCATATTATGATACCTTATTATAGAAAATGCGGTTCGAAACCCCTTACAATCTGCTGTTAACAATGTATTACCTTACAAACATTGGCGTGCCAAACAGCCCCTATAAAGAACGCACAACTAGAGCACAATACTGGTTTTTTCCCTCCTGGTTTTCTAATAATCGAGCGCGGCCCTACGGTAGGATACCGCATAACTCAAGCAAGTCTATCACAACAGGGTATCTTGAATTGATGTCAAAAAAAAACCCCCTCCCCCTCGCACGAACATAACTCCCAAAGCCACCAATCTCTGTTACTAGTACTCATAGTACCAAAACGATGGAATCGTACCCCTACAAAAAACCAGAAACCATCTTTACCTTCCAACATCTCGGTGACAAACAGTGACGGCGCTTTCCTCCTCCTCCTCCTCCTCCTCCTCCTCCTCCTCAACATCGTACGCCAGGATAGCCATTCCCGGTCCCCAACCGCCCTCCGCATCTGCTTCGGCGGTCCCTTGCGCGACAGGATGGTGACGGTGACGACTCTCGGTCACCGGCCCAGTAAATACACCCCTCCCTTCAAAATGATAGGCCAAAGTGGATATCCCAATAATTATCAAAAATACCAAAAAGGAATAATTCATGTTTTCCCTAGTCACCGGAAGCCGTGGCGGAAGAACAAATAGCACTGTGCACCCTCCCACAAAACCTAATCCCACAAGATTACAGACCCAACCTATGATACCGGGTAACTTGAAGTCTCGGTCATCGGGGAGCCTCTTACGGCCAGTTAGGACGTTAATTAGAACCGGGAACCCATATGATAAAGCTAGCGAAATAACGGCAGTGGAAAATATTGCGTTTAAGGCGGTGGTGGAAATGAGGTATAAGCTGCCAAGGAGCAGGACTGGGATTGTGGTCAGGAGGAGAGAATTTAGTGGTACTTGTAATGTTGGATGAATAGTCGCAAAGGTAGCTGAAAACGGAAGACCCTTGTCTCGGGCAAAGGCGTAGAGGATCCGGGAAGAGGTTGTCATAAGTGTCGTAGAGGCAAACAGGAGACAGCCTAACGGGAAGCTGTCCTCATTTAGCATAGTTAAATAGCGAAAGACATCTCGTTCCTCACATTGTAAGGCACGCTGAAAGAGCTTTGTTTCCTGTAGCGTGATAAAAGATCGATAATAATGGTCTATAATTCTGTCAGAATATGCACCACAAAGAAATCATGACCTTACCCCTCTGGAGCACTAATTACATCTCGAATATCTCCCATGCAAAACAACAGTACAGTAAGAAAGGAGAATCCAGTCACCATACCAATCATCACAGCATAAACCATGAGTATCGGCCCTTCCTTGGTCGGATTCGGAATCTCTACAGGACGATCAGCTCGTATCTATGCTTACGCTCTGCGGAGATGTCATTACCTTCAATCATGTGAGCGACAGCATCATATCCGGTGAGTGCCAGTGCTCCTTGCAGGAAACCTGCACCTTATTAATCACGTGAATATGGTATGCCTCAGGGGACCCACCCATCATCCAGGCAACCCCATCAGGCCCTAGCAAACACCCTCGGTTAGCATCGCGGATTACCGCCCCAGGGAACACAATTCAATCAACCTACAGCCAGTCTCATTGACAAACTTTTTGAAAACGAAATCGGCGGGTTGGTATTCTGGTGCCACCATCAACAGTGTTGCCGAGATGATAACAAGTCCAGAAATAGACCAAAGAACTGCTTCCGGTTAGCCCCTCTGCGAGCTTAGTTGAAAGGTAGAATGGGTACTAACAAGCACTTTTAGTAAATAACGGCAATATCCTATTCCCAAACACGTTGATTAGGAACGAAGCAATCGTGAAAGCAGAGTATATCCAAAAGGTCTCTAAATTCGACAATTCGTAATCCTATCCCACCAGTCAGCCGGAGCCCCGGCCCCCGTCCAGCAAAGCCCTCGAACACACACCGGGTGCATCAGCCCCACAAGCCCCCCAATGACTTGCCCTCCCAAGCTCCCACCGGTAGCGACTAGCAACACCCAACCGGAGCAATTAATCCACCCACAAATCCAACTTAACAGTGGCACCCACTCCTCTGGTGAGATCTCGGCTACCCAATGATATTGCCCCTGCCCACCCATCACGTCTTATCAACCACCGAACATCGCTTCGACACACAGTAGACTAATGAAGAGAGAGCTTACACCAGCCCTATCCCCGAAGGTCAGCACACCACGATCAGAGAAGGCAGTAGGGAGCGGAGAAAACCTACGTCGGCCAAGCACTCAAAAACTCCGCTAGGCTCGCCGATAAGCAAATATCACACAGGCCCGAAATGACCAATCCCCACAGCACAGCTGATGGGCCCCCAGACGGGAGAGCAATTGATAAGCTAGCAGATAAAGCCGTCCATGAGTTTAAAATGGCGAATGCGAGACCTAGCATAGACCTGCAGCGTGCGTGTTAGATACGGGGAGGTGAGGCAAGGAGAAGGGCTATACAGCTTCGTGTGGTTCCGCTTTAGCTCCGGCTTATGTCCTAGCGCAAGGAGCTGGGCTCTGTCGCCATCTTGTCCGGAATCGGAGTTAGTTGTTTTTAATAAGGGAGAGCTTGGGTTTAGAGAGCTTCTAGAGGCGGACATCACTAGTGAGGGTCGCGCGAAAAAGAGGATATTAAGCACGGCAATGTGGAGAAGTGGTTGATGAGATCAAAATTCGCGGCCCCGAGTGAGCGAACTGAGGCCCTGCGGCAAAGATTGTCCACGTGAGTAGGGGCAGCAGAAGCAGGGGCGGCAATCGGAAAATCGTGCTTCCGTTCCGAAGGGAGGATGACCCCGGCAAGGATTTGGTTTACAACCTTTTCCAACGACCTGCTTCTATGTACTCGAGTACCGTACGAGTACGAGTACTCGAGTACTTGAGTAAACCAGGTGAGTGTTCAGCGAGGCGGCACCCTCAGCGAGGCTTGGCAAAGATTTGTTAGCAGATTGGTCAGATGCGTACCCGAATTGGTGTCAAGCTATGCCAAGCCTCGCCGGGGGTGCTATGATACCTCTCTGAACACTCACCCGGTCTACTGAGTAGTCGTGTGAAAAAGTGCCCCGCAATTAACCACACTACCGCTGACACTACCACCACCACCACCATCACCCCGTCCTCCTGGCTCCCAACAAGACAATCAAACTTCACCTTCCAAGAAGAAATAATTCTAACCACCCCCACAATGGCAAACATCTCTGCCCGCATCTCCATCCGCTGGCTCACCGCCCCAGCCTCAGAACCAACAAGCACACTCGTAACTACCTCCCCAAACCTGAAATTCGTTGACCTCCGTCTCCCCGCCTCACTCGACGACTCAAAGCCCCCGCAATGGGCTATCGCGGGGAGAACTGTTGTCGGAACCCCGATGCGATGGGTGCATGAGATTGATTCCCGAACAGATACGCCCGGGGAAGACTCTGGGGTGAATTCCCCGCTACCGAACGGGGACACATTAGAGAAGGGAAGAATGGTGGATGACGAGGATGGTCAAGTCAAGGACTATGAGGAGATCTGGCGGAAAATCGATATTGATGAGGGGATCGCATTGGTGCTCGAATGTGATAATGATGAGGGGGTGAGGGGGCGTGTCGTTAGGGTTGGGGGGTATTGTCAAGGCATGGTTAAAGTTGGTGAGAGGATGAGCTGTGAAAGGTATGTCAGAGATAAGGGTAATGGCAAGTGGGAGAGGGTTTATCGATATGGGGACGTGAAGATGCCGTGTGATTTTGCATGTCTAGATCGTGGTCCGCTGGAGGGCAGTGGCGGGGCTCAGGTTTCTGGCGAAGACGGTAGTAGGGCCGCGCTTGAGAGAGAAGTAAATATTGGGAATAGTTTTAAAGTTGATGGCTATACCTGGAAGGTGACAGAGAAGAGCCTTTGGTAGTGTGGGCCGGAGTCGAAATACGAAATTATGCGATGGGTTAAACATTGAAGATAGAACAGTGCCAATGGGAATAATAAATTTGGGGGGCTACTCCTACTAACAGCGCCCTTGCAATCCCAACCCCTAATACCATGCACCAAGGATAGAGGACCCCAGGTACCCGATCCAAGGCCTCAGCTACATAACGATCCTACCATAGATCCATCTCCCCCAAACCTCGAGCTGATATAAAATTAGCACATACACTCGGGGACCGAAGAATTTTTGAAGCAGTTACATTTCCCTCATAAGATAATATTAAAAATATTCCCATAAAACCTATTACGCTGTATCCGCGAGGATACAGATCTAGAAAAAAACCAAATTCCCCCCACCCTGTGACGCTCCAATTCCCCTTATCACAGGAACCTATCAATTCGAACCTTACCTCTCACTCACCTACTCGGCCTCTTCAATCTCACACTGAATAGACCCCTCCTCTGACTTCTCTTCCACATTTCTCAAGCCTTTCCTGCACAATACCCACTCGGCCACATCCGGAGCTTGGGAACTACTAGCTCTGCGTCTCCTTGGAGAGTCCTCCTCCCTGTAGGAGTAACTATATCCGAATCTTTCCTGTCCTAATTCCTGTCTATCCTGTTGATGGTATGCCGGGTCATAGGTATGTTGGTGCTGATACTCTTCGCCCTCATAGCGTGGTTGAACGTACGGCTGCGCGTATGACTGATTAACATACTCACCCCCAGACCTCCCTCCCTCTGTAGCACGGCCGGAGCCAGCCTCGTAAGGGCCCGATTCCTGCCTACGTCCATCATGTGCCGCACGGCGTGTGTGTTGGTTATGTTGTGCATGTGCAGTATCCTCAAAGTGCTGCCTGCGACGCCTATGCCCTTCCGAATACCGTTGACCACACTGCGCTGCGGTATCGTCTTCCTGTTTTCTGTAGACTTGAGGAGCATGGTCACCGCTTTCTTGTCTCTGGTGAGCTGCTAGGTTTTCCGCCGTAAGTTTCGGATAACCCTGACCCTGTGAGTGTTCCCGGGATGCAGGATTCTGGGAGTAACTGCCGTGGTGAGGTTGTCTACAGCCTGTCCTGGTGCCTTCACTCTGGTGGTGTCCGCGCTCGCGTCTCGATTTGTGCTCCGACTTGCTGGCCCTTATAGTGATCTCGTAGCCACCCGTCGTGGTGTACACGTGCTCTTCCATTCTTGCTTGCTGGTAAAATTTCAAAGTCGGTGTTGGTTTGTGAGGTATTTGGTGCCTGCGAAGGTGGTGCTAGATGGTAGATTATTTTTTGTTCTAGACAAGGAGAGCGGTATGGTTTATATAGCCCTACAAAAATTCAACCACGCGATGTGCTTTTTTCAAAACTAGTATCGTGGTTTACCCTATCAATAGGATTGTTCATCTTAGACATTCTATTGCGAGTCACGGAGTCATCATGTATGGGAGGCCGAAACCCAATAGAGACATCCACCGTCTAGAAAAATTAAATGAAACAATGAATGAATTTTGCAATCATGAAATGTCACCCGGGTTGTGGTCATGACTAAGCTGGGGAAGGTGTTCATGGACTAGATCAACGTGCAGGTGGACCTACGAAAACGAAATTAAAATGGAAATTTGGGAATCCGGGCCGACATCTAGACCAAGCATACACATAGTACAAAAGTAAATAATACTCGCGCCTGGAGATACCAGTATCATGTTGAGTGCCTAGAGTGGTTGAAGAAACTGGCCTACACCCTGGGCCAATGCGGATATCTTATCGGGGGGGGGGGGGGAGGTATCTGATGGAGATATTTTTTGTGGATAGGTTTTGTGATAAACGGAAAGAAGGTGTACGGGAGCTGAAACAGGTATGAACAGGGCGTTGAGAGGGGAGGGAGAGGGAGGTTCAAGGAAAGGCCGGAGGAACTTCTAGCAGAATCGGTGAAGGCGTAAAACCCTAAACTTCAGGAAAGCGGATAAACAATAAAAACCCGGACTAGGCATGAGCAATTTCGCATGATGCCTAAACGCTTGAGTCAGATCGGACAGGGGACATGAGTGGTTGGGTATTCAGACCTATTAATCATACCTATTGAGCTAGTAGGGAAACAGGAAAAAAGTACTAAAAGCGCAACTGTGGACTCAGTCTGTGTGCTTGGTTTGTTTTCGAGGGTGGGAAATATCGTTGAGCAACATTCAATCTCGTGCGATACTTTGCTGCTGCGTCTTAAGTTGGATTGGCCCACATTTATCATTTCAATCTTCAAAGCATGTTCTTCGGTGCACTTGACCAAAGTATCAGGGTGCGATTTGTCCCTTCCAATCGAGCGGTATGTGTATGATCGCAGACTGGTTTGGCTTGGGGGGGAAGTAAGACTGTTGATGTTGGAGGAAGTAGAACAGGTGTTGGGGGTATTTTATCTGGATGAGGACCGGGCGACCCGGTAAATATCATATCGGAAAAGCCCTTTAAGACAATCCCAATTTCTATCCAGACCGCACAGGTAAATGAGGTAGAGCACTTAGCGACTACTGTAGTTTCGCTTAGGCTATGTAGTTCTATATTATCTTACTATATGGCTGGGATGAGCGCACAAACCACCACTTCCCTGCAAAATTGCAAAGAACCTCTCTAGCCCAACATGCCCCTCTTATTTGTTGCCTTTTAAACACATCCGCCCTCTAGTAAAGTAAAGTAAAGTGAGGTATAGGTAGTGTCTAGCAAAAGATATAAACCCTCGCGATACTGTACTCACTTGGCACCTCAATCAATATTTGATTGCGATATTGGATGATCAGATCGCACTTCTCAAAATAGTGACACTGTGTATATAGAAGTAAGATAAAGTCCGAAATCCCAACCAGCCCTTACCCCAAAGAATTCCCCACTCTTTTCCCAACTGTAACGTGGATGGGACTAACAATCCAATCCAGTTCTCGCTAGCTTATGCGTTTACCAACCGTAGACAGCACTACATGTACAGAGTCCTTTTTTGGGCTCAAAACCTCTTAGCGATGGTCCATATTATTTGTTGCCCTGTTGAAAACGAAGCCATCCTGAACCCATCCAAATTCCATCAAACTAAGGTTTAATGACCCGATAGGAAGTCGGAGTTGCTTCTCCCAGTAAAGTCTGTTGTATTTCTCGTTCTATTTATCCTAACCCAGGGCGGAAAGAGAACCATTTAGCTATTTTTTCCCTTTAACCCAAAGAGGGAAACTTTGAAGGTTCCACAAGTCCAGTGGCACGGTATTATTCTCAATTGTCACTATTTTTATCGTACATATCATACTTAACACTTGAAATCAGCCGGTAGCGAGCTAAACAACCATTCGCAAAAGTTTTCAACCGTGACCACATGTTTTGAGGGATGTGGTTTTATAGGAATTCCCAGAACGTGGTATTCTTTAATCTTATACATTTGCGATCTTGAATTGGGGGAGAAAAATTCGAGTTTCAGACCAATGACTTCTTATGTATCTAGAGCGGCATGTGTTCAAATAGTTAACATACCGGTAGGTAATACGCATCAAGTGGAGAGAGCTATCAGGCTTAACCCAGTTTCATCGCGGGGGCTAGGGAACTGGGATAATCGCTCTGGTCAGCGGCCGTAAGAAAATGACTATCATAATAAATTCATTACTTCATGAAACCATTCAAATCTAGCTCGTTACAACACAATAGTTCAATCTCTAGGGGAAAAACAAATGAAAAACCTGTCCGGTTCGCTTTTTGAACTAGGAGGCGGTCTACCCGCTCACATTCTATCACCCGCAACACCACACCAGCCCAACTAAAAACGTTTGGCGCCTCCCAACTCTAGACAACCAACTCCTCCCTTTGCCCCTTAACCAATATCATCGCAACGTGATCGTTCATCATCTGCACCGCGACATCCAGCGCAGTCCTATTCAGGAAATCACTAATCCTCGTCTTCGCCCCTCTCTTCAACAAGCAACCTACGAGCCTCGCATTGCCAGACTTCGCCGTCAAATGCAACGGCGTCTGCCCGGCCCGATCCTGTCCCGTGACATCCCCGCCAGCATCCAACAGCGATTCCACGGCAGACAAATGTGAGTGCTGCGCCGCAAGATGCAATGCAGTCTGGCGGTTCGAATCCACATCGTGAATGTTCGCACCGGCCCTTATAAACCTCACAACGGTGAGGCTGGAGGATACGGCCGAGAGATGCAGTGGGGTGCGCTGGTCGTTGTCGCGCACGTGCACGTCCGCTCCGTGGTCCAGCAGTAAACGGACGGACTCATCTTTTCCGTACTTCGCCGCAAGGTGCAGTGCTGTTCGCCCGTTGCAGTCGCGGAGGTGTACCGCGGACGGGTTCCTTTCGAGGAGGATTTTCATCGCCGGGAGGCTGCTCATCTGTGTTGCTTCGTGCAACGCTGTCCTGCCATTGAAGTCCTGGGTGCTTGCATCCGCACCGCCGTCCAGCAGCAGTGACAGGATCCGCGCCGCTTCGTTCTGCCGCTCGTTATGCGTTGCCAAGTGTAACGCTGTCCTCCCCAGCTGCTCGCGATCCGATATCCGTGCGCCGTGGCCCAGCAGGATTTTCACCATTGCTGCGTTTCCCAGAAACGCCGATCGGTGGAGGACCGTCCACCCGAGTGTTTCCCTGACGGAGTAATTCGCGCCTTTTTCCATTAGGAATTTCACCATCGAGGCATTCCCATGGGCGGCCGCCCAGGACAATGCGAGAACACCATACTTCCCTTTGGTAGCAAGGGACAGGAGCACCGGGCTCAGTAAATTCGCGGCGCGAACATTCGTTTGGAGAAACGAGTTTAGGTCTTTCGGGTTGAGATTCTCGGCTATCAAGAGGTAGAGTTCGTTGGGCAAATCAATGAGCGGCATTTTGTGATATCTACCGAGCGAGTGGCGGACCGAGCGCAGGTGTGCGCGGGCGTTCTGATGGTCTGGGCTGACCGACTGGTTGGTCGACGAGACAGATTGCTGAACGAACGACTGAGTTTTGCAGGAAGGGCAAGATCTTTAACTAGAATTCCCAAATTCTCCCAAGCCGCCGGTCAGTACCACTCCTCCCCCTATAATCAGGGGGGGAGCGGCGGCCTTATACAGGATCCGCTGGCGGATATGCCCGGAACCCGAGTATGTACCTCGCCCCTGAACGGCGCTTTCAAAAAAAAAAAAGACTATTTCCGATGCATAACGAGCACTCTGCACGTTTTTACGTACCACTTGTTTTACCCGATATGGTTGGGGGACTGAGGTTGGAATGCAGATAGAATAGCCAAAATTATTTTTATTTTTATTTTTATTTTTAATCAACAATTAATCCAATGATTCGCCCTTCCCGTTGACGAAAACGGCCCGTTCCGGGAAGAAGACGTTTGTTGACCTTTTTTTTCTTCTTTTTTCCCCCCCTTTCTATGCACGTTGCAAGGGATCCCCGCGCTTAGGCGGGAAGGAATGTCTCATTTCGAATGGGAAGCTTACGCCATTCCCGGAAACGGAGAGATACGGGTCACTGGATGTCACTCGTGCAATTTAAATCCCTGCCTATCTCACCTGACGTTTGTGCTGTTTTGATCTCACAAGCGCGCAACAGGGGGTTTGCGAATTGTTTAGTAAAAAGGGAGAAAGAGAAGAAAAAAAGTAAAAAAAGAGGAGAAATATCTTCCCCGCATTAATGCCTCTCCGGTATTTGGGTTCTCATCTGCCGGGACTATTCTCGCCCCCTTACTTCTGCCGAGACGGACGCCGAGAGAAACGACATGGGGGAGGGGGGAGGAATTCCGGGGTGCCGCCTTCTTTGCCGTGGGCTCGTCAGAGGTGGATAAGAAGACTGTCTCCCGCATCAGAGAAATCGCGGATAACAGGGGGTGGGATATGGCTGAGGTTGCGTTTTTCCTGGATTTTGGGTAAGGGTACCACGCCGATTGTGGGAATGGCGAGGGTGGAGAGGGTGGAGGATATGGTAGGGCCGAAGGGGAAAGGTTTGGGTGAGTGATGTAAAGTACATGGAGGAGTTGTACGTCCCCAGGGAGATCTCGGGACTTTAGTTTGGCGGGTTGTTGCCAGTCGCATAGTTCGTCGATCTGTGATTACGCATATTGACCTCTTGGGGACAATAACCCCAGGAGGTACATGTGGATACCCCGGAATCCAGTGGGGTATGCTCGGGCGCAAATTCAAGATCTGGAAAGAGTGGCCTCGATATCTATACGCCGCAACCATAAATTTTGTTTGTCACTTCTTCCGGATATTTAATTTGCGCCCGAGTATACAAGCAATTGGATGATCGGAACTTTACTTTTCCTTGCCCATTGTCTTCACTATTCTCTTGTGGACAACGCTAGATTTCACTACTCATTTATCGATATTTCTGCATGTTCTCCAGGACCGGTACTGTACATAACTTACAGTCGCATTGGGCGGATATGGCGTTTTGTGGAGTGCGTTGGTAGTAATATAGTGCGTATTTCATATTCTGTATTGCGCATTCGACCTCCCGAAGTAGCCCCCGACCGCTAGGGGCGGTCCGGGCTTCTCGTGTAGTCGGGCCCACCAAGTGTCACTCGCAATATCTATCACTAGCAAAGCATCTCGGTCCTAGGCGTCGGGTCTTTGGGAAATACAGCACGAAAACTAAAGCTATCACCAAATCCTAGCGAATTCTGGCTCGTGTTCCATGGTATCATGGTCACATTAGCATACTTCTACACGTTTCATGAAAAACATCCGAGTCCCCTTAGTGCCATCACGTGCCCCCGATGTCGCCTCCGCTGCTCATATCTCCTGTCGATAGCCCCACCGCCCTCCAACACCCGTACCGTTCTCCTGTGCTCAGACCTTACAGCATGATCCGGCAGTGCACCCCCTCCAACATCCTGGGCGTTAACGTCCACTCCCTCCCATTCCGCTAGAAACCGCACAACACCTAAGTGCCCACTAATCGCTGCAAGGTGCAGAGGTGTGCGGGAGAGGCAAATGACTTGGCTGGGTCCTGGGCCCTGGGCTAGGCCGCCACTCAGGTTAACATTTGCACCGCCCTCCTCTAGCAACAACCTCACCATAGCCAGATCCCCCTTCCGCGCAGCCCAGCAAAGCGGAGTCTCTCCATTTGGGCACCGCGCATCGACATCTGTATCATTCCTTCGCAATAGACACCGCAGCACTTCTGGAGTACCCTCCCGAACAGCAAGATGCAGAACAAAGACCTTTTGAGCGTCCTCCACGACACCAAGATCGACCCGCTTATCCTCGCACAAAGTTTCCACGACATCCACAAAACCCTTCCGCACGGCGCATATCAACGCCGGCACATAATGATTTCGACGGTCACGTGGGCTCGGTGCCCTGGGCAGGAATGCCAGAAGTACTCTAATTGCGCGAGCATTACCAGCTGCGGCCGCTCGATAAAGAAGCGGTACAAGACTCCCCGCGAATGGCGTTATAGGGTTCATCCCGCAGCGCAATAGCGTCTCTAGTGCAGGCACTTTCCCTTCCCCGTTGAATAGCCACCTCTCAAAATCACCACTGGCCCGCCAGTCGAAGCACGCCAGGATACCCCATTTTAGCATTTTCTCCACTATGTATTCGTCGCCCCGGGTGGCGACAGAAAGCAGTGCCCTGGGGCCGTATCTGAGCGCGGCTCCGCGCCCGCTTAAGGGGAAGGAGTAGAGCGTTCGAGTTAGGTGGTAGTTTAGGTGGTGGCATGAGAGGACGAGTGAGTTTACCGAGCAGATATCGAGGGTGGATACTATCTCGAGGAGGATTTCAGGAGGGAGAGCTAGGAGGGGCATCTTGGCGGCGGGGCGGGGAGGCTGAAGATTTAGTGTGATGATAGAAGGTGGGTTGAGGTGTCGTCACGGAGAGCTCCTATCGCGGCTGATGGCTTGGCGACTTGACTGCTCACCATTGGCATCTATGGGTAATTTCATTGGTGAGTCCAAATCAAAGTCGAATAATAGGCTATTATAATAGGTGGGGTTGGTTGGCTCGGCGCATTGATGGCTAGGGCAAGAAGCGCCCTATAAAGGGTTTAGTAAGGATATACCCGAGGACTTTTCCTTCTCCCCCTAAGCGGGTATTTACCCGCCTAGACGATGCCCCGCCTTTGAATACATCTCAGGAGACAGCAAATAACCCTGCGACAGATCCCTAAAGTGAAATATGGAACTAAAAACCTAAGATATTTATTGAAGCAGAGCCGGCAAAAAGGTATGTGGTTTTCATGCTGCTAGAGGGGAAGAGGAGAAGATGAATGGGTTTGTCAGAAGATTAATTAAGATTAGTGCGATCGCTATGCTATACTTGAGTAATTTCGAAGAGCTTTTTGTATAATACAGTTTATATGATAATTTGATCATATGGATGGAGAAAAACTTTGTTGGTCGTAACCCAAATGAAGCAAATGGACCGCGGCTGCTAAATCTACCCATCCTCTCTAAACCTTCTATTACATCTCTATCTGCTTGTAGTATACTAAACCTACTCTAGAGGTTCCTTATATTAACTTTACCCACCCACATGATGGTGCGATCTAGGCGCAAACAGCCTTCACGAATTGGCATAGTGCCTTCTACCAATGCAGACAAAGGCCCCATATGCCCAGCCACGCCAACACTCTAGTAGTCAAACACCCGTCTGCCTGCCGAATGCCTAGATCAACTTAGTGTCTTTCCGAGCTACCATCGCACCTTTAAAGCCTAAAAGAACCTTGGAGCAAGCTGGTTGGTCTGTGACATTGCCGGACTATGGCTGACTATGGTTAGAGGGTGGGTGCCTGTTGGTTTTTTGTGGCCTGCGCCTAGCGCGAAATCTTGTGCAATTTTTCATAGCGCCGGTGGCGCTGTGGAGTATGATAAACGTCTGAAGTAAATATTCGATTAATGGGTGTTCGTAGGCCCATTGCGCCGTGCCCCCTTTTGGTTAGCTTCAAGGCCTTACCATTTCATCCTAATGTATTCGCAGCGGGTCTATGTGGTCACTTCTACCTTGATTCCCTCCCTTCCTTCCTTCCCTCGAGCGTCATCCATCCCTTAGCTCACCTGGCTCTGGTCCCACGCTATCGAGATAACCCCTCTTCCTATTTCTACAGTCACTAGAATCTCTACCCACCCATCTCTAAATACCCGTGCGGATTTTTACTCCCCTATTCTGTCTCAACATTACTAGTCACCCTATCTCCTTTGCCCTTCTTCGCGGAGCTTGGTCCGTTGCGCCCGCAGGCGCTCATCACACATTCTCACTCGGCCAACCATAGGGTTCCAGGGGTAGGTTTACACAGCGTACCTGTATGATACAAATTTGACTGCGGCACCGCAGGTAGGAATATTATAGGTCCATCTTGGCACTTCTTCAGTAGCACCCTCTTGTGCACAATCCTCCTCATATGCCTTATAATTCGGCCCTTTGCACGCCCATCCTCAGCGCTCTGGAAATCGGCCATTTAAAATCCGCTTTTTTAAGGAACCTTGGTTCGGCGACCTTTGCGGCGCGGGATCCTATAGAAAAAGACGTCATCACCCCGGAATAGGATCTTATGGCGCAAGATACAGTTTTCCTGGATTTTACCCTGTAGATGTAATTTCTAGTACGGTAAGTTACTAGCTATCTACAATACTGCAACGTGAAGTATCCTTCGGGCACTAGTTGCTACCAACGGTACCAAAAAGTATTTAGTTTTTATCACAAGATAGATTGCGTGGAGAGTGCTAAGTATCAGCGACATCGTTTATCTGCAAACAGTCTACTTATAGCTCGTTACTACTGTAGTTCTTTTGTAGATACCGCTAGCCAAGCCCTAACAACTATTACCCTATGAACTACCAATGTTAGAAAAGCACAGCTGAAAATCATAACAGATCACTCTCCACCCATTTAAGACTCCCTACTCTCTCAATTCTCATCCGAGCATTTACACCCCTCCATCAAGACCTCGTAGGCATCCCTCAACTCCCTCCTCAAACACTCCCACTCCCTCACCTCCCCCTCCTCCTCCGTCTCCTCCTCCTCCCAACTCCTCTCGCTATCCCCAACACTAAGGATACTCCTCACCTCACCCTCCTCACCCCCCTCCAATTCCTTAAAACGCGCCTCACGAAGGCGCACTTCGTGAACTAGCATCATCGCATCCCACACATCTAAATCCCCTACTACCCCTTCCTCAAAGCTCTCCTCGTGACGGGCACGTATACTCACAGGGCAAGCCTTCTCAAATGCATCCCATGCTTCCCGGAACCTATTCAGTGAGACTGGGCATGGAGTCACGTCGCATTTCGAAGATGCGTGCTTGGCATTAAGGCAGAGCAGGCATATGCGCTGTTGACAAGCGTAGCATTGCCCGACGAGGAGGTCTCGGGTTGGCTGGGAGACGGTGGCGGGGAGGGCTGTGCGAGTCCTAGTGTTTTGCACTAGGAGGGGGATCTCGACAAAGAATTTTGTAGGGCATTGTTGGTTCGGGCAGGGGAATTCGCCGGGGGAAAAGGTCAGGTTTAGGTGTAGTGGTGAGAATTGGTAAGGCATTGGAGATGTTTGCCTTTGAGTGTATGCTTGCAATCAGTAGTGGTGGTGATAACGGTGGGATGTCGAGGGGGGGATTGCTAACGCTAGTTTATATCTGGGTTGAAAGAGTAATTGTATGAGTTTTGATGTATCCATTACTTTTTGAGTTGGTGGCTAGCTTTCAAACAGTTCAATGAATAGCATACTATTCACGCCTTTGTATGTACCGACTTGGTGCAATCTTGATATCTCCCATAGTCTACCTACCGGCACTCCACAGTGTTACCACTCTAAACAGCACCTGCATCACTTCTATGTATGTCTTGTAACGCCGTGAAACTCTCAATATAGAATTTCCATCTCGGCAATACTCTGGAAAGACTGTGACATGACCTAAACTGCGGCTAAGAAAACTTCCCTGCTTTCAACATTCAAAAATCCAAAACCCCCTAGTATTCAAGGCCCTCAACTGCCCGGTTCAAAAATCAGAGAACCATCCCCACTAAAGCTCGCGCCGGGAGGTAGACTATGCCGGTTCGGGGGGGTATGTCGTGAAGAGCCATACACAGTGTGCGCAGGAACTAGAATTAACATTTGACGTCATTCTGAGTACTGAAGTGTACTTCCCCTGCGTATCTGCGTTCTCGACATACCCCCCGAACCGACATACCCCCCCGGCGCGAGTTTATCCCCATCCAACGCTTACTCAGTACAAAGACAAGGGCTATGTTTTCCAATATTATTGCATTATGTATGATACTATTATATGATATAGATTTATTGGTGATCAATAGCCAGCCCAATGACCTTAGCCCCTTCCTTCATTCCCTCCACAGACCCGCCACACAGCACATTACGGCGCCCGAGTGCCAAACTGCATCATAAACGTAGGCAAGGCCCCCTTCTTGCCACACCAACCGGGAAACCAAAAAGCAACTCTCTGAGCGGCTGCCGTAGACTGCCGCCAGCCCCGGTAATTCAACTATCACAATGTCAATTAACTTAGTCCTTATCAAGAGGGACAACTACATCCCAAATCAGACGCTTTCTAACTAGCTACTTTACGGTAATCGATAATCTTATACAATCTCAACAACAAAAGAACCGTGGCCCTCCCCAGTTTTCAATACAAAAGACCAATTTTCAAATGCACTAGTCTAAAAACCAAGTGTGAGAAACATTCAGTGTTTTTTCACTTTCATTTTGATAGAGAGTTTAACTCAAAGATTCACATAGTACAATCTCAGGCTATAGGAGTTGTTGCTCCACAAAATCTGAAAGTCTGAGCTCTGAGGGGGAGGTCGAAATCCACCCCAAGATGGACAATTTGTATGGGGTTTGGCATAGCACGAAGCGGGCTAGCTTCGTGTTTCTGTACAAGTATCACTACTCGGGGCACTGAATAAAACCCTTGGGGGCATGTTTCTTTTATTGCCAAGTCCCTAAATCGTGCTGTGTCTTAGAAGTATCTTACCGGTAACTTACGGTAATTATCGATGAAATTTCCCAAAGCATGTTATTGCTTTCTTAACTTATCACATATCGTAGCTAGGTGTCTGCGTTGACAAAAGGTCATTTTTCCTCAGGCCCAGCCAAGTTTGCACTAGCCTAGTAGGTTAGGGGAAACAACCGACACCAGCCGAATCTGATGTTAGCCACTAGACCCCTAGCGCACCGTTCTCTGTCCCCCTGCCATTGTCGTCCGCCTCACTGCGTTATTGCGCTTGAGTACAATACTGAATTTACCTATGAAAGCCGTAACGACTTGAAGACATAGGTTACAAATAAGCGAAAGTACTTACGACATTCCTGGTACTATGTATGGATGTATGTGAATTCACCCCCATAACTATGGGAAATAATTAAATTTATCATGGCAATATACATATATCGTCTAAAAGTTCTCGAGCTTGCATGTGCGCTGGACATCTGGTAGTAGCTGGGACTCCGCGGGGTGGCAAACAGCTTGAGGGGGAAAAGGAAAAGCAACAGAGAGTTAGAAATCCATACCTACATAATCATAGAAAGTAAAAGCCATCCAATCGATCAGACCGATCCCAAGAACAGAATAAAAAAGGACAAAAAGGGAAAGAAAAAGAACTCCGTTGCCAAAGAAAGACAATGATATAACTACCGTAAAAACTTGAATAATTGGACGGTGTGCTATGTCGTAGGACTTTCCTCTCCTAGTAAGGTCAAGAAATTTTGTTTTTTTCTGTCTCGGAGGGGGGAAAGGGGCGGCGTTTTTGGTGTGTTTTTCGCCCCCTTTCCAGAGAAGGGAATTCTGTACTTCATAGCACACCGTCCAATTATTCAAGTTTTCGGTGCTCATACCACTCATCGAAGTTCAGCATTCCGATTTGAATCCCAACATCCCCAAACCATTCCCGGACGTTTACATTCCGGGGTCTTCGTGTGTTGTGGGGGTGCTCCGGTTGCCGACATAGGAGCTGAGGCGGTAGAGCAGTGACCGAAAAAGAAGAACTTCCGGCATTTTTCCGTTGGTGCTGGTGGTGGCGAAGGGGTGCTCGTCGGCGCAACTGGAGGGTTCGTGACTGGGGAAGGGTCTAGACAGCCGCCGAACCAGCCGTAGTGCGTGCAGGTTTTGGTTGGGGTGGTGGAAGTGCTGGTTCTTGTGGCGGTTTTAGTGATAATGGTGGTTATGGTGGGGGTTGTGATTGCGGTTGAGGATGTAGTCGCGGTGGTGGTTGTGGTGGTTGGGCTTGGGTCGAGGCAGTTGCCGAACCACCCGTAATGAGTGCATGTTGTTGTAGGCTTAGTTTTCGTGGATGTGGAGGTTGTCGTGACTACAGTTGTGGTTGTTTTCTCGTCGAGACAGCCCCACCACCCGGGCGTTTTGCAAGTGCTAGTGGAAGTAGTCGTCGGTACACTCGTGGTGGTAGTTGTGGTCTTATTCCCGTCGATGAATTTCCAATTGTAACAGTCCACGCAGCTAGGATCATAGGTGCATTGAGGGACGTGATCGTACTTCTCAATGATATCTTTAATCACGGATTGGATTTTGTGATAGCCAAGACCCATCCTCCAGCCAAGGTCGGTGATGACATCGTACACACACTCATATCCACCATGGCATCGAGTCTCCAAAGCATATCCCGCAATCGAGCATCCAGCTGTCGGCCCGTTACACGTTCCCATGTATATAGGATCCGCGGTATTCCCAAAGTGAAAAACAGCCATACCATCGGCATGTCGTGGGTTATCACTCGGAGGTTTCGGCAACCCGATCCGTTGAGCTGGTAAGGCCTCGCCAACAGCTTCAAATGTAACTACTGGAAGCCCGTATGTCTGGCCGAGCAGCGAAGAAACGGATCCACCAAGCGAGTGGCCGACGAGCCAGACATTAGCATCGGGGTACATAGTCGTCACATTTGTGTATAGATTCAGGGCTGCACGGTAGTAACGATTCTCGGCTAAGAGGGAATCCTTGAGGCACACGGAATCGCAGGTATAAGCTGTTCTCGAAAAACAATCACAAACAGTCTTCCACCAGTACGAAACTCTCGCACAGCAGCACGAGAAAAAAAGGTTGTCGTTGATCTTGTCATTTGTGGTCGTTTCCGCCCCATCAAAAACAGCCGGTGATGTGCCCTTAAGCCCAACGATAACCGTCGTATTGGCTTCGTCTGCAAATATGTGACCACGAAGCCCGTCTCCTTCCCATCCAAAATCACTTGTCAGGTTATAGGATTGTCCAATATCTAACCAATCCTCGGTGCCCTCGGCCTCAATGTACGCATCCGCTGCAATATGAGCAAGATTCAACACTGTTCTTTTGTCGGTTATGTTAGGCATCGGAATGATTTCAGTGGTCCAGTCATCATCCGAGAATGTTCTGGGGTTGTGGGCTCGGTGGGCGTAAAGCATATCCTCAATCGTTTCTCTAGACCGATCCACCAAACGCGTGATGGGCCGAGAACCAGAAGACAGGCGATGCTGAGGACGAGACCGGAGCTGGGGATCATCCTCGGTGGCAATAAGAGTATCCGGGTGGATGTCTAACCGTCGGAGCTGATAAGGATAACTGCGGTAAAAGTTAGTAGAACCGAACCCAGCCCTTCCAAAAGAATATTTCTCACCGATCAGCTCCATGGTGAAGGACATGGCGTAAAGACTACGAGGGTAAGTTTGCGGTTCCAAGCTCGGGTAAGCTTCCAGGGGGACAAAGGGCACTTACAAACACAATATCAACCCCCCCCCCTCCAGTACCAGGCCCCTTAGGAGCTTCACCACCTCCCAGTACCGGCCCAGGCCCTAACACATCACCGGGACGTATAGGTGCTAGGGCTGCCGGAGGGAGAGTATCCGGCGTAGCTACTACTGCGGATAAGGGGAAGAGCGCGAAGAGGGACAACAGTAATTTTGCTGTTATACGGCCTGCATCGGAGCATGGCCCTGTAGACTTGGAGAAAGCGACCATCATGCAAAAGGTGAGGAAACTAGACTAAGTGGTGGACGGCGAGAGTGAGGGAAGGGACCTCGTCATTAACTGTCTCTCAAAGCCTTGGCGCATGACATAATCTTGTTGGGATCGAAGAGGATTGGGCGAGATGGGCTGTGCCAGTACGAGTACTCGGGTATGGGTCAAAAAGGGCGGCAGCAAGATCCGGTGGGGTTGTGAGAGAACAGGTTGCAACAGTGGAAAAATTCTTGCCTTGGCAGATACCTCAAATCCAGACTGAAGGAATTAATGGAGGTCTGGTTTATGCGGAGCTCAAACTAAATACAGTTTTTGTGGTGGCCCGCACAGAGGGCTCCGACTACACAATACCAGTCACCGCCACGTGGTCTGGTCAATAGCCCGGCTCACACCTACAAGTGCGCCCTATCCTAACATATCACGATGGGGTTACTTCATCACTCCCCCTAGACTAATCTCATCGTACATTCTCCTACCTCGGCCGCTGAGACATTCCGCCCGGTTTTAAATGTTTAATACGAGCCTATTTTAGTAACCGCGATATGAAAACCCTAAGCTTGTGGAGTGCTCAGAATAGTTCGCAATCTGTACTGCTGAGCATGGTCATGATGGAAACAGCAGTGCGAGCGTAGGTTTTCTCCTGGTTACTCAAATAGGCTTAGTATTCAACATTTAAAACCGGGCTGAATGTCTCAGCGGGCGAGGGGATAAATGTCCATCTGTAGAGAAAAAAGAAAAAAAAAGAAAAAAAACAGTTTTAAACAAGTAAAAAAAATAAACATCTCCGCCTCGTAGACAAGCTACACAGAAAGTGACAACATATCCCTTCGTTCATACTCCGAATTTCACGCAAGATTAGAGTGCCGTAGCGCAGAGAGCGAGGCATTATTAATCATTCTTGCAACATACTAGGGAACACACCATGCTATAAAAGAAGGACTAAACAAATAAACCAAACTCAAAAGAAATAAGGAATTAAATGCCAGAGACCGCTATTCTTGAGTTATCCCGTGAGTTGGCACTAACTTACTTTCGTAATTGTGATAGGAAATACCTTGCTTACTGCAAGTAGTGTACGAAGGTACAGCGCCTAAGTTTTGAATATTTTACTAGCAGGGGATGTTCGACTAACAGGGATGAGGAGGTGAATTGGGTAACCACTATACCCAATTCGCTGCCCTTATACCCGATTTGCTGCCTTGGCCCCTGCTAGCGTAACACCCCTGCTAGTAAAATATTCAAAACTTAGGTGCTGTACCTTCGTAGTGCTCAGAATACCACAAAATGGGTGCTGCTCAGTATGCCCATGATAAACAAGAAATTCCGCGTATATTTTCTCCCTACTACCTGAGTAAGTTAGTACTGCAAATTGTGATTTCGTCACCTCCCCTTTTTCTCACACTCCATAACTCTTAGCAATCTTCTCTAGTAACCAGTCAATTTTAGTAATCCTGATAGAAAAAATTCTGTTAGAAAGTTGCGTAGTAACTTACTCAGAATATCGCCAAATCCTCACTGCTTAGTATGACCGTGATAGAAACGAGAGGCTCCGCATAGATTTGCTCCCCATTGCCCAAATGAGTTAGAGCCCGTTTGGTGGGCCGTCATTTGAGATGACAGTCATCTCGAAATGCGTTTTGCCAAATACATTTATGAAAAATCACTAAACACGGTTTGCGAACAAGGCTCCGCCAAACAGCATGTCATTTAGAAACTATCATCTAGGTTTTGTTGGAAAATCTACTTCATGGAGGTAGGGCTTTTCAATATTAAAATCCTATTAAAATAAATTTTAATAATAATAATATATTATTATTGCATAGTAATCTAGGTTGTATAGTTTCAAACCTGAAGGAAATAAAATCTACAAAACACATTTTGAAAATTGTGCAAAAGGTGTTTTGCAAATGATGACTGGCCAAACACCCTTGTCATCTCAAATGACGGCACACCAAACGCCCCCTTAGTGTTCCAGATTTTAAACATGACCGGAATGTCTTGACAGGTTATGGGATAGCTAACACCTGAGTTAAGTGGAGTACTAGTTTCCTTTCTGTGAATAAGAAAAAAGGGATTCAGTAAATGCGGGTGCTTCACTCGTTCCAATCATTGAGTGACTCCATCTACCGGACTGGCAACAGAGTCACAGCCAAATACTATTAAATGGGCTGAGGAGAAATTAATAGAGCAAGCAATAGGGCTGATGCTCAGGTGCACATGTTTTGATAACCTACTACCGAACCCGGTTGCTTTGACATCTCAGATAGACAGGCTATTGGGAAATGTGCAGAAGACGATATCACATGCTGCGAATATTGAGCCATTGGTGAAGAGTATGAAGCAGGTAAGTTGACTCAAGTGGAGATGATACAATGTAGGAATGGTTAGTGACTGTGACAACTCCTTCAAAAACATAGTACAGTGAGAGCGCAATTCTTGTATCATGTGAAGGATAATATCAGACACTTATACCATCTGGCGTCAGATAATCCTAGTAGCATGATGCACAGGGTTGAATATTTCTTAAAATGGGAGAGGTACGTATGTCCAGCCCATGACTATGAGGTGGGTCCCAGCCATTGAACTTGTGCAGACATGACTAATGGATGAACGAAGGTAAGACTTAATCTTCAGGTTCCTTGCCCTGTAGACTGCTGATACGATATACAGCAAGTATTTCAGGAGAATGCAAATACAAGACATGCTGAATGCTAAGTGTCAGAAGCGCATAAATGGTACGATGGTCTGTCTGACATGTGCAATGCTGTACCATGGTGTAACCGGTACAGGTACTATGGTTACTGATGGATTTCCTTTAGGATTAGTTTGGTTTCAGGATACGAGCCTTGTGGCTGTAGCCTTGTTATGCAGGAGGTATCGTTTGATACCTAGTTTGTTTTATGTTTGGTTTCGGGATACGAGGTTGTGCCTCTTCCGGATTGTGTTTCGGAAGTATCATTTGATACTCCGGTTGTTTGAAGCTTTGTTTCAAGGGATCGTTTGATACCTTGAATGTTTTATGTATTGTTTGATGATATCGATTTGATACCATAGTTGTTTTAGGATACGAGCTGTACTTGTAGGAGTAAGGCTTTAGGAAAAGCCGGCCATGTATTTAAAGGCTGAATCTTTCGGACTTAGAAAAAGCAGACTTCAACAGACAGAGTTTTCAATATACTTGGTTGGATAGTTACCTCTTCAGTTTGCCACGATAGTGAGAAGCAGCCAAACACTTCAAGACCTTAGCGATATAGTAAAAGGTTTTATCTAACAACCTTTCGGAGCCTCCGCTTGATCAATCCGCCTAGGCCACTCTTTGGCTAGGATTTCAAGTGCACAACCCGGGACGGTTTCTTAAAGGTTCTCAGTGTACAGAGAACCAATCAGGAAACATTACATTTTTTTAACTTCAACAAGTCAGTTGGAAGTTATATCGGTTAAGGAACGATCGACCTTAAGGAATACTGACGACAGCTATCAGCAGGCTATACGAGATAGTCAGCAGCAGAGTGCTCTGGGAGTACTACGATCATCACGAGAAAACCCGATAGCAACAGTTGCCCACTATAGGCGATGAACTCAACGCGAGATCAGGCAGATCGCTTGATAGAAGCGAACTCGCAAAACCGTCCGCAAGGTCGATATTCAGGAAGGCTAAGGCCTAAGCAAAGAAGGCTTCAACCTTTAGTATCGACGCGGCTAGCAGACAACTAGCAAGGGACGAGGCCTCTCAGACACTCAAGGAATCTGAAAGTGAAATAGCCAAGGAACAAACGGCCACACCAGATGCGTTTTCTAAATCACCAGCAAAAGGAAAGAAACCTTTACAGTCACCCTCATCCAAGGACGATCCAAGCAGCTCAAGCAGCAGCGAGTCAAGTGACGACGAGGACGACAAGATGTCGGCATCAGGAACCACCGAGGTACCTGATCAATCCAATGCACCAAGGCTGACTATCAAGATCCCAGAACCCCGGCGGTTCTCAGGATCAGGAAAAGATATGGACCCTGGCGCATTCGATAGATGGTATAAAGATGTTCGAGAATACCTACTGCTACATGGTATTACCTTAATTACGGGAGGAAACGCTCGATACTATGGGTTCTATACAGAAGGTAGAGCCAAAGACACATACCGACAAGCCCTGGAAGAGTTCGGAGAAAACGACATCACAAGAGACCAACTTATTGGATACATACGAAAACGATTCCAATCATCAAGACATACGGACGAGCTTTACCAGAAGTTCCTAGATGTTAGACAGGTCAAGGATGGAGTAGTAACGAACATTTCAGATGTAGCAACAAACTTGCTCACATATCGATCCAAGCTACCCAAGGACACTATCTCAGATTATGTATTCATGCAGAGATTCTTCGCTAGCATGCATATCAAGTTACGTCAGATAATAGAACCATGGTTTGATGATGAAGAAACCATAAACGCGGCAATACGATATGCGGAACGACAAGATGCCATGCTAAGAGGAGTCGGAGCATACAAGAAAGAATCAAAGGAGAAGTTACATCACAAGGACCGAGGTCAGAGCAGCTCAAAGCCTACCTATCAGAAGAAGGTTAGCAACAGAGATTCCAAGGAGCGAAACGCAAGCGGTGCCTGTTTCACCTGTGGAAAGAAAGGACACCTTTCCCACAACTGTCCTGACAAGAAGGATAAAGGCAAGGGGAAAGCGGTTAAGAAAGAATGAACCTCAAACAGAGCGGAGGCTGAAACAAGTGCAGACGAGGTCTACATCAACTCGATGGAAATAGAGACCTACGTCTCATCAGGCAAAACAGCACCCAGTACGGCCAAGGCTAAGAAGGCTTTGGAAGGAACGATAAAGATCAATGGTCACGATGCCAGAGTACGGTTCGATACAGGAACGATTGGTGAAGACATCCTTAGCGCAGCATTTGTCACCACCCATGGCATGGAAACCCAAGCGTTAGAAGGAGAACTTCGGATTCTTATGGCCATGAAAGGATCACAATCCACAAGCAGCAAGCAAAGCGTAGTGGATATAGAGATTGGAAAAATGCGTACCAGAAACAACAGAATGATTGTTGGCAACCTCGCAAAGTATGATGCCTTGATCAAAATGGAATTCCTTTCGAGAAATCAGGCAACGATTGAATGTGGGAACTCAACGATACTTTTTCCTAAGCACAAGGTTAAGGTAAACTGTACTCCAACTAGTGGACTAGTAAGGGCTGCAGCGATAGCAACCACAGAAGAGGTTATGGAGATGTTTCCTGAGGTCTTCCCAGACCCAATTCCGGAAAGACTACCACCATTGCGAGAATACAATCATTGAATCCAGTTGAAGGATAAGGAGAACCTGAGGACGCAACCAACATTCGGAGTTCCGGAAAAGTATGAGCTCAAGCTAAAAGAATGGCTTGCTCAGAAAGAACGAGAAGGAGTTATATATCAGAAGGAAGTTCCTGGCGCAGCACCACTGTTTGTCCAAGGAAAAACCGATGGCAGGATCTGACCCCTGGTGGATCTAGCTGTACGAAATGACAACACAAGAAAAGATGACACACAAATCCCTAATCAAAGGACGATCCTGAATGTACTAGGACGATTAAGATACCGCAGCAAGATCGACTTGAGTGATGCGTACTTCCAAACTAGAGTGGAACCGGAATACGAATACCTAAACTGTTTCAAAACACCCTTTGGAGGATTCGTCAGCAAGGTGATGCTGCAGGGTGATATGAATGCACCTGGGACATTCATGCGGATCATGTCACATCTAATGAGGGATTATCTTAGAGAGTTTGTGTGGGTTTACATTGACGACATACTCATATTCTCAAACAAGGAAGACGAGCACATGGAGCACATCAGGAAGGTCTGCAGAAAGCTGAAGGAAGCGCACTTCTTTGGTAGCAGAAAGAAGTCGGAGTTCTTCTCGCCTAAGATGAATGTGCTAGGACATGTGGTGGACGATGATGGACTACACGCCTCACCTGAGAAGATCACGAGAATAGGAGAATGGACGACACCTAAAGATAGGAAAGAACTACGAGCGTTCTTAGGATTGGTCAACTATATTAGCCAATTCATACCACACATTGCAACGATCACTGCACCCCTTACCGACCTCACAGGAAATGCGGAGTTTGTATGGACACCAACTCATGACACAGCGTTTCAGAATACGAAGAGGCTTGCAGATGATAACGAGGTCATCAGACCTATTAACCACGAATCTGGAGTACCCATATGGTTAATAACGGATGCATCAGACACAGGAGTTGGAACCTGGGTTGGACAAGGTGAAACACCTGAAACTGCACAACCAGCATCCTTACACAGCAGGAAGTTCACTAATACGCAAATGAACTATGGGACAACAGACAAGGAGGCACTGGCGATCATGGATGCCTTGGTAGCATTTGATTGCCTCCTTGCAGGACATGAGTTTACGATTGTTACAGATCATCAACCCCTGATGTATCTAAGGACGGATCGAAGACTGACTAGGAAGCAAATGAGGTGGCGTACACACCTAGCAAAGTATATGGCAAAGATAGTTTACAAGCCTGGGGCAACAAACTATTTAGCTGACGCACTTTCCCGCCTTTATCGACATGATACTGGACCAGCAGAATACGCCCAAGATCCTACTGAAGAAACGGAAGACCTCGAAGCTACCAATACCCATGAAAACTGACCCCATACCTTATTTGCTACCTCATTCTTTTCTGACACCATGTCAAGCTTTGAACCCCTACGCACTCTTGGAGACCACTCTGAATGTGGCTCTGATTGCAGCATGAGAGAAGGGAACGACTGGGGAGATATGGTCTCCTCTGGACATCTCAGCCAAGAGGATTTGAACCACACAGCGATTCATTGGACAGCATGCCACAAAGCAGTATGCGAATTCCATAACGAGAACAGACTTGCAGGACAAGTCATTACGCCTGAATCTCCTGAGGTGGCAACAATGAGACCAAGATACGTAGCGGAAGGCAATGAGGGTCCCAGACCTAGAATTGACTTTGACGGAGTCAGAGGACGACTAGCCATAGCACTAGAACATGACGATCCTCTTGCAGAATGCAAAGAATGCGACGGCCATGATCAGAAAGCCCACGATGCCTATATGGCAAAATGACAGAAACCCCTCTATGGAGGAGGCTTATCCCACTACAACAGAACCGTGCCTACAATCATACCACCCACCCTATCGCAGGATGACCGCATTCTGTATGATGTCTTCGAAGATGAAGGAGACACTTCGCGCCTCGAGCTGGTACTTGATGAACGCGATACTATTCAAGTTACTACTGAGATGCAGAGCATGTGGAGAGAACAACTGGTCAATGCCTATAGGAAGGATGAGTTGTACAAGTTAGCTCTCGACTCTGGAAAGACAGCTAAGGGAGGAAGGATGGAACACTATCGCATTGGTGACGGACTAATGTTTGCTACCACACGCAAAGGACTTCAAGCCCATTACATACCGAAAGGCCATGCAGCAAATGGTCAGACCCTTCGAGAACTCGTCATATCAGAAGTCCATGACAAAGGACACAACAGTGCGGAAAGGAATCTCAGATACGCTACTGAGTACCTTTATTAGCCAGAGATGAGGAAGGATTGGAGAGATTACGTTAGGCAGTGCGAGCACTGTCAAAGGAATAGGGAATGGAATGCGTTGCCTGAAGGTAATGCCCAGATGATGCCGATTCCTCAGGAGACTTTTACATCTTATGCTATTGATTTCGGAGGACCTTTCAACAAGAGTAAAGGACCAACAAAGACATATGATATGGTCTTGGTAGTTGTGGACCGTGCTGTTGGATTCACCTGATTCATACCCACTACTTCGGATGCGAATTCAGAGACCACTCTATCCTATCTTCGTCACAACATATTCACACCTCATGGCACACCTACTTCGATCGTTAGCGATGCAGATCCCAAGTTCACTTCACGTTTTTGGGAACAAAGTATGAAGTCGATGGGTATCGAACATATTAAGGCAGTGCCTGGACATCATGAAATGAATGGACAAGTGGAACGCAAGATTAGGGAACTCAAGACTGCCTTGAGAAACATCACCAACAAGCAGCAGAATAATTGGGCGAATTCATTGCAGGATATGGCTGCATATACGAATGCTGGACATTCTGATACCATTAACATGTCACCATACAAAGCGGTGTATGGACGAGACTACCCCTTATTGGCGACCTATAGGATCGAAGGCACGGCTGTCCCGGCATCTGAGGATTATCTTAATCGACACCAGGAGCTGAGGAATGATACATATCAACCACTCAAGCTAGCTAGGATCCGCAGCACCAGAGTTGCAGCTGAGAGGAGGACGACCTACAAACCCATCAGCATTGGAGAATTCCTGATGGTATCTGGCGACAGATTTGCGACGGAATCTGGAAGAAGTAAGAAACTCGAGCCACGATGGCAGGGGCTGTAACGACCCTACAGATAGGTAGCTACAGTAGACTAGACTCAAGCCCGTATGGTATACCAAGTGGTAACCATATTAAGGATAGGCCAGTATACTTAGTATACTACCGGTAGACATGAGTTGGTACAAGTGTCAACAAAGTGACTTGGTGACATAGGGTTAGACAGGGTAACCTAGGTAGGCCAAAGTTACCCTACTAGGCAGGGTAACCTTCGGAGGGTATGTTCGCATAAAGCTAAGGACCCATAGTAAACGTTGCACGGGTCTCCGGGGCAACATTATATGAGGTCGCAGGGACTCTCGAAGGAAATAAAGGCATTGAAGGGTGAAGTTATCCTACCTTAGACACATGATTACCCTACCTTGGGACCGCAGTTACTCTACTGAGGTACCCCAGTTACCCTACCTTCACTGACAAAGTCATCTGCGGACTTAGGGGAAAGTTATCCCTCTAAAGTGGGGCTCTTTGATGTTCATAGGACCGCTTCGTAGGGCACGAGACGGGCTACTGACGGAGCAGGAGTGGTCCGAACCTCATGTAACTTTCAGGGGATATTCCTAACACCCCCCTGCGGCCCTAGCGTTGGTACGGCGCGACAGCACTGTACGGCTGTGTAGTTGTGTGCTTCCTAGAAAAAAGTAAGATCCATAGGAACACTCCCACAACACCGTATGTGTTGTGGCCGTCCAACCGACCAGAAGCTGTTCGCAGGATATATAAGGGGTGTGAGGGTGACCGCCTCCTGGGGCGCCACCTGGATGACACCTGGGAACCACCTACGGGCATACTTTGACCTCCGGGTAGTTGTATGGTTAACACTAGAGGGCTTGGGGCTGACCGGGGAAGCTGCAAGGCTTCCAGGACAACCACCCCAAAGCCAGTCCCGGGTTACCCCATGAACTGTAGCATTGCCATGGGTTATTAGTGGACTCTAGAGGTGTGAGTCTTGTCACGATTTAAGAGGGTCCTGAATGGTTGACTGTGGGTAGCGCCCATGCAGTCAGGCAGCAGGAGATTTCTTATCGTGAGGGTATGCAGTCAGGTCTAGAAGCTTAGTATAGCCAAGTAGATTTGCCGATGGACTGCGTAGCTTGTATAGACGAAACCACCGCTGGGCCAGTGAGTCCCAATGGATATTATCTCTACGGTGAGCATGTCGGTCGGCCACTGACATGCTACCGATAGGAAAGGGCTTGCGCTCATGCAGATGTAGTTGGAGAGACATCACGGGAAGCACTTCCTATTTGTGGAGATAGTTAATATCCGAGCGGTCCGACTGCCTCCGAGTATTAGCCCACTCTAGGCGGGTGAGTTGGACAGCCCTGAGCTGAGCAGGGTGCCTGCGAAAGGTCAGAATGGTTGACGGGTGTCCTCTGGCTTTACATTATTCTACTTAACTAAAGCGAGAAACACCCTATTCTGATAACCAACGATCCTCGAGAGAACTTATTGAGTGAAGCTTTCAGGCTTAACGATATTAAGTTTTACCGCTTGATTCTAATTTGAATTATCTTTATCTTTATTTTGATCCTTACTTCTACTTTGAGTCTTCGGTGTGGTCGCAATCTTAGGATCCGTCTTCCTACAGAGTGCCCCCATTACAGCGACTACCACCTTGACCCACGAGGTGAGAACCCTCCAGATGAGTGGGAGGAAAGTTTCCACGCTCTTCCTGGATATAAAACGAGGCTTCGACAACATGATCCCATCCACCCTCTGCAGCATGCTCAAGGCGAAGGCTGTTAACCCTTACTTCGTGTCCTGGACCAGGTCCTTTCTTACCAGCAGGACGTGCCGGCTCGCTACCAGGGATCGCCGAAAATATTTACCCCGGTCTCCGTGGGAACCCCCCAAGGATCCCCTCTCTCTCCTCTCCTGTTTGTCATTTACGTTTCCCGCTTGGACTGTGAGATCCCCCAGGGGCTCCCTCTCTCCTATGTTGACGACTTTGGTCTGACGGCATCATCCACATCCTACCGACGGAACATCCAGATCCTACAGAGGCAATACGCAGTACTGAAGGCCAGAGGGGCCCAACTGGGTGTTAGCTTCTCCATTCCGAAAACCGAGCTCATCCACTGAAGGACCAAGAGGGACAGGAGTCCTATCTCCCGCTCCCCGATCTACTTAAACTGGTCAATCATTCCCCCTAGGGACGAGGTCCGCTGGCTGGGCTACTGGTTCACCCCCTCCATCTCCACAACCCCTCCCTTCACCAAGAGACTGGCCACTGCCCAGGCAGCTTTCGTGGCCGTCAAAAGGCTCTCCCCTCCGGGGAAGGGCCTGCCTCTGTTCTTGTGCCACCGATTGGCCTCCTCTCTCCTGTTTCCAATCCTCTCCTACAGCGCGGACACCCTCAAGTCCACTGCACACATGACAAGAAAGCTCTCGGCCTTCTGGCACAAGGTCCAGTGGTGGATCACCAATTGCTTCTCCTGCACCCCTACCGATATCCTAGCTGTTGAGGCCTGCCTCCCTCCGCACGACCTCCTCCTCGCGTACAAGTATCATCTGGCCTGCCTTAGGGTGATGTGTTCCCCCCCAGAGATCAACTTGGCAGCCGCTAGGCTACCTCTATCCCTGCAGACGCCATCGCTATATTGTCACAGCCCAGACCACAGAGTCCTCTCCAGCGGAAACCCGAGGAGCCGCCTGCCCGTTCCTTGGCTTCAGCCGAGGCCGCCCTCAAAAAATAGGGCCCACCCCCCCATGGATGCCTTCCCACACTCGATGCTCTTCGCCCTTGGCCCCAGCGGGTCCGCTCCCCTGCCAGTAATCTCCCAGCCCCTGCTCGGTGAAACCTACCCCGTGCCTCCTCCGGGCCGCGCCTACCCCCAGCTCAAGCTCCTGTGCAAGACCCGCTTCCTGGAGGAATGGGAGAGCGCCGCGTCAGACCCGGCGAGGTACGCTTACCGCCCCTCACTAAAGCCCCACCCGTTTATGGGCCTCTCCAAGTTCGACGCAGGTCGCCCACACCAGATGAGATCTGGGAAGAGTTACCTCCGCGCCCATCCATCCTGGGACCACTCCGCCCCGATAACCTGCCCTTGTTGCGAGAAAGCCCCCGAGACCTTCGAGTACGCCATCCTCCACTGTTCGGCCAAGAGGCCAGCCAGGACCCGCCACCTTCAGGAGGTCACTGCCTTGGGCCCCGAAGCTCCCGTCTGGTACTCAGCCGCCCTCCTGGGCACTCTCACCCGCTATATCAGGTCCACGGCCACTGCCTTCCCCCCAGGCATGTTCTCTCGCGCTTCTTTCTCTGAAGGCTCGCTGTCCTCCCGCTCATGTGATGTTGTTTCCTTTGGTGATTTTTTGTTGTCTCAGGAAAGCTAGGTCTTCTTGTTTTTTGGTTTTTCATGCTGTCCGCTGGTTGAGGGAGTGTTTCCCTTGTTTTACTTGGTATAACTTCACGCCCGTATGTGGACCTGGGCCCAGTAGGGACCCAACTTGAAGAGTAGTGTTCCGGATATTTTCTTTGTTAGTTTGTTTTGGTTTTTGGGTTTTATTTTTGCCATAGCTAGCGCTTCATCCGATTTCTTGTACCTTAACAACGAATATATGACTAAACAACAACAACCCTCTTATTTTCTTGGTTCTTTACGCTACCTGGTATTTCTTTCACGACTCCTGTACTTCAGAATATAACGTCTTCTATTCTGATATCCAAGATCCACGCCAAGAACCCACAAACCCTAACCCTGATCTGCCATTACGCGATCAGCCTTGAACCTGAGATTGCCATCTCCAAACCCTCACACTAAACGACTGTCATCGTTTAGGACCTTCCTGTCCTTGTGTGCCTTGGACTAACATCCAGTGCCAAGACCCCATTACAATTATATCATATGACTCACAATCGTGAGTTATCAATACAATTAACCAATTATATCATATGACTCACAATCGTAAGTTATCAATACAATTAACCAATTATAACATGCGCATGACTTTCGGTTGCATTGTCATGTGAGATACTATGAGTCAACTAACTTCAAAGCATGAAACAATAACCTACCTATGACTAATAAGTATTAGTCATATAAAATCTGCCTTTCTTAGTCACAGTTTGTGATAGCAATTGTAGTCTTTTTTAAAAATATTATGATAGTACAAGTTAAGAAAATTTTTTTATCTGAAGGCATGGTATTCAAGTTTTGTAGATTCCACAAATGGGAACTGCTACTCCCACACCTTATGTAAGCTAAAAACTATACATACTGTATCTTCATAAATGGATTACTTACCTGTTCAGGTTAAACAAAAGCGATTCTCCTGCAAGAGGTCAGTGAGAGACAAGGGATTGAGCGAGAAGTCCAACAATAATAGGACAGAGAATTGGCTAAATTAGAGTTGAGTTCCGGTTAGCATAAGTTCAGTACTATACTTGTACTTGCAATATTTTGATATTCTTATAAATAACTACTTGCATTATCATAGTGTTTGTAAAACATACTACTATTGTATATAGCCAAAAATTGACAAAGTCTTGGAATATTGGTAGTATTTGTAACAATTCTATCTAGTGAGAACCTGGTGCAACAGGTAATAAAATCCCTTATTTGATATGCAAGTCGCCTTTTTCTGCACTCAGGGGATGAAAGGCCCTGTTCAACTAGTACAAGACTGGTTCACTTGTCTCGGACAAGCACAATCTCAACAGTTCTATGTTGGAAACCCCTACCTTGAAACTATTACAATATTCTTCAAGTTTGGGTTCTAGTTACTCAGTAGAGGAGGAATCGTGATTTGCCTGTAGGTTCTCTGAGAGGAACGCTGTTTGTAATGAGAGAATAGTGATTGTATTACGACTGGTGGTATAGAAAAGTACTTTGATGATTGTAGAGGAATTGTACCTGCCTGGCCACACACCAGACCTGAAATAGGCATCATGTCACAACCCCATCCCTGGTGACTCATCACTTCATATCATGCAACCTCAGTTACACCTATCTGGTCAAATGATGAAATTCCTCTGCCGACTCTTCTGAGTTGACTTGGCAACATTCTTTAATCAAACAAAACTTATAAAACCAGTTATTTGCCTGAACAGATCATATGCATGGAACCTATAACTTATAATGAGTTACGTACAAAAGTCATTACTGTTATGGGGTAGCTAACACAGTAGGTATTACCCTAGCGGGAATAGCTTACATACTATTCAAGAGTGTGGTATCATATATGGCTTCATAGAATGACCATATATCCAAACAAATGCTCCTGAAGTTATAAGCTTCTCAGGGGCATCTGGAAGACGACTCAGAATACTGGATGAAAAAACGTTTCAAGATATGTTTAACTGATTGGAACGATGTTTAGAGAATACTACTCCTCTCATTTTCTAGTTGCATATGCGTTAGCTGCATAATCGTTTGATAGCTGGATATTGGAACTGATCACTCCATATTCCATATTACTATTGGTATGTAGGCTTTTGGGCCGCATATTCATTTATAGTCTATCATGAGGAAAAGATCAAAGAGTGTCTACTGGTGGAGTAGGGACACCCTCAGATGAAATAGTAGTTCAGGAGATTCTCTAAGTTGAGCTGGGCAAGATTTCAGGGTCAAATAGTGTTCGTACTTTGTTCTGACAAACTGGATACTTTGGGAGATACTTCTTAAGTAAAGAAGTCGAAGTAGCATGAACATTAGTATAAATAGTAGGCCTCTCCCCCGGTGGTTGAAGAATCATCAAGCAACTGAGAAGAGACTTTAACAATATAACAGGTTAGTGAGTTATATTACTCTTTGACATTTGACTATACTTTATTACTTTACCTTTACCAGACAATTAGCTACAAGCCTCCCTGACTATTATTCCGTTGTCTCGAATATCCACGGCCTAGTTAGCTCGGAAACCTATGGTGTCAGCGACCCCGTAAAACCATATTGTTATTCTTCTATCACCAAGGCTCATACACTACTTCATGCTATCAGACTTCATTGCCTGTCTGATCCTATACTATTATTTTTTCATCCTTGAAAATACACCAAAAACTACCATTATCCCATCTCAACCAACGGACGAGCCCTTGGATGATTGGGAACCAGAATCTGAAGGTGGAGTTACATTACCCTGCTCCACTCCTTCTCCCCCACCAATCCTCCCATCCTGATTGTCAACTCCAGAGACTATTGTCCATCCAGCTTTCACTACAGATCACTTAGAACACATCTCAAAAGACTACCAGATATTTATTGATTCACATGAACAAAACTGATGGCAAACTAAACACTGGTCCATTCGTCACCCGTTTTCTTCCCCGGTTCAAAGCACAAAATCCTACTCTTATCTGATTTGTTAAAAATAACATCACATACCATTTTTCCATCAAACAAAGATGACGGAAAACCAACCTGGATTACCTTTTCCCTTTGAAATGTCCTCCCGTGATGAATCCCTAGATGATCCTTTCGGAGATGAGGGAAGCTCAACACCTCATGCTTTATCTTTCGCTTTATCATCTGAACCTCTTACCATTTCCACTGGACCTATGAGTCGATCCACAAGCACACCTTTTCCGATTGGAAAGTCTACATCTCGCTCAAATTCCCGACAACACGTGAGAAAGCCCCAAATCCTACCAAACTTCTTAAAAGACAAATTGATCAAGCATTCAAGATCATCTCATCTACCATATATCAGAGCCAGGATGAAAATCTACTAATAGTTCTCGAAGCATTATCGTATGATACTAAGGTACAATATGGCAGCTGACAATTGCTACAAACCCGGTTAGCAAAAGGTGAATCAATTGTCGAACAGGAGATAACTGATGCGAAGCCAGCATTGGTAACGCTGGAAGGAGTAACTTGAGTTGAGTCAGAACGTCTAACAGCAGGGATAGCTGGAGAATTTAAACAACAGGAAGTGCAACAGAAATAGGATGCTGAATCAGCAAACAATCGCAACAAGATTCTGGAATGCGAAGTTATCAATCTAAAACATCAGTTCAAAACCCAGGACACTGCCTGGCAACGAATCCTCCATGATCAAGAGGAAAGAGCTGATCAGCTGCTAAAGCAACAAAAAGAGGATGCAGCCTAATAGCAGGAAAAGGATCGTGAAGAAGCAAGAGACCCCCTTGACAAGCAACGATTCGAATTCCAAGCATTAATTCCAAGCATAATGAATAGGATAGAGCGTGCTAAAAAACCTTCCTATACTATTCGACCAACCGATGGTGGTGATAGTAACCCAGAACCTTCTAACAGGAGTCAACAAAACCTATGGATACCACCCCAGGTATCAATCCTGACAAGCGGTCAGTATCAATTCCCTGACAAAATAAAGGAAAGGAAGTTGATTGGGGAGGAACCAAAGAACTATCTCCACCTTCACCATGTAATACTAATAGAGATCCTAACCTAAATGACGATGACGATAATGATAATGACAAAGACGGCGGAGATGGCATAGGCAGGAGAGGCGGATGGCTGGAATGCAACGCTTGAAGACCATCTCGTCCAAGAGATGTTTCTCACTGTACTAGGAAGATGCTCGAATTCATGCACAGTCTTAGTACTCCTTAGCGACCAACAAAACAGATGGTGGAACCTCCTTATTGTATTCAAGGGGAAGACAACCAAGACGTTAGAACCTGGTTAACTGCATGTGAGAATTACTTCGATCGCAACAGTACTCAATGGGAGAATCACTCACATCGCATGGTATTCGCCTTAGGAAAGACTAAGGGAAATAAGATAGCACCTTTTTCAGAGAAATACTGGAAGGTCATGGGGGGTTTAAAAGGTTACACTCAAGACCCTAGTTATTCCACTTGGGAACGATTTTGGCAAGAGATTATTAAACGGCATATCGGTATTGAAGAGGAGCGCAAGCCCTAGAAGAAATGAATAAAATTATCTATAAGAGCAGGATCGATACTTACCTTCTACTTCTCACAAATCTCAACATTAAGGCCAGACTCAGAGGAATAGCGTGGAGGGTCAAGGTTGAAAGTAATCCTCCATTAGCAAAAAAAAGAAGTTACACCTGAATGGACTCCGTACTCCTTGTTTGTCCAGCGCTCCAGGCGCATATAACCAAAACTCACGTTCTGGGTATACTGTCGTTTACTGGGTGCTGGTGGACAGGGGTCCATACTACCCAGACGTATCAGACACAACCAAGGTCTCAGAATGTACCAGACACACCCAAGTTCTCCAGATGCAACCCAATACCATAGTAGGATAGTAGAAGTACTCAGGTGTAACTAGCTATCATCGGATATCTCCTAAGTAAACAACTCCACCTTTGAGCACTTTGAATAAGTTAGAGAAAACTGTGGAGAATACCCAAATACAAGGGGAGATACTTCAGAAAGGTCCATCAATTATTACTGATGTTGACTTATTTGAGTGATTAAGATACTAGAATAGAAATATATTTATTAAAGCTTGTCTGGATAATATAAGCGTGTGGTACTCAGTAGCTAACAATTTGAAAGTAATAGAATGGGAAACTAAAGTACAAAGGTATGGATAACTCTTCAACCAGTGGTCGAACAGGATCGGGACAGGGTTCGTTAGAATCTGCCAGTCAAGGAAAGTCGAATGGTGTAGGTTTCGAAGTGTCCATATGGCTGTACAGGTAAGCGGAGAGAGAAAGGCAGATACCTGAGCAGGCAGATGTCTGCCAGTGTCGGGAAGGGTCTCATTGGAATCCGCTCAGCGAGCCGAATTGAATGGTATAGGTCTCGAGGTGTCTGCACACCTGTAGCACTCAATAGCCAACAATTTGAAAGTACTTACCCGGAGAACCAAAGTAAAGTTCAAAAGTATTCATCACCCATCTGCTAGTGGTTGGATAGCATCAAGACAGGGTGCGTTAGAACCTGCCAGTCAAGGGGAATCAAATGGTATAGGTTTTGCAGCATCCGCATGACTATAGAGGCCAGCAAGGAGAAAAGGGTAGCTACCAAAGCAGGTAGATGTCCACCAGAGTTGTGAAAAGTCTCTGTTAGGTGGTACCAGATCTCCAAGAACAAGCAAGATGGGTAACACCAAGGTACTATATCGTAGATGAAGACGTGTCTAGGAAGGCTCAATATAAACCTGCGTAGGAGTATTGATCAAGATCTTTCATGTAATAACTTATTATATTGATAAGGTCTCTTCTCCGTAGTGTCATAATTTCGGTAAAGCTCGAGAAGCGCTTCGATATTTATATCCCGCGTCAATAGACTGCTCAGCCTACAAGTATCTACCATACTAAGTACCTACTAACCATTTCGAACATTTTCTCTTCGTGCAAACACTGTTTGAACCTGAATATAATGGCTCCACCATTGACATCGGGAGTGGAAAGCTCTTGATTTCTCTGGTCTGACACCACATCGCAGTCAGAGTTCACAATCCTTCTTCTGTTAGCAGGAACTGAACCATGTCTGCATGCTAGACAGTATCCTCATCATCAGACGAAAGAAGTGGCCAACTTTGCAATCAGACCTATCGCAGTAGCAGATATCACTCTGCTTCCTGCGTAAAGGCTTCCGTCAAACCAGCAGTCAGGATCGTACTAGTAGCACAATTCTCGCATAGTCGTTCCTTACCAAATAGTCCTAAGTGGTATTAACTCAAATATACCATTGGTGTAGTAGGTATGGTCATACACTTATTTCATTCTAGAGTAGACACAGCGAAAATGTCCCGTTACTTTGGTGGCATAGTTTCATGTGCCGTACCGCTATCTCTGTAATATTATGTGACATCAACCGATTCCGCCTGTAACACTTGCATAACCTTGCCTTTTTTTTTCTTTTTTTTCTTTTCTTTTTTTGAATCATGCGTTATTTGTTTCTAGGTACAAAAAGCCTTATGCAGCGCGAGCTATAAAGAGAAAAAAACCTATAAATGCAAACCCACTGCTCGCTTCACCTCGTCATGGGAAAAATCAAACACCCTGAGTCCATAGGAAAAGTCTCCGCTGACCAGCACCTAAGATAATATACCCCAGACACGTAAGGAAACAATATATAGAAACGTACAGGTAGAGAGACCCAAACCCTTCAGCCGGCTCCTCAAAACAAAAGAAACGACGGCTGTTCTAAGGCCCTTTCGGGGCCTGAGGGAGAGGATAGATGATCGCCGACATGGGAAAACACGGATAACCATGGGCCCACAAGAACCACTCGCGCGGTTGTGCAGGTCATTACATCGATTCAAGGCCTTGGTCCATAGCCACGGAGGCAGTGCTATACCACAACTAGGGGTAACCGAGGAAGGGTCGAACGATCGGAGAGGGAGAGGAGGGCGAGCGGCGCCACCAGGCAGAGGGGATGCCAGCCAGGAAGGTGAGCAGTAGGGTGCCAGCCGGTAAGTAGCAGTAGGGTGCCAGCCGGTGGGGAGCAGTAGGGTGCCAGCCGGGGAGGAGGATTAGGAGTAAGGTGCCAGGTTATGGTGCAGTACGATGCCAGCGGACGGAACCGGGAGGGGGGTAGAGGAAGGATCGCGAGTGGGCTAGCCACAACCGACTAACGGGCCATACAAAGGGCTTTTCGAATGACAGCGAAACCGAGCGGGCCCGTGATGTTACTAACCGAAGCTTTCCCCATCAGAGGTACAAGCCCAGCAGAACCGAAGCCTACTTCGACCGAGAGTCCGGACGCCATATCGCCGACCGTGAACGAAGCGAGAAGCTTTCCGACCGTGCAAAATGCTAAGTGAGGTGCAAAGCAAGTGCGGGGTAAGGGGGAGAACCGAACTTCATGAGCGGGTGTCAACGATGAACGGGAACAAAACCCCCAAGGAGGTGAGGCATGCGTGCCTCAGGGGAGGAGGGAAGATGGCTTAACGTCAACCCCTAGGCCGTAGCCATGATGGGGGAAGAGAGGTGGGTGGGGGAAAGTGACGATGATTTCCCGTGGTGTTGAGATTTCAATCGCCGGAGGTGGAGGAGAGATGGTTCGTGCTTGCATAACCTTGCCAAAGGACCCCTCTCATATACCCTGTGTACAGCATTCGGTCGGAGGGAGGGCTGCAATGTATTTGGTGTTGTGAGGTAGGTTCCACTGATAGTGTCCTTTGCTGTTGGAACGCAACTACGTCGCCCTCTGGTGTTGTAATGCTGTCCCAACGCCGGGGCCAGTGGGGTATGTTAGCTTCACAGAGTGAAGGTAGGGTAACCCCAGGGTATACAAAACTAGGTGGAAAAAGCTATACTTTCCCCATATGCCTAACAATTCCATTCGATTCCCCTCACCCAGCAGGGTCCAATCGAGTGTCCAGCGGCCGTCAAACAGATGGTTCCACTGCAGAGTGATGTACTCTGTTGCACTTGGCCTCTCCAGGTATGTAGTCTCAGATTGTTAGGTGGTGACAGCTACTAGCATAGTCACAGTTTGAGACCAATATCACTTGATCCGCCTTCCGAAGCGGATTCCAATGCATCCTGACCTGACCCTCTCTATGTGCTGGTGCTGGAGCTACTGCATCTGGTTGGGTCCAGAGAACTGGGCTGCATCTGGTGCATTCTGAGTTCTTGATTGGGTCTGGTTGGTCTTGAAAGCATGGACCCCAGTCCACCAGCACCTGGTAAAAGACCACACACCCAGAACATGAGTTTAGGTTCTATACGCTTCGAACACCAGACACTCAGGAAGTACATGATGTGTCCAGCCTAGACCTAGGTTTGTTGGCTAATGCTATGCAACCAATCGTACCTATATCTTGACCCCCCGGATCCACCCCCCAACTCTTCATTAGATTGAACACCTGCTACATGGAGTATATCCAAATTCCACTCCCAAGGCTTTATTAAAATAGATTACAGTATCCCAGAGGGTCGCGAGAGTCGTAGCATAAACACGGGTACTGTTCATGCCTCCACTTAAATCAAGGCTTAGCCCAAAAGAGAAACTTCAATCCACAGAGCAAACAAGAAGGGTATGAAAGAAAATTTAAAAGCAGGGTTGACCATTGGAAAATGCATGCCAAGTGGCCGAGAGCGCCCCCACTCTCGCAACGAGAATCTCGCAACCCTCTGGGATACTGTACAAGTTACAGGCATAAAAAACCCGAACATAGGGGGGAAGAGTGGCGGTGTCCATGGGGGCAAAAGAATCCCTGTAAATAGCTTAATATTACCTAAAAGGATATTATGAAAACAAAGCGAGAGAGGGGTAATCTGGGACCTTTTGTGAAGGCATTTTCCCTGTGTATGCTATGTTACCCAGGTCTATGCCTTGAACTATCGTGACTATTGTGAGATTATATTGAAAAAGTGTGGAAAAAAAAGGTAAGTTGAAAATATGAAATCATGGCTAGTCACTCACAGGTTTTTAATTGTTTTTACAGCCCAATGCCGTACAAACACACCTTATACAAGACACGCTGTCAAGTGCAAGCGCTTCGCTTCTCTGATGGCTGGACCTATCGGAGAATCGCTGATGATCAAAACCTAGCCGTCAACACTGTCCATGATATCTGTCATGGCCCCTCAACACCACGAAAAACAAAGGGAAGGCCAATCCTCCTCGACACTCCAACGAGATGCCGGCTTGTAGCAATGGCTACACAGAGTGCCGAGCATCGGCGCATCCCCCTCAGGGAGGTCACAGCTCTGTGCGATATTGAGGCCTGTGATAGGACTCTTCACAAAGCGTTTGCGAAGGAAGGGTATGCCCGAAGGGTTGCACGCCGCAAGCCTCTTCTCAATGCCGCCAGCGCCAATTGCGACTGGACTTTGCCCATGCCCACCACGAGTGGACAATTGAGGACTGGCGCCGGGCGATCTGGACGGATGAGTGCTACATTTGGCTCTCTGGCACTCTGAACCGTACCTGGGTCACTCGGCGCCCAAGTGAGGTATATCATGATGATTGCCTCGTCCCAAAATTCCCCCAAAAGAACTCCATCATGATCTGGGGGGAAATTTTGGGATCAAAAAAAACCCCACGTGTCCTTTGGGATCGCAACAATTGGGGCACAATAACTTCTTAAAGTTATGTGGACCATGTTCTGATCCCAGCCCTTCAGCCGTTCTGCCAGCAGGAATCTGAGGGCTCTTTGGGAGAAGAGCTTTGGATCATGGAAGATGGAGCCCCCGCTCATGGCGCCTGATACACCCAGAGTGTTCAGCAAAACTGGGGTATGCGCAAGCTCAACTGGCCGCCATGCTCACCCGATCTCAACCCGATTGAGAATGTTTGGCGCATCCTCAAAGATGCGCTCCACAAGAGGCCCCCCCACCCAGCTGGAATGCTGGGCATGAAGGCTGCAATTGAGAAGGAATGGCAGCGAATCTCTGAAGATAATAATTTTTTCTTTTATTGATTCAATGCCACAAAGAATTGAGGCAGTTATTGCAGCTACTAGAGGACATACGAAGTGGTAATTTATTTTTATTTTTTATTACTTACATCTTAGTTCTCTCTAATACTTAATTATAATTCTTAATTCTAATACGTAAATCTTATATTTAACAGTAAAGGTCTCCGATGCCACGGATGCTGATCATAAATCCCTCCAATGCCACAATCTCCCTCCAATGCCACTGCTTATTAAGTATTAAGAATGATGTTCAGATAAAATAGAGGGAAAATATTAACTGGTATAAAATTAAAAATTGAATTGTACCGTTAAAGAGACATATGAAACGAACCTTCTTCCCATTGATATTACCAATATTCAGTACAATGAGGCTGTACCGGGGCTAGTACCACCTCCAGACATCCGTCCTGAACTCCTTGAACATGGGAATCTTCTACCTATCGCTGCCCAGGTAGAACCACCACTTACCCACAGGCCTCGTGGACGTCCACGGAAAGCACGACTCCGGGTTGGAGAGGTTATGCAAAGGCAGCAAAACAATAATCCCCGACCTCCCCCACACTGCTCCACCTGTGGTGCTATTGGACATAACTCTGCAACTTGCCGTAATGCTCATAGTTAATCTAATTCTTCTTTCTCGCTCTTTTATTTTTTATTTTTTATTTTAATTTCTAATTTTTAACTTAATTTGTATTTTTTCTTATCATCATCCTTAATATCATACTTAATAAGCAGTGGTATTGGAGGGATATTGTGGCATTGGAGGGATTTATGATCGGCATCCGTGGCATCGGAGACCTTTACTGTATATTTAATTTCTAATATTTTTCATAATTTTTTAAACTCTTTTTGTATTCTAAAATTCTAGATTATTATTTTTTTAATTACAAGATTATTCGAACAAACCCCCTGTTCTGGCGTCAAAAGCCAAGAGAATACCCATCCCACATGGCTGCTCAACCCCCTGCCCAACCCCCTGCTCTATCCCCTGTAGGGCCCCCAACTTGGCGCTCATGTTCAGGTTCTTATTTTTTTTTTTTTAAAAAAAAACTTTTTCCATTTCGGGTACTTAAGCTACTCTAAAGTGTGACCTTATCCACTAGCTACTCCCGAACCCGCCTATCGGAACATACTCCCTCACCACCTATAGCAGCAGCAAAGAAACAACAAACAACCCTTTACACTAAATCAACATCAAAACCACAAATCCGACTTCCCCGTAGCCAACTGCACCCCGAGCGGGTCACCAAGCCGAATGAAGAATCTGTATCATTAGTAAAACAACAATAACAAGGTAAACCTACGCCTTCCGACACCCCAGTGCTCACACACCAGGCGGGCTCCTCCAACATCTGAACAGGGGGTAAAGCAAGCCCTGCCCACGTCGATTCACATTAAGTGCCTATCGCAGGCCAACGTTAGGTCAACCCTCATCACTCAGGACTATCTGTATCCTCGACCACCCCCCGCAGGCCTTTTTCCACGGTCTCCGGGAAATCCCCGGGATGGGTTGAAAAACATAGGAAAATTGGGGTTAACCACACCCTGCCCAAACCATCCACTTCTCGGCCCAACTGGGGCCCCCGCCACATATCCACTACCTCTACCCCTACCCCCAGGTGTCCCCGCCACATATCCTTTTGGACCCCTGGGAACCGAGGTAGCCACTACTATCCCCTCAACCACCTCCTCCACCTCACTCCCCATCGTCTCCTCCTCCTCTTCTTCAACATTGGTCCTCTTCCTCTTACCCTTCGGCCGCCTCACCAACGCCACCTCAGGTTCATCTACCTCCAGTGCCACTCTTGACTCAGCCACCGCTGGCTTCGCCACAGACGCCACAAACAAATCTTCCTCTTCCTCCGCCACAATTTTCCCTCTCATCCGTACCTCGGGCTCAACCACCACTTGTGGCTCAGGCTCCTGAACCCTCACGGGCGAAGCCACCTCAGCACCATCTTTATTATCTCCCCTATCCGCCTCTTTCTGCAACGCATGATTCCGCTTCGACAAAACAGAAACATGGTGCCTCAACCTCGATACCTCCTTCTCCAACTCTAAAATTCTCGTCAACGCCGCCGAAGCCGCCAACCCCGCTTTAGCAACCTTGGTTGCCGAATGTTCGGGTTCTTTATGTCAGTAACTTGTACGGTAGATAGCATTCTCATGTTACAGTAGCATTGAGTGTCACTCGTATTTGCCAAATTCTTTGTTGATATGGGACCCGAAATGCTGCGAATTCAGCATTTCTGAGAACAACCCGGTTGGGGCAACTCATTCTGACACGGAGGAAGACTGTGCTACGGTAAGTTACCCATGCACCTTTATCACGTCTGGTTGACCGACTCCTCCCGCCGAGCCCCGCCTCCGCTGACTTTCCCGCGTTCTATTCCTATGGTCTCTTCACCGTGACCCCGTAACTATCATGACTTCTGTTCGAGGTGACCATGCCCTCCATCTCCCCTTTCCTCCTAGTTTCCCTCCACTGCTTGTTTTCGCTTATCATGCCCTTTCCTATGGCTGACAGGAGCATTGACCAAATGATAGTTCCTGAACCATCTAGCTCTTCGTCCCCATCTCTACGGTCTTCTTCTCCAGATAGGCCTGGGCTGAGGGGAGCCCGCTCCTTTTCTCGCTTGGAGCCATCGACCTCCAATCCTCTTTCGAAATTACAAACGGAACTCACAATCCCAGAGGTTCCAGACGCACCCTCCGCGGCTTCGTCGGTCTCCAAGCTTGAGGAAAGCGAGGATGACGAAGCTCCCCCGCTACCTTTACCGGATGGATTCGATGCTCTCCCTATTGAGCTTCTCAGTCTGACAGATCGGTAGGTATTTTCCTCCCCTTTCGCGTATGCTGTAAACTGCAGTACTGAATTTGGAGGATGGCTATTGAGAAACATTAGTTTTATAGACTCCTTATCTATGAAAATTCATCCGACGCCTTTGGCGGTTGCACAGCTTGTGGAGCTCTTTCAGCAGTTTTATGTTGCGGCTTTTCAGCATGTCGATACTCACGTCTCGCATTCTTATCTCTCTTTAGCGTCTAAGAAACCGCGAGCCCCAGCAGCTTCCAAGAATCCAACTCAGATGCTCTCTATCAGCGAGATTTCCCAGAAGAAAAAGGACCGGAGGCTTTTAGAAGCCAAACGATTGGCTCTTGAGGAAGCGGTTGAGAGAAGGATTACCGAGGGTGTTTATGATCGTATCTGGAGGCATAAGAGTACAGATGATGAGGCTCGGGACGAAAGTTTGAGGAGTAAAATGGCAGCATTGAATGTGGTAGGTGTCAAACTAGGCCATTTAGGAGTTGAGTTGGAAGGTGCGGAGGGTGATATTGAAGGTGAATTACGACCGGCAGTGGAGGCTTTAGTTGGAATGAACAAACTAAAGTTTCCCCTCGGAAAACTTCTATCTCTGAAGCAAGCCCACAAGGCTATCGTTGGTTCGATACCCTGCTTCCATTTCCATTGATTGGCTCTTCCCCTGACGGGTTTGTCCACAGATTGGCTATCGACACATAACTCCTCCTCTTCGGCAGACTATATCTTGCCAACGCTTATTTATACCCTGATCATTTCGCCACCGACTCAGGACTTCAATATCATATCCAACCTCTTCTTTATTCAAAGGTTTCGTGCGAAGAAGGCTATTGATGGGGAAGCTGCCTATTGTTTGACTAATCTTGAAGCCGCTATCTCATTTCTTGAGACAGTTGACTTGGCTACCTTGAAAGTCGACGATGCGAATCCTCCGAAGCAGCCTAACAGTCGCAGTCGGAGTAGAAGTCCGATAACCTCTCGCTCGTTGACACCTGATATACCTTTTACACCGGTTGGTGACCCATTGGCTAACTTATCTGAAAAGCTTGCTATGGCTCACGTGGCCGCTGCATCAGCTGCCAGTTCTGCGCACCAAAGTACTGCTACAGGAGCAATCGGATCTAACCCCTCTGCTTCCTCCTCAACCACATCCCTACAACCATCAGCACTAGGAGGCGCGGCGACAAGGAGGTTGTCCTATCTTACTCCGATCGACCTTGCTACAAGTGCTGCGACGAGTGCTGTGAGCACTGCGGATCAAGGTATCAGGGGCATCGGCAATACCCTGGAAAGTAGCTATAAATTTTTGTTTGGCAGGATGGAAAAGCGGGGAGAGGAGCTGCCGAAGACTTTGGAGGACGCTAGGAGACTTGTGGATTCGCCGACTACGGAGGCTTTGGAGTGGCAGCAAGAGACGGCACAGATACCCGCTGCTATCTCAGGGTTGGGCATGGACGGGGGGGGGGCTTCTACGAGCAACATGAAGAGGGTTGAAAGTGCGACGAGTATTATGAGTAATCAGAGCGGCAAAAAGGCTGAAGAGAAGGAACAGAGTACTGGTGGGCTTCGTGGCGCGGCAGCGATACCCGCGGCGGTGGCTGCGGATAAACTAGAGACTGTGATGAATTTGGGGACCTCGCTCGGGAGGTTTGCTGTGAGGGGGTTTTCGCGAAGCTCGACGCCTACAACACCCGCTACTAACACAGACTCGGCACTTGCTAGTATAAGAGCGCTAGGTGCTCCGAGCCAGGAGAATGCGCATAAAGGGCATAAGCGTGAAGATAGTGCTCCGGTCGTGGATCTGTTGAGCGTACGTCAATTTTTCCCTGCCTTGTACCATAGAGTGTTTGCTAATTACTACAACAGACATTCCCAGATCTGGCGAACTCCTTAAAGTCACAGCAGGCAAAGGCGGCAGTAATGAGCCCACCCCCTGTTACAAGGTTTTTGGAGGTAGAGGACCCGGGTGATTTAAAACTCAGTGAAGTAGCGGAACTATTGAAGGACTACCGGAGATTGGTGGAGGAGTTGAGGGTTAGGGGTGCTGTGGAATAGAGCTAGACTGAATCCATGGGCGAGGGTTAGGGCGGAACTCTTTATTTTTGTTTGTTAGATGGAGTTGCATGGGTTGGCTTTAGCATTCTTGTACGGAGTATTGTGGGGTGCAAGATTTTCTTCACGAGCTCCCCTTGTATTGCTTGGTGACGATAGGGCGATTATTACGTTGGAGAGGTGTTTGTTTTTGGGAAAAAAAAATGAGCATTGTGAAACAAAACACCACTAACTAATCTGGCCCGCGCACCTTCCCACAGAATCTTGCCGACACGCCCTGGAGAGTGTAGGCCCTACCGGTATTTGACAGCGACCGGGCCCAGGCACAGGGCCTGAGCCCGGGAGGTCCCCGGACTTGGGCGGCACATTGTCAGGAAAAAAGGCATTTTTAATATATTCTTTAAGAATATATATAATAATCTAATGTATGTTAGGATTGGATAGGACGGTAGTGAGTGAGTATTATACGAACCAACCTAGAGCCACCCGTCAACACACCGACTTGCCAAAGGAAGGGGCGAATTAAAGTGCGAGGCTTTTCGATCTCGGTGCGGGTTTTTTCCTTGTCAAAACGGAGCTTTTTGGTTTCTTCTTGTTAGCTTTCTGTTTCTGATATATTGACCTGATCTGTGCACTTACCTCTCTAAACCCCGCTGCAACAATAGCCTCGATATTGCCGAAATGCTTGTTCGCGTTGGCTTTCTGATTTCCATGGTCCTTTCTGATTGTTAGCATTAACCATAAACTGGACCGGTATAAGCTATACCTGCATCAATCCAGCAAGACGGTCGTCGAGCTTGTCTACATGGCTCCACTATTTAAATGGTTAGTAGATGCAACTTGGAATTTAATTTAATTTAATTTAATTTTTTTAATGGGTAACATACCAGGTGGTCGTCGTGCCAGCCATGCCTCCTCTGATTGTGCCCGTGGTCGGTGCTGGCTTCGCAGTCATTGCCTCCCTTATCAGAAAAACCACAGTCGTCACCGGTGATAATGCCCCTGCGGGGATGCAGACGGGGGGTTAGGCGGGGGGGAGCTAGGCGGACACCATGCTTGAATAGACGGAGCATCTTTGCTATTCGTGCCTGTTGGAAGTGGTACTGCTCGCCATACTCACGATACTTCCTTTGTTCAGATAGCTTCCCGTGAGTGGCTTTGGATATGCGCTGAGGATTCGGGCATATGGCTCCGGCTTTGGACGTTTGGTTTGTACGTTCGGGAAAGCATTGCGAATGCAGGGATGCGCGATAGTTTTGGGATCGTGCAGCTTTCGGGAAAGCCGGGAGGAAAGCGTGAAAGAGCTGGAAGCCCGGAGGTGGGAAAGTGTTTGTCTTTCTTTTAGTTAGCCGGGAGTGCTCATGGGGGGAGGGAGAGACTCACATGGAGTAGTGTGGTGCCTCATGATGGATATGATGTCCCCGCGATTGATACATACTCCTGTGATCGCCCTCGGTTAGTTAGTCAGAGCATCGAGCATCGTGAGAGGTGTCGTTGAGCGAGGGACTGTGGTTGTTGTTGTGAAGTGAAGAGTTTTTCTCCCGCTTCTGTGTGCGATTGTTTAGGGGTGAATTCCTTGGCGATTTTCGTTTCGCCGTACCGGTATATCGTTTCGCCGCCCAAGTCTAATACCGTAAAAACTCAAATAGAAGATAAATGTGCTAGGACGTTGGAGTTGCCTCTCCTAGTAAGGCGCCTCGTATATTCCTTTTGTTATGTCTCAACGGGGGGCTGAGTTTGCGGTGTTTTCCCCTCGCGTAGCTGAGAAGGGAAATTCCAACGTCCTAGCACATTTATCTTCTATTTGAGTTTTTACGGTACTACACAGCATCACCGGAAAGAAAACACAAACACACAGAGTAACTAATGAATGACAGGAATGAAAACCGAGAAAACACCGTTATATAAGAACCAATTCTAATCAGAACTGCAGGAAAGGAGAAAAAAGGCGGAGAAATAAAAAAAAGTGAAAAGTGCGCAAATAGCAAAAAAAGCCAGTTAGAAGCCATGAAAGGCGCCCTCATCAAAGTCCACTTACATCTAAATTGAAGGGGGGGGGGGGGTCTCGCCTGCGCCAATCTCTCACGTAGCAAATTATTTATAGAAGGAAAATATAATATCAAGTGACGAAGGAGGAGAGATGAAAACGAGGAAAGCTAAAAGACAAATGAAAGAAGCAATGATCCAATACCAGCCGGCCTCAATTGACAGGGTTGATCGTGTGTTGTTGGGATGGGTGTCGGTTTTCCTCGGAGAGGGCGGGGACGTTATGGGGCAAATGGAAGGAGTTTGAGGGGGCCTGGATGGTTCGGTTGAGGCGATGTCACTACCCGCGGACTCGGGAATAGTGTCATTGACCCCCAGTACCTTCGACCCCACATCGTGAACTACGGATAGGAGGGTAGGGCGGGGGTTAGGGCCTGCGACTGTAACATTAGGATCATCAACTGTAGGTTGCATCTCCAGCACACGCTCGTCTCCATGTCGAGCGGAGGGCGGGAGAGATACCTGGCGGCTGGAATTGGTATTATCCGGTTCTAGTACGATCGGCACAGCTTCATCGCGTCCTTTATAAAGGGTTAACGAAGATGAGGTATGGTCCGTGCTATCCGGCGTAGCGGTGGGGGCATCATGCCGCTCCAAAAGCATCCTCGCTACCACCTCATGCCCGCGCTCAGTTGCCCATGAGAGTGGCGTCCGGCCAGTTTTAGTGTCTGCCTGGTTGTGATTAACGTCCTCTCGTTCTAAAAGAAGCTTTACCACCCCGGCTTCCCCGCGCCAAGCGGCCCATGAGAGTGGCGTGCAGCCATGGTTGTTTTCTACCCTATTGGGGTTGACGTCCACTCGTTCCAACAGCAACTTCACTACCCTCTCAAACCCGAACTCAGCGGCCCACGAGAGTGGGGTCCTCCCAGAGTTGGTGTCTGCCTGGTCGGGATTGATATCCCCTCGTTCTAAAAGCAACTTTACCACCCCAGTTTGCCCACGCCAGGAGGCCCATGACAGTGGTGTACAGCCATTGCTTTTTTCTACTCGATTGGGATCGACGTCCGCCCGTTCCAAAAGCATCTTTACTACCCCCTCATACCCGTACTCAGCCGCCCACGAGAGTGGCGTTCGCCCAGATTTGGTGTCTGCCTGGTCGGGATTGATATCCGCTCGTTCTAAAAGCAGTTTGACCACCCCGGTTTGCCCACGCCAGGACGCCCATGAAAGTGGCGTACAGCCACTATTGTTTTCTACCTTGTTGGGATTGACGTCCTGTCGTCCCAAAAGCACCTTTACCACGTCCTCATACCCGCGCTCGGCCGCCCACGAGAGTGGCGTTCGGCCAGTTCTAGTGTCGGCCTGGTCTGGATCGGTATCCTTTCGCTCTAAGAGTAACTTTACCACCTCGGCTTCCCCGCGCGCCGCGGCCCATGATAGTGGCGTACAGCCATGTTCGTTTTCGACCCTATTGGGGTTGACGTCCACTTGTTCCAAAAGCATCTTTACCATGTCCTGATACCCGCGCTCAGCTGCCCACGAGAGTGGTGTTCGGCCAGTCTTGGTGTCTGCTTGGTCGGGATCGATGTCCTCCCGTTCCAAAAGCAGCTTTACTACTCCAGTTAGCCCGCGCGCCGCAGCCCACGAGAGTGGCGTACAGCCATGGTCGTTATCGACCCTATTAGGGTTGACGTCCTCTCGTTCCAAAAGTACTTTTACCACGTCCTCATACCCGCGCGCGGCTGCCCACGAGAGTGGTGTTCGGGCAGTCCTGGTGTCTGGCTGGTCGGGATTGGTGTCCTTCCGTCCTAGGAGCGCCTTCACTACCCCGGTTTCCCCACGCCCCGCGGCCCACGATAGTGGAGTACAGCCATAGTTGTATTCTATTGAATTTGGGTTGACGTCCTCTCGTTTCAAAAGCATGTTTACTACCCGCTCATGCCCGCGCTCAGCCGCCCACGAGAGTGGCGTTCGGCCAGTCCTAATGTCTGCCCGGTCGGGATCGATATCCTCTCGTTGCAAAAGTATATTTACGATCCCATCGTGCCCGTGCTCAGCCGCCTGCGAGAGTGGTGTCCGTCCATCTCGGATGTCTGCCGTATTGGGATTAACGTCCTCTCGTTCCAGAAGCAGCTTTACTAGTGCCTCATGCCCACGCTCAGCCGCCCATGAGAGCGGCGTTCTGCCAGATTTAGTGTCCGCCGGATCCGGATTAACGTCCCCTAGTTCTAAAAGCATCCGCACTATACCTGTTTCCCCACGCTCTGCAGCCCACGAGAGTGGCGTGCACCCGTCGTTCTTTTCTGCCGGATCAGGTTCGGCGCCCCCTAGCTCCGGGGGGGTCTCTACTATCCCCTCGTGCTTCTGGCCGGCGGGCCGCACGAGTGATGTCGGGCCATCCTTAGTGCTTGCATTGGTATTGACGTCCTCTCGCTCTGAAAGCATCTTTACTATCCCCTCGTGCCCCTTCTTAGCCGCCCGCGAGAGTGGTGTTAGTCCATCTTGAGTGTCTGCCGTATTGGGATTAACGTCCACTCGTTCCAAAAGTATCTTTACCACGTCCTCATACCCGCGCTCAGCCGCCCACGAGAGCGGCGTTCGGCCAGAATTGGTGTCTGCCTGGTCGGGGTTGATATCCTTTCGTTCTAAAAGCATCTTTACTACCCCGGCTTGCCCGCACCCTGCGGCCCAAGAGAGTGGGGTACAGCCATGGTGGTTTTCTACCGAATTAGGGTTAACGTCATCTCGTTCCAAAAGAATCTTTGCAATTCCCTCATGCCCGCGCTCGGCCGCCCACGAGAGTGGCGTCCGGTCAGTACTAGTGTCTGCTTGGTCGGGATTAATATCCTCTCGTTCTAAAAGCATCTTTACCACACCGGTTTCCCCACGCCCCGCGGCCCACGAGAGTGGCGTACAGCCATGTTTATTTTCTACCTTGTTGGGGTTGACGTCCTTTCGTTCAAGAAGCATCTTTAGTATGCCCTCATTCCCGTGCTCAGCTGCCCACGATAGTGGCGTTCGGCCAGATGTGGCGTCCGCCTGGTCGGGAACGATATCGTTTCGTTTTAAAAGTAGCTCTACTATCCCCGCATGCCCGTGCTCAACCGCCCGCGAGAGTGGTGTCCGTCCGTCTTCGGTGTCTGCTTTATTCGGATTAATGTTCGTTCGTTTCAGTAGCATCTTTACTATGCCCTCATTCCCGCGCTCAGCCGCCCACGAGAGTGGCGTTCGGCCAGATCGGGTGCCTGCCTGGTCGGGCGCGACATTGCCTCGCTCCAAAAGCATCTTTACGACCTCTTCATGCCCCATTATAACTGCCCATGTGAGAGCCGTGCTCCCCATGCTGTCGGTTGCATTAACGTCCCATTTCTTCGTCTCTAATACAGTAGGGACCATCTCCACAATCCCGTGAAATACTACTCCGTGGAGTCCCGTAAATCCAACAGGCCCTTTCCTCCAGTGAAAATGAGGGGCTAAGTCAATATCTCGATTATAGCGCAATAACAGTAGTTGGGCAGATATGTGCTCCTCAAATCTATCGAGAAGGCTCAGTGCGAGTGCTTTGATGTTTTCCGTCATCCCCCTTATTGCGTGCTTCCCCCAGTAACAAGAAGCATATTCCAGAAGGGGCATTTCCGAGGGGGGAGAGAAAAGAGTAGGCTGGAGATCCTTGATACGTTTAAAATTGAGGTATGTTAAGCAAACCTCCGCAATTGTTGAGTGAGGGTTATGGAATAAGGCCGGGTCGCTCGAAAGATACTCTCGCAGAGTAAAATGCACCAGTCTGAGTGTAGACGAATACCGCTCGACCGTGACAAGGCCCAGACAGGATTCTAGGAGTGCCCGTAATGCGGGAACGCTTTCAGGGTCCAGATCAGCAGATCCTATTTCCACTCCTAGAGCCTGACAGAGCTCCTCCACCCGTAACGGCCGTTCCGAATAGGACACCCACATCAGAACTTTCAGCCCTAGTACTGGCTTATTCCCTTTCTGCGCCCGCAGCCGGGCTAGAGTCTCCGTGTAGGCATCGCTGAGTCCAGCGCCGCGTGTCATCTCTTCAAGTTTTTTTCTTCTTCGACGAATTGTCACCTCTCCCAGAATAGCGTCGATGTTCAGAGAAATAAGCAGGAATCTACACACGGTTGCTGGTAAGTATACATCTTTGATAGAACAGAAACGCCAAATGCCCTTACGCACATATCAGGTATCTTTTCTAGAATAATTCTCACAATATCCGCTCGCAAATCATTGTTCATCGCCTCTGGTTCGCTATCCCTTGCTAGCCTCATCTCCAGAAAGTTTCTGATATCAACGTGGTTAGGGGTGATAGGTATCACGACCGCCTTGGTGAAATGTCTTTGGATGACCTCCTTGACATGCGGCCTCCCAGTGAGGAATATCCTTGCCCTAGGGAACTCCCAAACAATATCTCTCAGTGACTCAAGAAGTTCCGGAAGATTTCTCGGCAGGAATTCGTCTAGCGCATCGATACAGATGAAGACCCGGGGTAGGGAAGCAATCGTGATCCTCAACATTCGCACCAGATCGGCAAGTAGCGGCCTTCTCCCTTCTTGAAATGCCTCCCGTATATCACTCGGGACCTCCCTGCCCACTAGCCGCTTTAAAATCGCTCCTATTATGTTGATGACCGATTGCTCCTGCTGAGCATTATAGTCGCAGTACAGCCACGCAACCGCCAGACCCCCCTCCCTCGCCTGATCACACAGCCCGTCGATCACTAGGGAACTAGCATTCCTAGCAGTCAGTGATATCCGCTTGTCCAAAAGAATCTTACGACTAACCTCAGATAGGTCTTGCCCACTCCCGGATTCCCGGAACAAAACAAGACCGCCTTATCGGCTCCGTCATCACTTCCACTCCACTCCCGAAACTCGCTTGTTTCCGAAAGCCAACCTCCGACACCGTCATATCGGTTGGTGCGCACGCTGTGATGCCTGTCTTCTGGCTCTAGTGGGGAGAGCCAACGCATGATCCGCGCATCCTCGTCGGAATTGTAGACAGTGGTGTTGAAACTATTTGTTATGTTTCCGCTATCGGCATTGTTGTCGCCGAATTTGAACGATGCTAGATTTCTAGTTTGGGCCATGATGCTCTGTGTAAAATGTTGGTTGTGTGTAGAAATGGTTTGTATCGTAGAGCAATAATGTAGGGTTAATGGGGAGTTCTTTCAAAAATTTCCGCGGGACAGGCTGAGGAGGAGCGGGGCGATGTACAGTTACAGATCAAGAATAACTGAACGCCCCCCGGTAACTATTGGAATTAGATAACCAACTCGCTTATTAGGACTGGTTGTTGGGCTAGTAAAAGTTTTTCCCGTTGCTACCTTGGCACGTTCAGTTTATTTTGATATGTGACTATCTCCTTGACTGGTGTAACGATGGAAAATGTGATGCCGACCCAAAAATAGATGATGACTAAGGTCACCTCAGTATTTTTCAGTGATGGTGTGCGTAGGCATGATCACATAGAAAATATTAGCTAT
>Ga0307517_10000383_pt1 | contig 76139 bp, 77 predicted proteins | sample 23_EM_MG_FD_194515 | JGI IMG/M metagenome (GOLD analysis project Ga0307517, IMG submission 194515) | Populus trichocarpa ectomycorrhiza microbial communities from riparian zone in the Pacific Northwest, United States - 23_EM | ecosystem: Host-associated > Plants > Roots > Unclassified | place... | reverse complement strand
CCCCCCCCCCCCCCCCCCCCCCCCCCCCCCCCCCCCCCCCCCCCCCCCCCCCCCCCCCCCCCCCCCCCCCCCCCCCCCCCCCGATTGTCCTGGGAATTGAGAAAAAAAAGAAAAGAGAGTGCGGGATTCCCAACAAATATAGCTGCGGAAGGGGAGGCCACGGTATGGGAGTATGATTCCAATCAGATTCAGGTCACCATGAGCTGTGTGGATCTTGGCATTTGTGACTGTGGCCCTACCAACCCTGGGCCCTAACCGGTCGCGGAAGTCACAGAACTCATCCGCACTTCCAATACGCCCACTCCCATGCGAGAAAGCAATTGGCGAAATTGGGTTTACCATAACCTCCCCGACTGAAAGAAACCAGCTATCACAAGTCAAATCTAGCCAAAAACGAAACGATACCGTTGAAGATAGCTACGCTGAATCTACCTCAGACGATGGCACAAGTATGATATGATAAAACAACGGCGGTTGGCCGAGATCAGAATTTATTATAACCCGGGATCCCAAAAAATTCTATCGAGTGATCAAACATGACTCCAGAGAAAATACCCTAGAGACGGACACAACAGGGGGGAGCAGGATGCCAGGTTAAAACTCGGAAGAAGAAAAATCGGTTTAGGGATGGATTGGGAGTGATTTGATTCTACCGACCACCCATCATGTTGAACAACCCCTCGTGAACCTAGCCTGCGTAGCCCTTCAGCGAATAAGAAAAAAATGAATTAAACCTCTGGGTTTGGACACGAAAAGGAAAGAACTAACATCTATACTAGAGAACCAAGAAGGAATAACTAGATCTACTTTCAATTCTCTCTATTTATCGTGGGAACCGATTAAGATTTCCAAATATCTGGCCCCTTTCTAACCGGCCACGCATCTAATCCGCTTCCAGAGCGGTCTGCCACCACTCTAAATCGCCTGAATAACCGTAAACTTCCCTTTCCCCACCCTCAACAGCAGAACTTCTCCATCCACCAACCACCCCTCCACCGTCGCCACCCCATCAGAAATCTTCTCATGCTTCAATCCAATATACATCCCGCCACCTTTGATAATATTCTCTACAGAACCCCTCGTCTTAACAGCTCCTCCCAGCCTAGCAAGCTTAGCGATCATCTCTCCAACAACCTCTACTCTAGGTATCTCGACGACCCGGCCGCCCCACACCGAGACGATTTCTGCTGCGGAAAATGCCGCTTCTCCTTCTACCGGAAAGAGCAAATTTGTTACGAATTCCGCCTCCGAGGCCATCTGTACGCCGTGGACAAGGGTGACGGCTTCTTTTGCCAGGAGGCATCGAACGGTTCGGGATCCAGGGTTTGCAATATGAGCCTGAATGACCGTGGCAATTTCGGGGAGAGGAAGCAAAGTGAACATTCAGAGGTAATTTTGGACGTGCGTATCAGGAAGGGTTTCCAAGAACTTGGGGTTATTAGCTTAAGGGCTCCTTTCACTACCGCAAAGAGGGTGGATGTACCTGGTAGAGCTCGAAGGGTGTGGTTAGATTCTCGTCGAGCCAGATGGCATTGCCGGCAGATTTGCCGATTTTCTCGCCGAACTCAGTAGTTAGGAGAGGAGATGTTAGACCGTAGGCTTCCGCGGCACTAGAGGCGGCTTCGCCAGTAGAGCCGGGCTGGTATCTAGATATTAAGTCGATCCCTGCTGTGATGTTCCCGAACTGATCACTGCCCCCTATCTAGCCTATTGTAAGTACACTCCAACCCCCCCCCCCCCCCCAGAAATTCTGACGTACCTGTAGACGGCAGTTGGCAGTTCGGTATAAGTGCCAAAAGTCATAGGATTGCAGTAATTGGTAAGTGAACTCGGAAAAGTTGATTCCATTCCCAGAGCTCATCCTGTCCTTGACGCTTTACATTGGAATTAGTAATGGGAGGTACCACATGGGTGGGCATTTAACTAACCTGTCTCGAGCAAGCATACCACCAACTCGGATATGCCGACCCACTGCGGCGAGAAATTCCACCAACCCCAGTCCATCTAACCACTCTGAATTGGTTCTCAGCTCCCTCTTTCCAAAGTTTGCCTCGTTATACCCTTTTGAAATCGCATACTCCCGGCCCTTCTCAAAGAATTTCTCAATCTGAGCCCATAAACCGTCGAAGGATTCTTCAAGTCTCCGTGATGCAATTGAGTCGCGCTCTGCAACTCTGCCGGAAGGATCCCCAACAGAAGCTGTAGATTTACCAACCTTGATAATCTATCAGCTTTGACCCCTGCGATACCGGGGAAGAGTGCCTATACCAACGCTATAACGTGGTGGCCATGGAGATAAAAATGCAGTAGATTTATGAGTGGAAGCAGATGTCCGACGTGTAATGAGGGGGCAGTAGCATCAACCCCAGCGTAGGCTACTATAGGACCTAATTCCACAAGCTTGTCGAGTTGGCCGGCAGAGCTATAAATCCCAAAGTATGTCAGTAACATTACTTCCTGAGAAACAGAAGCTAGCAGAGCTGCGCCCTTAGTGCACGAGCACCCTAAACGAGATTCCCATATAATGTTTCCCTAGGTAGCGAGCCTTAAGCACGGCAGGCAGCCACCAATTATCGGCCATCCTCTAGCGGGCTATATTGCACGGCTTTAAACCACAGTTTAGGGAATTTCGTAAGGCAGTGATAATGTGGTTACCAAGACTTCATTACGGGAAAGTCGTTTAGCGCTCAGAATGCTTACCTACCCTGTCACTTTCTGGACGAGACCTCGTTCCTCTAAATTCTTTACCAAAGATGAAGAGGGTGAGTGGCTTAGTTACAATAATCTCTTTCCAGAAGAATATGGCAAGAGGGGATGCAGTAACTTTCCTCTTGCACCTCCTCTGAGAAGAATTCCTGACAATACTCGCATTCCTAACAGCTAATAGAGACGAAGCTGGGTGGGGCCGCTTAAATCGTATGAATCCTCGATCTCTTTTCGAAGGCGCTCCCCCGGATGGTAGAGCGATCGAAGAGACTCTTGATGATCTCCCAGTGAACCTGGTTGTTCGGAGTTGTCAGCTTTGGTGTAACTTAGATGTCGGGGGAGGTGGGTTGGAACAACCCGTTGCCAATCGTGCGAAGCACACAAGACTCAGTTCGGACGAAAATAGTTGCGTCTCGGAGGTAGGTGGAAAAAAGTATTCCCGGTTGCTGGGACAGTGAGCGGTCATAGCTCTATGATACTGGGTCCGTGGGCATCTACTAGAACACCACCGCCACCCTTCTAGACTTCGACATCCTCATCCTTTCCCAGAAATCGCGTTCTTTATTGACTACTCACGTTTTTCATTGCCCACCCGTCTCCCCGGACCAATACACAGGTGCCCCCATTGCCACACGGGGACACATCGGTGATAACGATCTCCCCCGTCAAGGGCAGCGGCAACCGCACCAAGGCCTCCGGCAGTGGGCTCATGGGATTGCGGGGAAGGGGGTCGCCCCCCGTGATTCTCTCTTCTGGCATTGTCATTATTTTATTCCCTTGGGTTTTCTGCATGCTGTATATGGTTTTTCCTAACAAACTCTCGCGGCTTTGGAAGACTGGCTTCCTCCTATCGTAGGGGGGGAAGTTCTGTCACGTGTGACCCGGTGAGTTGTGCGATGAGCCGGGAATCCCTTTGGAACAGGAGGGTTTTTCGGGTTTTGACTATAGGTGCCGGGGAAGAATTTCGGTAGAGGGCTATGTCTTAGAGTATTGAAAAACAATTCAATTGTCTAGCTGTATACCTGAAACATGTACGAGCGAGAGATGCTTAAGAACTTCATTCAATCTCAGAGGGCCAGGAAGGCCTACTATTTATATAGTGAAACAGCAACATATATCAGCAGTTGAAAATAAGATAAAGGAAACAATATGGAAGACAAGATAAAACAAGCTAGAACAGGATTGCGTATTCAGTCGACTGATTGGGCAGCAACAGGAGGGAAAAAGTCAAATGTAGTAAGTCTAACTCACAGAGTAGGAAGCCACTAAGAGAGAATGACCGGCTTTGTCGTACTCTAATGCGCAGAAAGTGCACATCCGAAAGCCTGATTCCAACACAGAGGGGGGATATTAGCTAGTGTTCGAAAAATACGGTACGTTACCGTACCTTACACGGTTGATACCATACGGTAAATTACGTAAATTACACTAGGCAGATAAAATACCGGAAAACGGCCTCTCCCACCTTAGATTCTGATGTTAGGTAATCCTGTCTTCTGCCCTCTGTGTTTATCAAGCTGAAGCAACCCAACCCACAAAATATCAGCTACCGCTAGGCATTCTTGGCTATGACATGAGTATCGCACTAAGATCCAAGATCATGATATGGAACTTTATGACGGTCGGCAAACGGCGCATGGTAAGTTTACCGTACGTTACCGTATATTACCGTATTGTATCGTATGGTAACTTACCGTACCTTACCATTCGAACCCTAATATTAGCCGAGTGATAACCTATGATTATTCATAGCCGCACCAGAGAATGCTGAGTTCATTTTCAATGCCAGCGCCCGATGTATGATAAATTGCCGTGCCGCTCAAAATGCCAACTCCGAATCTCACCTGCACTCAGGTTTTCTGCAGTGTTCTCAGCAGTCAGAGAGCTCCGGACAGGATAGGAAGGCGAAAAGCAGTCCGTACATGTCAAAGCCTTGACATCGCCCACTCCTGTCCATCCCATCACTAACCTTCATGCTATACCATATACCAGTACGGTTGCCACACCTCCCATAGTTTCAGCTCTTCAAATCATCATCACGCTTCACTTCCGAGTCGTCTACTCTACAACGAAGAATAGTGGTTTGAACCTTTATCAAATGCTGCCCTATTTACAGCACCAACAAAAAGCCACAACATCCGTCTATTTATTACATTATAGCAATAATGGCAAGGAGCTTTCTTCTTGTTGATTCCACAAGTTTAATACCTGTTACAGAATCCCAATACCTTCTGAGTGCTCGCCAAGAGCTGCGCCTAACTCCTGCCCCCCCAACCCCCTTGAACACAATAAAGGGAGCCAAGATCGTGAATACACATCAGCACAAAAGTCAGCGATCGATCGAGTTAGAAAACGCAAGGCAATATCAAGTCAGAAGCTACATAGTGAGAGATAAACAAGGCAGAGAGTAAATTACGTTTGGTAATGCACTCAGACACAATCAGAGTCCAGGGAGGAGCAGAAAAAGCTCATAAGCATTAGAAATCCTATCATTTTCCGCCAATTTATGACCTACTCCTCTGCTGATGTTGACGTGTACAAATACTAATTTCCTTTGCGTCAGTACTCTCACTTTCTGGTTGTTTCTCGTGTGCTTGTAGTTTTATCTGAAGGAGATCCAGGTGTGCGAGAGCAGGAGGTCCTTGTGTGCAGTTATGGACAAGTACAAGGGCAGGCTTTCGTCATTGTGTTTGAGAAATATTCGGGATCGTTGCGCTTGCACTTGTTGGTAGTGCACTGGGCGGAGAGGGGGTAGGAGAGGTTGCCATTAGAGAGATAGCCATCGAAGTCGGAGCTCATCTGTGGAATCAGCTGAACCGGCCGAGGAGGACAGGCGGCACTTATCGGCTGTCCAATCTAATCCTCTGAAGCTTCTTTTCAGGTCCACTCCACCAGCTCTCGTGCGCATTCACAGGGGGCGGGATAATCACTGTTACGATGGTGCGCTTGGGCCCACTGGCTTGCGCTTCCCGCCCGCGATGTTGTTTTATTAACATCTACCATAGTGCAAGTCTTTTGCTTTTGAGTCAAGTGTGAAGGCAACGTGCTTGCTTGTTTTATTAGTTGTTGGCTTGTTCTGTTCGTTTGCTGGTCAGGGGACAAATAATGCTTTTCTCCTTAGCAATCTCCATAATCCTTGTGCTCTTCAAAGCCGTGCTCCCTTCCCCACTGTTGGTTTTTTTACAGCCCTTGCTACGTTACTAAACAATTCAATAGCCCCAAATCTCTTCTTAAGCTCCAATGCCTTCCTTCCTCATGCCGCTTCACCTCTCTCATCTTCTCACACACAGTGCCCTAGGAAACTTCATCCCGATCTTGCATTCATCAATCTCCACTACCCAGGCTTCTGCCAAAAGGATCCATAACCCTGACCTTATACCCACTCGAAATCTCCTGCCGTCTTCAAGATCATACGCAACGGTGTTGCAAATGCAATGTTGGCTTCCTGGACCTTTCCAATTAACAAACCCGCTGCTTTGTATGTACCACCCTCAACCACGAACACACAACCTCCAGAATCGCCACGGTTTGCGAAGGTTATACCGGCTCGCCCCACAATAGCGATTTCGTGGGTTGCTGCCCCATTATCCCAATGTTGTAGCATTATACGGTTGACATCTCCAACGGTTGAACCAGTTGTGCGACCCATTTTCTCCACCGCAGCGCCAGGATACAGATCCCCAATTTCCGAAATGCGGATCCCCTGATACCAATTTGCACCATATCTTCATGATTTTCAAGAAATTAGTAATAGTCAACCTAGCTATAGGGTACTGTAAGTGGCAGCAGCTTACCGGTGGATATAGCAGGTGAAAATAGACCAATCGATCCTGGTTAGCCAGGACACAGTAGCAGAAAAGTGAGGCAGTCCATGAGTTAGTAGCTCTTGGTCATAAGCATGTAGGAGGTCGCTTTGTGATCCAAAATGCGATGTCACAATAGTTCCAACTGTAGGACCGCTAAAAATTCCTGCCGCAACTTGATCGTCGATCTTAGGATCTGGAAGAAATTTGACACCGGACGAACAATTGTGGAATCTGAACTGTCCCAATAAAGCTTTAACTTCAGCCTCACGCTCTTTGGACCCATGCAGACGGTCTGCCCTTGGGCAAAACTTTGTATATTGGATTAATCTCTTGAGTCTACTGGTTACCTCAAGCGTTGATGGTGAGCAGACCGACATTCCAATTCTAGCACTGGGTACGCAGTGGGCTGCTGTTATGCCGAAAATTTGACCCACTAGATCTGTTCTCTTCAGAAAACCCCCGAAGCTTCCAGCGGCATCTTTGTTCCCTGCATTCTAGTCAGACCTTAATTTGAATAAAGGAACTTATTGGAAGATGTTGGCGACCTTGAATGCCAACTGAGCATGATTCGAGCTTTAATTCCTCTACGTCATTGACTGGAGTGGTAGCCCAAGTTTCAGGTTCATTCATAGGCAGAATCCTGTCTTCGCGAACCCAGACCGGAAAGTCATGTGGAGTGGGTGGGAGAACGATGGCTGATTGGCTGGATCCTGGTAGACCAAATATAAAAGTAGGAATAACTGGTCCTTGGCCATAACGAACACCAGCAAAGATGCCATACGCATCCTGGGTATGAAAATGCTGAAGGACTTTGGTAATATATTCGGATATCTCAGTTATATCCAACTCATGGATATCGGGAAGAGGTCTAATAGCTGGCCCACTCATGCCACTTCCCATCATAATGTCGCTTCTTTTTGATTCACACAAAGTATGATCAAGTCGATCGATAACAACGCGGTACCTGATTTATTAACACTTAATTAGTTTTTTCCTCGATACAACAATGTATAAAATTGTGGAAAGTGGGGATTCTGTGCGATCTGAACATACGAAAAGGTTTTTGTAACCTTCTGTATGGCAATTGGATCCAGGCTTAGGAGGTTAAAGGGGGGGGTATCGTCTGATTTGCAAAAATTGTGAGTCGCAATGAATACTATGAAGTTGGAATATGAAAAACAATTGCCGTAAGTCTACTTACAACGACTGTGGGAGAAGATAAAGGATTGAGCCCGAAAAGGAGGAAAGGGAGTGTGGGATTGCGAAAAGATGGTAGTAGTGGAAGGCGAGGTAACGGTGTAAAAGTCGCCGCCAGGGGGGTATGTGGCTTCGTCAGGCGCACCAGGATCCTAGGTACACGGAGAGGGTAGGCTAAGTACCAGAACTAACGTCCTAGTGAGTTAGTACTTCAAGTATACACTGTCTGTGGGCCAATCTCCCGACACGCCTCCAGAGGCGACATACCCTGTATCTGGTTTTGAATGAGTCACTAGTAAAGTACAATATATAAGACATTGTGGTCGAGTGGTTAAGGAAACGGACAAGAAATCTGTTTCGTGCACGATCACAGGTTCAAATCCTGTCTATGTATGATACTGTAAATTCTGGCCCGCCACTATCACCTGTATGGCAGTTACTAGCCCTAGAAGGGCGAATTCACCACATGGTTAATACTTGAGAGGAAGAGTGGCTACCTTAAGTATGACGGCGCGTCGAGTTCACCCAGAATCTACAGTATTTTGTTTCAATTTTTCACTTCATTTTCCTCCCCGAAAAAAAAGACCTGACCCTGCCGAAAAGGAAGGGTTCACATTATCCCTTGGGCGGCGTGAACAGTAAAATTCGGTTCCAGCATGGTAATCCTGTTATGGAGCGAATTTAGTCAAGTGTGGGGTCATTTGTCCATTAAAATGACAGAAAAACACAACTTCGTCACCAAGCACGGCAAGCGGGGGCCCAATCTGGCTATACCATTCTGGAACCAAATTTTACTGTTTCACACCACAAAGTATTTTTTCTTCCTGCATATCATACCAATTCGGCTAAGAGCGCCCAGTAAGTTTAGGCTACCAGTCTACCCTTCTGATATCACGCATTTCCTGTACTCACGGGTATACGGTACCTAGTGCAATGTCAAAACATACGGAGGAGTCTGGATGACTAAGATATAGTGATAACGGGCAAAAACAAAGTGATGAGCACAAGACTTTGTTTTTTTGCTTAAAGCCAATTCCATAATATGATATCATACATACGGAGGTACAGTGCCTAAATTTTGTATGTTCCACAACCGAGGTTCGCTGTCCTTACCCCGTGTGTAACATACAAAACTTATCTGTAAAGTAGAGGCTTTAAATCATTTCCACGTCAATCACTATTGCTCGCTGTCTAGAGGTGTCATTTCACTTTCCTGGGGTGTCTTGGCAAATATTGGTTCAACCCGGATCGGTTGCCATACAATTCCTGTTGCACAACTGAGAGGGCGCACCTTTGGGCATTTTGCACCGTTCATTAATTACCAAAAAGAAAGCAGTCACCCCTGGCAAGCACACGAGCACTCAACCATCTCACCCTCAGAGTCACTCTATCGTAGGGCACTCACCGGCCCACCCCGTCATCCACACCTTGTCCCCTTTTCCTCTGCTATCACTAATCCCCCACAATTATCCCTCAACCCACACAACATTTCCAAACACTCCCCTCCGCCGCCCGCTGAAGTTCTTTATATACTCGGGCCCCGTCACTACAGAAAAGCGATTTCCTCCATCGTCCTATCAACCATCAACGCATCTCATGGCTCTCCATCTTAGCATAGACGACCAAATTTCACAGGACCTGATCGATGAGCATGATCGGTTCAGTACCTCCGGCAGCAGATGTATCCAGTTTGAGATTCAAGCTGCCTTAATTCCTGACCAGAACAAGTTCGAATATCAATCCGCGCGGCAGCTGGTCAGGGCCGTCCAGGGATTTCTCGATTCGGAGGCTGCTCAGGAATACTCCGTATATTTCCACGGTATCTCCGATACTCAGGGTGAGGTGATAGAAAGGAAGCTACGAGCAGCCGAGATAATGCGTACGGTACGCTTCACATTCGAGGAATCGGTAAACGCAGCAATCCTACGGATAAGACCTGGTTCGGCCCATCATATGATCGCCTCCACCTTTGCGTATGAGTTCACCAAGAAGATGGCTACAATTCCTGGCCACGGCAGACACTCAGTTGCGTGCTCTGGTTCAACTCTTTTCCGGACTCCCGGCGTGCGCAGCAAGGAAGGGGATCAGTCATTTAGGCCGCGCACTCGGACGGGACAGGCAGCGTGGGCTTCGGTCATGGTTGAAGTTGGGTATCCGGGGGGAATGAAATTCCTTCGCTTGGATGCAGAGTGGTGGCTTCTGAAATCTGAAGATAAAACACGATTTGTGATTCTCCTCAAATTCGAAAGGGATCCGTTTGCCCTACACATTGAGTGCTGGATGATGGTTGAGACAGGCAGTCGTCAGACTAGGCAGACACCCAACAGGATCCCCTGCTGTGTTCAGGAGATCGACATCAACGCAGCTGGTCATGTGACATCAACAAAGGGATCCACTAAGCTTGAAATTCCCTATGATGCCATCTTTGACGTTCGCGACCCTGACTCGCCCCCACCAGAAACAATCTCATTCAGCTTTGATGAACTCTCTGGATTCGCCGTCAGGCTGTTCGAAGATCTCAGGTGATAGGTATTTCCCATCCTAATCTTGCCCTCCGCAAGCGCTCTACGCGGGAAACTACTAGAAATTGGATTGCACTCGGGTCCAGGTCTGAAGCGGCGGCATTTATAAATGCGGTGGTTGAGCGATGTTTGCATTCATTTGTACATTACTTATACTTTGTTGCTCTAGTTTCTGTGAATCTGCTTTGAGGGGTTATGTCGATTTGCCCAATTCAGATGTGGACAATAGGGCAAAAACAAAAATGTTTCTATCATTGAATAACAGGGTTGTTTTTACAGCGACAAGGGTCAAACTCATTGTTAGACTATGCATTGATATATGTCTATACTCAGGTAGGGACGAAAAAATGGGAAAACTTATGGTGGCAGAACGGTCAAGTTTACGGAATAGTCTGCACTCTTGTAACTTGGAGGAGGATTTACTTCCTTCCGCCCAAATCATTATCCCTTTTCTAATGTCGACAAAGCCCCTTTTTCCCTCCCAAGTGCTTCCCTCTCTACTTCACTCCCCAGATCATCTTGCTGATCTTTCTTTCCGATTTTTTCGTCTGTAGCCGAGTACTTGGTATAACGGTATCTGAGAATCTGTGTTCCACTTGGCCTAGCCAATCCGTCCCGAAACGACAACCCAGCTAACACCCGAATTCAACACCCCCCCCCTCCTTCTAACCCCCCCGGGTTGCATTATCGAAAGCCTTTTTTTCAACCCTGGAGCAGGGTCCCCGGTCGTTACCTGATTTTCGAACAGCCAGATATGACAATGCATTCTCTTCTGGCTCGATCTCTTTTTTTCCGGAAGTGGCCTGATAGTAGAAGGTCGTGGGTGAGTGAGAGAGGCAAGGAGAGGGTACATGTGGGGGTATGTGCACGGGAGCCGAGAGCCAAATTTTTCATTTCCCCTCGACTCCGAAAATTGCGCCAAAGACCTGAAAGCTCCTGCCTTCGGCGCGTCAGATTATTTTTAACTTTCTCCTTCCCATGTGTGGCGCTCAGCGCGAGAGCTTTTGATAAAGGGAGAGAGAGGGATTCTGATATTGGAAGCAGGGACATGGAAGATGAATAGAATGGTTTGTAGACATATTTGCCACCATCTGTAGATCTCGCCTGGCCACTCAGTGTTCCACCTTAAGAATCTACGAGTAGTTCCGGGGTGGTTGTGGAGGGGTCTCTTCTTATTGGTTCCCCGCTAACATGGGGGAGTGGTCAACGAACAGGGGGGCTCAACGAACAGCCCAAACAAAATCGCAGCTTACTAAGTCATTTTTAGTCGAGTGTTCGTTGAGCCCCCCTATTCGTTGACCCCTCCCCATGTTATCATACTGCGAATAACTACAAGACTGGACAAGAGTCTTGGCGATGACCCAAATAATGTCATTATCCATCCCTGTCCGTTCTCCTTGATACAATTGAAGAGCGGTAGTAGAAAAACCAGATGACATTTAACTACGGCTTATTGTATTATCGGTAATGGGGTCGTTTGGCCCATATTCTTTGGGGGATCTCAAATTTCGAGTTACCACCCCACACAAATTATGTCCGTGTAGGCCAAGAAACGAGAAATTTCAACCTAGAATTAGGTCCCTTCAAGTGAGAAAAAAATAGGTGTCAAATGACTAGTGCAAATGACAACCAACTTGGACATGTTCGACCGGGTTGCGACCAGGCGACCGGGGTCGGCAATCTTCAAGAACAATTCCGACGTTAGACGGGAGCGAGGACGTGGCAAGGGAGAGGGCGTGGAAGGCGCTTTGGCCGAATGCGAGCAGCGCGCATTTGGTGTTTGGCTCGATATCATCCTTTGCGTTCTCGATTTTACGCGCATTGGCGAAGGGGAGGTGGAGTACGGTGTAGCCTTCTGCTTCCCAGGGGGCTGTGTTAAAGTGAGCTGTGTCTGTTGCTATTATGAGGGTTGAAGGGGGGTGGGCGTCCACCTTGAGAGGATAAGTTATCGATATTGATGAGTGGAGAAAATTGATGGGTTTTTAGTTGCATGGTCCTCGGATTAAGCCATGATGCCACGTTGTCGTCATTGGTGAATACGGTACCCAAGCTCGCTTAGCTTATCGATAACGGCTTCCCCAGACTGATTGGATCCCGCATATCCGCCTTGACTGTTTGCCGGCGTGCCGCTTATGCCAGCCTATCAGTGGCCTGGCCTGCTGGGAACACTGTACAACCACGAATGACAATCCATGAATCTTAGGCAGCCGCAAGCACACACCACCCCCTACGGTACCCCTCACCCAACAGGACACGGAAAACCCTCTTTGACTCAGAGAGTCGAGAAAAATGAAAGCGCTCCCCACTGTTTCAATTATTAGGACATCGCTAGACATTCTACCGTACAGTACACCCCTCAATAGCCAAAGTGTCAACAATGTCCCACCCATCATCACTCCCATCTCCACCTACCTCCCCAGCCCGCTCGCCCCTCTCCGAGAAGGCCGCCACCGCCACCGCAGCAACAACAGCAACAGCGGTGGCAGCACCAACAATGGCACCACTACTCCCCTCCGTGAGACAATAATCTCGCCGGTGGGAGACGTGCTCATTCGCCTGCTCACGCCCACGAACACGCTCCATTACAAAACCTCTGCGAGCGTACTAATCACCACATCGAAAATATTCTCGGCAATGCTAAGCCCCACCTCCCCCTTCTCCGAAGCGCAGCGCTTTAACAATTCTCCCTACTCCTCGGCGGAGCCATTCGTCCTAAGGCTCCACGACGACGACGACCCCGTGGCGCTCTGTATCCTACTAAAAGCCTTACACAATCACCCGTCCATTCCCCGGCTGCTGTCATTCAAGCAGCTGGTCAAGATCGCCGTTGTAGTGGACAAGTACGACTGCTCGCATGCGACGAGGATGTATTGCGACAGGTGGATGAAGGGCTGGACGAGCCTGACCAAGAAGACGGGGTACGAGGAGTGGCTATTCGTGGCGTGGGTGTGGGGTGTGGAGAAATTTTTCGGAAAACTGTTTCGGAAGGCAGTAGTGGAGGCGTGTGTCCGGAGGGTTGGGGGAGGTATGGATAAAGTTCCGGTTTTCAAGGAGAGGGAGGGCAGAGGGGGGTTTGGGGAGTTAGTGCCCGAGCCCGTGTTAAGTAGTGTACCCATCCCCAACTAGTCATCCAACCGGCCAACTCCGCTAGGGTTCTAATCCGGACGGAAGAAAAAAACCACTTTATACGTCTCAGTGGGAAGTGATAGGGGGGGTGGGGGGGAGCCTACACAAGCGGTACCAGTTCGAAGTAGGAAAAGAGCAATCAATCCAGATACGCATACTCGGCCCCTGCAATTGCTAGTAATACCAGAAATCCAACCTCCCCCCACAATAGTTCCTTCGCCTGTACAATCCCTCCTTAATACGAGAATACAAAATTCCCCTCTCACAATCTCCCCCTCCACCCACCTCCGAGTGCCCAGGCCGGGATATGATTTGTCAGGCCCTTTCCGCGCTCGATCGAAGTAACATACTCGGAAAGGTAAGGGGCGGTGTTTATTTCCACAAGGCGGTATCCCCCGTGCCTTAAATGGTGCTAGGGTTTTACCGCTTCGTGAGACTGTAGTAGCGCTGCCACTCCTTTAAATTTATAGTCAGCGACACCCAAAGAGGCATACTTAGTAGCATACAAGAGCGATGTTCGGTCGCGATTTTCTGGCTTATCTGGATTGACATCTTCCCGTCCAAGTTGTATTTTCACCACTCCATCACGTCCATTCTGAGCGGCATGCGAGAGCGGTGTTCGGCCGTAATTATCTGGGTTGACCTCTTCTCGCTCGAGCAGTATTTTCACCACTCCCCCATGTCCACGCCGAGCCGCATGTGAGAGCAGTGTTCGGTCGAAAACATCTTGTTGTCCGGGTTGACCTCTTTCCGCCCGAGCAGTATTTTCACCACTCCCTCATGTCCACGCCGAGCCGCATGTGAGAGAGGTGTATTTATCAGGCTTGTCAGGGATGACCTCTTCCCGTTCAATCAGTATTCTAACCACCCCCTCATATCCATTACGAGCAGCCAAAGTAAACGGTACATTATCCGCAGAATCCACATGGTTGATATTATAATATTCCATCTCGATTAAACCAGCTACAACCTCAACAATTCTGAAGAGCGATGCGCAGTGTAGTCCACTAAACGGAGAGAGAGTATAGGAAGGCGAATGGTATAAATTGTTTACTTGCGAGAGTAATTTAGTCGATACAGTGTCTACGGTAGTATCACGGTGAACAAGAAACAACACAGTAGCTAATGGCTACTAAGGAAAAAAAAACCCCCCATATTCTCATGCAAGCGCCGGTGAACAAGAAACAACACAGTAGCTAATGGCTACTAAGGAAAAAAAAAACCCCCATATTCTCATGCAAGCGCCGGTGAACAAGAAACAACACAGTAGCTAATGGCTACTAAGGAAAAAAAAAAACCTCATATTCTCATGCAAGCGGTGGTAGAATTAGCCCTATGAATCTAGAAAATCGGAGCTTATCAACCGCGAGATCACCAGTCGATGGCAGGTTGTAGGTATTTAACAACATATTAACCTCGACTTCTATCAATGGTTAGTAACTTTCACACAAGCAGGCAAGGAGTGCTTGTCACGGTAGCTTACCGTCCAAAGCATCAATCGCGGCTTTAGTGGCGGGGAAGTTCGGAACCGGTTGATCGAACGGTGCTCTCAAGGCAAGCAGAGGGGACCACAGTGTTCGACAACAGCTATTCTCGAGGCGAGCCGCCATATTAAAATAGCCGAACACAAAAGTTAGCTTGTACTTGGATACCAGAGTTGATCTGATGAATGAGATTTTGGAAGGATGAGAATGAGGTTTATAGGCCATAACGTATCACACGGGGAAACCGCCCATGACCGGGAAACCACCCACATGTGGCAACCATGGAAAAAAAACAAATTTACCTTTGATTAACTCTGTTAATAATTGAGATACAACCTTGAAAATTAATCAGCAAGTACTTTCAGGTATGGAGAGTTTGAATATGTAATTATTATTTAATAATCCAAAATTGGCTGTTTTGTATAATCATTTTAAGACTAATTATCTAAAATAAGTCACTAATTGCTCTAAGCAGTATAAAAGTGAAAAATTTACAAAAACTATCCTTTTTGATAAATAGAGAGATTGTATAAGTCTTACTTGATCTAAGTTATAAATTTTTTACATTAATTTATAGCTAGTTTTCATACTTATAATAACTAATAGCAAGTAGAAAACAGTACACAAATTCAATCAACTTGATACTATGATTTCTGCTTATTGAGTTGACTGATTAATCCAATTCCTTACAAGTTGCTTTGCACTTATTATTCAAACATAGTCACCTGGTTTTAGGTTAAATAGAGGGAATCTCCATTTTCCGTATCTTAATTTTTATAAGAAGTAAATAGTTATATAATAAGAGTTAAAGTATGTAAGAACTTAGAAAGCAAGTACCTAATAGATGTAAAATATATTCTATTAGCTTGCTAGTATTAGGTAAGCATAAGATTTTATGTGCTAGTCTCGCAGATTTGAGTAACTTCATGTAATTTTCCTATATTCTGCTAATGTTCAAAACTCAGTTAGCATATTTAACAAAATTCCCAAAATTTGTTCAATTAATCTGATATTTTCAAATTATGTAGTCTATAGATTTCTAATATAGATTATAATGCTTGATTTATTAAATGTAATTTATATATATATATATGCATATCTAGTATAAAGATGATTCATTACCATTCAATGTACAATAATTAGTTTATAATATATTGAACAACTAAATAACAGCTTAAATATAAGTTTTAAGCAATATTGTATAGTTTCCACAATGACTACTAAGATTTGAGTAGTAATTCAAGAATATCGAAACCTTAAACCCTATAATCTCTGGTACACTGAGTAGTATTGATAAATAAGAGATATTAGTTTTAAATATGTAGTAGATCAAGTAAATAGCTCTAATAATATCTTACAAATGACATATTATATTTTACTAGATCTATGAATACTATAAAAATACATTTTAGGCTGTTTAGCAGTTTTATTTGCAAACATTGCTTACAGTTTAGCTACTAAGATGAAAATCTCTATCTTGGATAAACACTAAGGCATTAAATGTTAAAAACATTTATGTTTAGCCTTAAACTTTATGTAGAAACTAAAATAATGATAATAAAGTATATTACAATAAAATAGAGTTATTGGTTTACTTAATAACAAGATATCTTACTGTGAAGAACCTTGAACTTGTTTAAAGCTTTCAGCAGCTTATTAGTTACTGTAACACTGAAAGGTAGTCATGAATTTGATTAAAAAAACATGTGACTCAGAACCTAATAGCCTTATGCAATCTTTCCATAGGCTTACCGAAATACACTTTGTAGCTGTTTTAATTTTATCCTCCTTAGAATATTGAGTGGTTTGTTATGTGTAATTGGTCTTAAAATGATTTTTCTAGGAGCCCTGTTTCTTATTGTCAAATATTAATTACATATTTAAATTCTCCATACTCAAAAGTACTTGTTGATTAATTTTCAAGGTTGTATCTCAAGTATTAACAGAGTTAATCAAAGGGAAACTTGGTTTGCCATGGTTGCCACATGTGGGCGGTTTCCCGGTCGTGGGTAGTTACCTGGTGAAAAAAATATGCGCATATAGTGGCATATATGTTAAAAGGGAATAAATTCCATAAACACTTTAGAGATTATGATTGGCAGATTTTGATTTTTCCAAGATTTGGAATGGCTAACCTTGAATATTTGGTTATTGAGTCAGGTGCCAATCACAACTCTAGTGTTCACAGATTTTACCCCTGCCCCAAGTATTTCAATAACAAAAAAAGAACAATATTCGACATACCTGATATCCATACGGACAGTGATAGCATAGATGAGATTGTCGCTATAGTCAAAGCGATTGTTGTAACGATTCAGATGAAGGTCGACATCTCTCAGGTGAGTCTCAATTTGACCTAAACAGTTGTTGAGTAATTCAAAAATGGTCAGCAACAGAACCCAAACATCTATCGACCGGAGCAACACAACGTTCCACAAGACTGACATGATTGTCAATATTTGTAACAGACACATTCCCGTAGGTGTTTTGTTAAACGGGGAACCACTAATCGTAGTGCATATCAATATCTTTGACTATCACTATAACTAATCATAGTGCATATCAATATCTTTGACTATTACTATAGTCTCATTGGAGGGAGGTCTTATCGTTATAAGAAGGTGAGGTACCAAGTCCAATCTCCTGAGGACTAGGTGCTTGTATTCAAGCTATAGGTGTTCGCGTAAGAAGTAGAGTAATAGAATGGTATATTTTGCACCACGGGAAGGTCACTGTCAAAGGGCTTGGCCCGTGTCCCAGTATCCAAGTGTTGTATTACTTAGATAGTTGCGTGAAGATCCTATCCCTTGGTCGGAACCACGCCCCTTTTATCGGCATCTTCTCACAACCCTTACCCTGGTAACTCATCACCTCGTATTACATACCTCTATGACTTCTAGTGAGCCATAGCGTTCAATCCATCAGCTGACTCTCATGAGTCACTGCGAAACATACCGTTATCCAATCAAAACTTATAAAGCAAGTCATGTGGTCGAATGAGTCACATGCGTGAAACCCATGACTCATAATGTGAGTCATGTGCGAAAGTCATTACATCATATGACGTCACCATCGTGAGTCATAAAAACATTAACCAATCATAACATAACGATGACTCGCATATGCGTAGTCATGTGAGAACTATGAGTCAAGTGACGTCATAGCGTAAAACATAACCAGGGGATGACTAATAACTGATTAGTCCTGTGAAAACAATTTTAGCTAAGTCAAAATTTGTGACAATATTCATGAAACCTTGATCAGAATTGTTAAAGTGGTTCTCAAGAGCCTGAAAACTAGGATCAAAGGAACCAAAACAGCTGTTAATTGTTTGAAAGGACTCATCAACTTCATTAAAGTGGCGATCGACCGCGTGAAACATTGCTCTATAGTGTTCAAATGGTTGTCGATAGTTTGGAAACGTTGATTGACGCAGTTGAAACGCTGGTCAACGGCAAACACAATCTCTGTCAAACGATTATCAATACTTTGTAAAACATTGTGAATAGCTTGTAAAATTTCATTGTTAAGATCGGGAGCAGGCCTTCTGGACTCAGTCTGAACAAAGATACATTTCAAGGCAATGTTGCTAGCCATCAGAGTGGTAGAAAAGTCAGAAAACTGGTTAACCGCCATTGATCCTGCTTGTATCCGGTTGGCTCTGGTGCCGGAATTTGTCTGCATTGTGAATGTGAGAGTTAGTGAGCCTTCCAGCACCCAATTAAGTGTCAAAGAAATGTCTCACATGATTTGAAAAAAAAACAACCTTGCTCGTGGGAACAAGAGGACACTTAATCCAAAAGAAGAGATAGCAGCAAGTAGTGAGTATAACCTTGCGTTTGTCTTCTGGGAGGGTGGAGGTGTGGGTGTCATTAGCTTAGTGTAGCCGGGACAGACACACCTTCTAGAAGAATGCACCCACTGCCAAGCTGTGGGGCATGGCTGTGACTTGCATTTGTATTTTCTCGTGTTATGTTTTTTCACCAAGACCGGCCTTTGCCCAAGATTCGGCAGCCAACTCTTGCAAATGAGCACTCAGCCGCATTGTTATAGACCCCACCATCACCACCATATTTGTCAAATTCATAAGTACTCGTCGTGTGGTGACATTTGTGAAATGGACCAGGCTTGCATGGACGCTGAGAGGGACGTGCGTAGTGTCACATAAGAGCCCAAAAAGGATTTAATTGAACATAATATATGGCAAGACAAGATACATAATTAATTATACATTATGATATAATCAAAGTAGTGAGGAAAAAATTAAAAATTAAAAATTAAAAAATTAAAAAATTAAAAAATTAAAAAGTTAAAAGTTAAAAGTTAAAAGTTAAAATTATTTTCTCCTTAATCTTCAATACAGGCTCTTATTCGTTCGGGCATGGAATCAATTTGATGATTGATTCGCTCCTGTGGGTAGTTATTCCAAGCCTATTGAGTATTAGTTAATAATGTAAAATAAAATAAAGTAAAGTAAATAATATGAAATTAAATTAAAATTAAAATTAAAATAAAATCAGAGAAAGTGAAGGAAAAGTATGTACCTCTTCAAGAACTTGGCCAATCTGACGAGCAGTCATTCGGGCACCAATTCTTTCCCGTAAAATATCCTTTAACTCAGTCCAGATGGTCTCGATGGGATTCAAATCTGGCGAGTCAGCCGGCCAGATGAGTTTCCTGAACCCTAGATGTTCAGGAGGGATATTGTGATAATAGTGGACATGTGCAGAAGCATTGTCCTCCATTATCACAATATCCCTCTCAGGAAACTTCCTGATAGCCCTGCTAGTAAAGGGATAAAGAAGAGGGGTTAGAATTCGCTCACGGTAAATATACCAGTCGATCCTCCCTCTTCTATCAACCTTTCCGGTTTTCAAGACCTGGTCTGAAAATGGGATTAGTAGTCCCAAAGTGGTAGCATTTTCATTTGCTACCAGCTCATGTGCATGCTCTCTTTGAAGAGCAACCAAAGCCTGTTTTCGCTGGTTTGTAGTCTCATATGGTGTATGGTTCGTGCCTTTCAAAACGTGCACTAGACTTTGGGTTGTTTTCAATCGATTATATCATATTCTCACTACTACCTATAGACCTGAAAAAACCACTAGGTAATAGATCTTGTCAAGGCGAATAATGTAGTTGTTTTTTCATAATTATTGAATTTTTCAGGAAAGTGGTATAATCGTTTAAAATCTTGTATTTTTGATGGAGAAAGGCAAATTGTGTTATGCACAATTACATAATTGTTGTCATGCCCATCCTATTTTTGTGTTAGTAATCAAAGTTTTGTGCCAAGTGCTTTTTGTAATCAGTAAATACAATAATAGTATAAGATATGGTGCCAATCGTCTAAAGCGTGTACCTGTGGTGTTGCAAAATGTAATGCTTTATGTAATTAGGGCAAAATTATTTAATAAGTCAAAAATGATTTCTGGAGGTCAGTTGTTCAAGTCTCAAATAATGTTTACTTATTATGCTATTGTTTTTACATCGAATATTTCCATGGAAGTAATTCTCCACTTATTTAATAACTTTTCAATTTTAATTGCAAGAAGAGTCTATTATAGCCTATATATTATTGGATTAAAGTACATTATAGCCTAACTAGTTACATGGCAATGTGACTGCCAGTGGTAGTTTCTACTTGGAAGATTTTCATACACCTTAGACCCATATAGCTGTATTCAGTTGGTCAGCCAGGGGAGGATTGAGGTCATGGTAATAGTTAAAGCTATTGCCAGTGGGTTCTCAATTGTTTAATTTTTATTGTAATATTGCTTGAAGAAATTTTACATCAAAATGTACAAAAAAAGTGAACTGACCTTGAGACTTGAACAGCAGGCCTTGAGAAATGTTTTTTACACTATTAGGGATCCTAACCCTGATTACATAAAGCATTACATTTTGCAACACCACTGGTACACGCTTTAGACGATTGGCACCATATCAAATCTTCCCAATATCAATAATATACCGTTATTGCAAGGTCTTGGCACACAACTTCACTCAGCCACATAACACTTTCTATTCCGAGTCAGCCTTGTGCACGTTTTGAACGGCATGAACCATAGTATATAAATGGTAGGGAAGTTCGTGACCTTGTATATAATTGATAATTTATTAGCATTAAACATTATGTACAATTAAAAATAAAATAAAAATATAGTAATAAACAGGTAGTTTAAATATAAATAAAAATAATATAATAAATAATTTAACTTATACTTGTACATACCAGATTTGCCATAGAGAATTGCACCTCAAAACATCACGGTTGCCCCTTGGGCAAACTTGCCATCAATATCCTGTAGCCGATAGGCCTCACCAGCTCGACGAAGTACCCCAAGAGCTTGATGGGCCCCACGACTTCCCGTCTCAAAATAGGATTCATCTGTGAAGATGATATTCCTCCAATCGTAATCTTGGTACTCATGGCAAAAGGCAAGTCTCCTTGCCCTTTGGTCCAGACTGAGGGTTGGTTTTTTAATTGTCTTTCGGCGATAAATTTTATTTTCCTTTAGTACTTTTGACACTGTCTGTTGACTAACATTTAGTTGAGCTATTTATTTAAATTTAAATTATTAGTTATACTTGTTAGCTTAATTATTTAAAATAAATATTAAATTAAATTAAATTAAATAAATATCAAAAAAAAAACAGAGACTACCTGCTTCAGCTAACTGTGTAAAAGTCATACGACAGTGGTCAGCATCTTGTAGAGTTACCTCTACCAAATGCTCCTTTTGTGCCTGTGTTAAAGCCTCATGGGAACCTTTAACAGAATTGGGTAGTGGAGCGAGGTTCTCATCTGCAAAGAGATCGGCATTCTGGCTTTCACTCGCTCGCTGACGTGAGTTGGGGATAATATTTGAACAGGTACTAACAAGTACCCCTGTTTTTGCTGAAATCTCCTTCAAACCCATCTTTTGTTGTCCATCTAGCATTGCATACCCCATGATCTGCCCTCTTTTGGCTATAGAAGTTGTTGGACCACACGGTCGTGCCATTTTGATGAACCTTTGAGTGTGGTTTGTCTTTCTTCTTTTAAGAAGTGGACATGATATATACTCTACGAGATCCCTTATTCTTGTTTTATTTTAATTATACCCCTATTTACACTAATCAATCTCCTAGTCCTATTCTGGTTGCCCCTGGCCTCTCAACACCCCTGTGCGCCACCATGCAAGCCCGGTCCATTTCACAATCGTCACGACACGACGAGTATTGGGAAATCTTGGCGCCAAGATATTACAGCTGGGGAAGTATATGGGAGGGTGATAAGTGGAGAGAAAAGAAGACGAAGAGAAGGAAACGATTAAATATACATATAATTTAGGCCTGAAATTTGTTCCCCCCACTGATGGTAATACACCGTAGCATGATATCTGGTAATTTAACAATTTCATGATTGATTTCTTCAATCGTAATCTTTTCTCATTCTTCGCCTCCTGGACACTTGGCGCCAAGGCAACCGACCAGATTTCCCAATACTTCTGAATTTGACAAGTACTCGAGTATACCGGTGTTTACCATGGCCGACCCAACCACCAGCACCCCCTCACGTTTTGTCGCAAACACCGAAACCCTGGAGGATGTGCTAAAGACGCAGACCGTCGGTCTTGTGCATCTAAGCGAATTCAAGAAGCGTCGCGTCAAACTAGCAGAATCGCGGGACCTCGAAGCAGCGGAAAATCTACAACCGATACGCACCGGCGGCGGGGGTGGGAGACTTGCCAGCTCGTCTCGGGAAGGCAGCAAGGCGCCCACTGGCAGCGGCGGCAAGAGAACTAAGAAGCTCAAGAAGGTGGTCAGAGGGAAATTATCATTTGCTGGGGAGGGTGATGGTGATGATGGCACACTTGATGGCAGTTGCTCTTCATCCGCCGACCCGACAAGGTCTAATAGTGAGGATAACAATAAGAGTGGCGAGGAGGACAAGGTGAAGAAGCGGAAGGTTAATCCAAAACTGGGACTACCGGCTCCGGAGATCTTGACGAAGAATACACTTTTGTGGGAGGCGTAGGAACGTGAGACTTTGAGGAGGGAGTTTTTGGCTTTGTAGGAGAAGATTAAAAATAAAGAGATCAGTATTCCGTTTGTTTTTTATAATGGTAGGTGTTGTGCATGCTCCAATTTTTGAAGTTGACATACGGCTAACACCCACTAGGCACTAATGTTGCTCCGCCCACCGGAGAGGCAGTGACGATTAAGAATGGAGAGGCTGTATGGCTCTTTCTCGAACGTGCTAGGAGAATGTCCAGATGTAGGGAGTCGCTCAGGGTTTCGGTCGATGATTTACTGCTTGTTCGCGGTGAAGTGATAATACCTCACCTATTGCTTCCACCTCTTCCTCCCTTTTCGCGATGACTAACTCGCTCGACAGCATTTTGAATTCTACTGTTTTATCGCCAATCGCACGATGGGGCCCAACGGATTATTTTTGATTTCCCTTCATCTCCATCGCCCGCCTCCCAAACTGGCGCTCCGAATCCCAATACACATGATCCTACAATAACAAAAGTGGTGGGTCGCCGCTGGTACGAACAGAATAAGCACATATTCCCCGCGAGCATATGGACGGAATTTGATCCCAATACAGATTACTCGAACATGGTGGGGTGGGATATGGATGGGAATGCATTCATTTTGGTTGAGCCTCCTTCTCGGCAATCTGCTCTGGCTGCTCTCGAGTTAGAGATGCTATAATGTACTATCAGAAGGCTCCTCTGAAAAATATGGTATGGTACTGTATATGATATTTACTTCAATTTTTCCTACCTTTCGCTTGTTTGGTAACATGGAATACGGGAGACTAATCGCTAACCCAGTTGTACGTCGGGCGGGAGCTCCAATGATTTTGTCTACTTTTTCTAAAAAAAACTACCCATCTATTTATTATTCCTCTTCATCTTGGTTAGTCACTTGCGGTCGTCTTCTCTTTTCTTTGTTCTCTTCCAATTGTGCTTGTTAGTTATAGCTTTGCTGCGGAATTTGAAATAAATAAAAATCAGAAACTAATTCTCCTTTTTATATATCTACATGTAATAAATTTGTATAAATTTTCATATTATTATTTCAGTTAATGAACATACCGACTTTGGCGGCAAAACTGGCTTTGGGACAATTCTTTTGAATGATAAGTTTATATCGGAAACTGCCCTGCCGAATCACGGCCAATGTAATCGATCACAAATTCACAATATCTGGAAAGAGAGTGTATTCTGGGTCATCTTAAAACAATACTCGTTCCATGTGGTGGGCAAGGTGCTCTCATACTCGCACAGTACTAGTACCCCAGAGCCAGATTCCTTGGGAAAAAGAAACATCATTTTTTATTCAGTTCTGTTTTCGCCTTTTCATCATACTGTACCAATTTATCAGGGCCTAGCCCTCTAGCTGCCTTCAGAGTGTTTTATAAGCTCTTAGTATCAGGTTATCTGAGCCGAGATACTACCCGTCGCGAATACTCTTTATAACTCTTATCATACCCCAAATCTGATATTCAGTTTACATAATCCGAGCTCTAACCCAGGGTGGATGACCCGACAGCCAGATGGGTGTGGCCCCTACCAACCCTGGGCCCTAACCGGTCGCGGAAGTCACAGAACTCACCCGCACTTCCAATACGACTCCCATGCAAGAAAGCAATTGGCGAAATTGGGTTTACCATAACCTCCCCGACTGAAAGAAACCAGCCATGACAAGTCAAATCTAGCCAAAAACGAAACGATACCGTTGGGGGTGGTTACGCTGAATCTATCTCAGCCGGTGGCACAAGTATGATATGATAAAACAACGGCGGTTGACCGAGATCAGAATTTATTATAACCCGGGATCCCAAAAAATTCTATCGAGTGATCAAACATGACTCCAGAGAAAATACCCTAGAGACGGACACAACAGGAAGGAGCAGGAGGCCAGGTTAAAACTCGGAAGAAAAAAATCGGTTTAGGGATGGATTGGGAGTGATTTGATTCTACCGACCACCCATCATGTTGATTGAGTCTGGGAGAAGCGGGATCGGTTTGTGAAAAACCCCTCGTGCACCTAAATTGCGTGGCCCTTCAGCAAATAAGAAAAAAATGAATTAAACCTCTGGGTTTGGACACGAAAAGGAGAGAACTAACATCTATACTAGAGCACCAAAAAGGAATAACTATATCTACTTTCAATTCTCTCTATTTATCGTGGGAACCGAACAAGATTTCCAATTATCTGGCCCCTTTCTAACCGGCCACGCATCTAATCCGCTTCCAGAGCGGTCTGCTACCACCCTAAATCGCCTGAATAACCGTAAACTTCCCTTTCCCCACCCTCAACAGCAGAACTTCTCCATCCACCAACCACTCCTCCTCCACCGTCGCCATCCCATCAGAAACCTTCTCATGCTTCAATCCAATATACATCCCGCCACCTTTGATAATATTCTCCGCAGCACCCCTCGTCTTAACAGCTCCTACCCGCCTGGCAAGCTTGGCGATCATCTCTCCAACAACCTCTGCTCTAGGTATCTTGACGACCCGGTCGCCCCACACCGAGACGATTTCTGCTGCCGAAAATGCCGCTTCTCCTTCTACCGGAAAGAGCAAATTTGTTACGAATTCCGCCTCCGAGGCCATCTGTACGCCGTGGACAAGGGTGACGGCTTCTTTTGCCAGGAGGCATCGAACGGTTCGGGATCCAGGGTTTGCAATATGAGCCTGAGTGACCGTGGCAATTTCGGGGAGAGGAAGCAAAGTGAACATTCGGAGGTAATTTTGGACGTGCGTATCAGGAAGGGTTGCGAAGAACTTGGGGTTATTAGCTTAAGGGCTCCTTTCACTACCGCAAAGAGGGTGGATGTACCTGGTAGAGCTCGAAGGGTGTGGTTAGATTCTCGTCGAGCCAGATGGCATTGCCGGCCGATTTGCCGATTTTCTCGCCAGACTCAGTAGTTAAGAGAGGAGATGTTAGACCGTAGGCTTCCGCGGCTTCGCCAGTAGAGCCGGGCTGGTATCTAGATATTAAGTCGATCCCTGCTGTGATGTTCCCGAACTGATCACTGCCCCCTATCTAGTCTATTGTAAGTACTCTCCAACCCCCCCCCCAGAAATTCTGACGTACCTGGAGACGGCACTTGGCAGTTCGGTACAAGTGCCAAAAGTCATAGGATTGCAGTAATTGGTAAGTGAACTCGGAAAAGTTGATTCCATTCCCAGAGCTCATCCTGTCCTTGACGCTTTACATTGGAATTAGTAATGGGAGGTACAACATGGGTGGGCATTTAACCAACCTATCTCGAGCAAGCATACTACTGACTCGGATATGCCGACCCACTGTGGCGAGAAATTCCACCAACCCCAGTCCATCTAACCACTCTGAATTGGTTCTCAGCTCCCTCTTTCCAAAGTTTACCTCGTTATACCCTTTTGAAATCGCATACTCCCGGCCCCTCTCAAAGAACCTCTCAATCTGAGCCCATAAACCGTCGAAGGATTCTCCAAGTCTCCGTGATGCAATTGAGTCGCGCTCTGTAACTCTGCCGGAAGGATCCCCAACAGAAGCTGTAGATTTACCAACCTTGATAATCTATCAGCTTTGACCCCTGCGATACCGGGGAAGAGTGCCTATACCAACGCTATAACGTGGTGGCCATGGAGATAAAAATGCAGTAGATTTATGAGTGGAAGCAGATGTCCGACGTGTAATGAGGGGGCAGTAGCATCAACCCCAGCGTAGGCTACTATAGGACCTGATTCCACAAGCTTGTCGAGTTGGCCGGTAGAGCTATAAATCCCAAAGTATGTCAGACACATTTCTTCCCGAGAAACAAAAGCTAGCAGAGCTGCGCCCTTAGTGCACGAGCACCCTAAACGAGATTCCCATATAATGTTTCCCTAGGTAGCGAGCCTTAAGCACGGCAGGCAGCCATCAATTATCGGCCATTCTCTGGCGGGCTATATTGCACGGCTTTAAACCATAGTTTAGGGAATTTCGGAAGGCAGTGATAATGTGGTTACGAAGAGTTGTAGGGTAAGTCGTTTAGCGCTCAGAATGCTTACCTACCCTGTCACTTTCTGGACGAGACCTCGTTCCTCTAAATTCTTTACCAAAGATGAAGAGGATGAGTGGCTTAGTTGTAGTAATCTCTTTCCAGAAGAATACGGCAAGAGGGGATGCAGTAGCTTTCCTCTTGCACCTCCTCCACTGAGCAGAATTCCCGACAATGGTCGCATTCCTAACAGCTAATAGAGACGAAGCTTGGTGGGGCCGCTTAAATCGTATGAATCCTCGATCTCTTTTCGAAGGCGCTCCCCGGGATGGTAGAGCGATCGAAGAGACTCTTGATGATCTCCCAGTGAACCTGGTTGTTCGGGGTTGTGAGCTGTTGGTGTAACTTAGATGTCGGGGGAGGCGGTACCGGTATCCAAGTACAAGGTTCACACCTTAGAAAGAACAGAAAGAAACGGAGAGCAATCTCGCGCTTCCCAGTCCTTCTTGCCAAGGAGGATGTCGCCTTCTCATATGATACGACAAATACCCGCGACAGCCACTTAATATAATATCATACTAAGCGCTACATTACACACGTGAGGGTATGGGGAAACCTACAACCTAATTGCTCGCTCCTGGAGCTTAGGCATTTTTGAGATCTTATCAGATGATCCGATCGCCCTCTTGATCAGAGAGTCTCGGCAAAGGAAAAGAGCCCCAACTCGCCAAGCTCAGCACCGCCATCTGATGACGAAACCGGATCACGTGTTCTCATTCCCCATCTCCGTTTCCCCATTTTGCCCTGGCGGAAAAGAACCCGCTGAATTCCTCAGATTAACTGCAAACCCTTACATAAACAACAACAAAGAAGAGAGAGAGAGATCATGAGCTGGGCAGGTGGGTTCTAACGTCAAGCTCACAAGTCGGTGCTGATGAGCCATTTCAGGCTTTAAAAAAACGGTTAACCGGACTGCGGTCAAGGGGATGATAAGAGCTGGTAGGTTCCCGCTCATCCCACTCATCTCTTCAGCTTTCTCTAATCGATATCAGGCCAGATCGAAAAGACAAACGATCGCGATTATGAAGTTGAAGAGCGCCGGTTCAGAACTATGGAGGCCGCCGCGACAAAGCTACAGAAGGAGGCAAAGGGGTATCTGGATGCCTTGAGAGGTGCGATTTGATCATCATTTTACTTTGGAAATGCCGTCAGCTAACATTGAATTGCAGCCATGACTGCGTCTCAGATGAGGATTGCCGAGACGATCGATGCATTCTATGGTGATGCCGGAACCCGCGACGGGGTTAGCCGCTCGTACAAGCAAGCTGTTGAAGAGCTCGACGCCGAGACCATCAAGGCTCTGGATGGCCCTTACAGGACCACTGTTTTAGAGCCTATCTCTAGATTTTGTGCTTACTTCCCCGATATCAACGAATGTCCGAAACTCCTCCAAGACCCCCGTCCCCAGTCCAGAACTAATAAGCCCGTGCGTTAGGTATAAAAAAGAGAAATCATAAACTCCTTGATTACGACCAGATGCGGGCAAAGGTTAAGAAGCTAGTAGAGAAACCTGACAAAGATCCCGGAAAGCTGCCTAGAGCATGTTACCTTTCAGCCACTTCTAAGACTTAACACCGTACTAACGCGAATTGCAGACCGAGAAAGAGGCTCAGATGGCCCGCGATGTCTATGAATCTCTCAACGAACAGCTTACTACGGAATTGCCCCAGTTGATCGACCTCCGGGTACCCTATCTCGACCCTTCATTCGAGGCACTCGTGAAGATTCAACTTAGATGTAAGCCTCCCACCCTTGACCGCTCTCCAGACGCGGATGGTTGATCTCCTTGCTCTCCAGTTTGCGCAGAGGCATACTCCAGAATGGCCCAAGTCCAACAATACCTAGACCCGAGCACCAGGGAAAAATACGCGCAAGGTCACCTTGACCAAAGAGTAGAACAAGTTCTACAAGAAATACGTGATCTTAGCATTGCCGGTGCTACATAGACGGGGTTCGTTAGACGGGATATGTGGTGTTCTCCTTTGATTAGTTCATGTGGTATACCAGGAGCTAGTTGATACAAAGGAATTGACTCTAGAAAAGAAAAATCAAAGCTTGAGCCCATGCAATTAGTGCGACTGGTGGTGTACGTATTTGCCCGGCCCTGGCAGCCCCAAACCAATATATATTATACAAGGTAAAGTAGAGAGTTCAAAATCTATCATTTCTACGTTTTCCCACCCGCCCGACCGAACTCCGAGCAATCAGGAACAAAAAAGTGAAAACCCAGAAGTCAGAGAAAAAGGAGTAACATATCCCATACCTGCCGCTATTCACCCTCCCAGAAACACACGCAAATCCGTAATTCCCATCATTTGTACACCTTTGGCTTCCAACCCTTCTCCAGCTCCTCCGCCCTCCTCGCTTTCTCCCCGGCCTCTCGCACCTCACTCTCGATCCTCTCCCTCGCTCTCAAGATCTTACTCTGCAAGTAGAAACTCCCACCTTTCCCCGGCTCATTAACATCGAACAGCTTCTTAAACCGCGCCATCAGCATCGTCTCGTCGATCACCCCATTCTGTGGCGGCTTGACGTTAAGTATGCGGCAGGCTTCGTCAAGGGTCAATCCTGCGTGGGCTTTTAAAGTGGTATTTGCGCCGGTCCCGGCAGTAGCTTTGGCGTATTTTTGAGTCGCTTGTGCTTGTCGCCAGGCCTCCACAAAGGCGCGGCCGATGACCCGGGATCCTACGACGGCTATCTGGGTTATAATTCGGTGGGCCTATGATTGCGTTTAGCTTGTGGGCACGATTAGGATATGGGGAGGGCAGAAGCGGTACCATTTCGTATTGAGGGGTGAATAGTTGGTATAGAGGAATTGGTGTATTTGAAGGCAAAAAATTGGTTCGTCCGGAACATATGTTGATCAGGTGGGTACAGGCATAGGTTTCTTTTCAAGGTTTTCGGGGGGCAGTAGGTAGGGTAACTTTATGCGGGGCAACCCACCAAGGAAAAAAATCAAATTATTAAACACAACATCGCCTCTTCCCTTTCACAACAACACCGGAAGCAATTGCGCTTCCAAAACCTCCCCAAGATGGCTGACGATGCGATGGTAGTCAACTTCGATATCAGCCCGGATGCCTTCACAATCGTAACCCCGAAGTTCAAAGGCGGCCGCTGGAAAGACCGATTGAAGGCAAAGAGGGCGGTCGAGCACCGCGCCAAGAAGAGGGCTATCGAAAGCGCCGAATTCAATATCGCACGAACCATCCCTGCCACCGCTCCCAAAACCTCAACAACAGCAGTAAAACCCAGGAGCGGTGATGGAAAACCCAAGCAGAAACCCACACCGCAGGCCGTCAAGTCAGGAGAGTTCGTATCCTCCTTATGGACCGGGAATCCCAAAGCCGCGAGCGCTGGCGACAAAAGGGAAGAAGGGGCGGCGAATAAGCCATCGAATGCACCGTTAGCAGACGGATCTGCAACTTTCACAACACTAGGATTATCCCCCATACTCGCGAATCACCTTACGACAAAACTATCTCTGAAAGCGCCCACGGCCATCCAACGATCGGCAATCCCTAAACTAATGTCTACCGACAGCGACGCTTTCATCCAAGCAGAGACTGGATCGGGAAAAACATTGACTTATTTACTACCAATAGTGAACCGGATCATGAGCCTCTCCGTACCCCGTCCTTCTGTTCAGCAAGATGGTGAGAATGCGGCAAAGCAGACTAGACATTCAGGACTCTACGCCATTGTCCTCGCCCCGACCCGTGAATTGTGCCGGCAAATATCAACAGTTCTATCTACACTAATCCATTGTAAGAACGGCCCGCACTGGATCGTCCCAGGCGCTGTCAGCGGCGGTGAGAAGAAGAAGAGTGAGAAGGCACGGTTGAGGAAGGGGATTAATATACTCGTTGCTACCCCCGGGAGGTTATTGGATCACCTGGAGAATACGGAAAGCTTGGACGTTAGTCGAGTGAGGTGGGTTGTGCTCGATGAAGGTGACAGGCTTATGGAGTTGGGGTTTGAGGAGACAATTGGAAGCATCCTGGGCATTCTGGAAAAGAAGAGCAAGTTGCCGAAAAAAGGGGAGGAAGCAGTGGAGTGGAAGAGCGAAGCGGGGTTACCGAGGAGGAGGGTGTCGATGCTTTGTTCGGCAACCATGAAGACCAACGTACAGCGACTCGGCGATATCTCTTTGAAGGAGGCGCTATACATCAAGGCGGAGAAGGGATATGACGATGCGGGTGGGGGCAGTAAGAGTGGAGAGGAGGGGTTTCAGGCTCCGGCGCAGTTGAAACAGAGTTATGTTGTGGTTCCGGCAAAGTTGAGGTTAGTGGGGTTGAATGCGATACTTAAGAGGGCTCTTGTACGACAGACTGCCAGCCCAAAGATTATTGTTTTTTTCTCCTGCTCGGATTCGGTGGACTTTCACTTTCAAGTATTTTCCCGGTTGGACAGTTCAGGTACTGAGCCGCCAAAGCCCACCCCGAAACCCACGAAACCCTCGAAGAGCTCCGAAAAAGACTCTGCAAACCCCAACGCTCCAGAAACCAAACCAGATCCCTCCGAAAAGCCAGCTAAACAGCCTCCACCGAACAATCCCGCAATCGCCAAAGCCCCACACCTCCACCCCACCGCCCTCCTCCACAAACTCCACGGCTCCCTCCCACAGCCAATCCGAACCTCCACCCTCCACTCCTTTGCACACACAACCTCCCCCTCCCTCCTCCTCTGCACCGACGTTGCTGCCCGTGGACTAGACCTCCCGAACGTCGACCTAATAATCCAATTCGACCCTCCGTTCTCCCGCGACGACCACCTCCACCGTATCGGCCGTACGGCGCGCGCAGGACGCGCTGGGCGGGCCATAATGTTCCTACTTCCGGGGCCAGAGGAAGGCTATATCGATGCAGTGCTAAAAAAGTGCGGAAGCCCCATACACGCGGACGTGGACGAGGTGTTCAAGAAGGGCTTTGGGGGAGAAGGAGTGAACCACAAGAAGCGGGAGTGGGAAGATAAAGCGACAGAATGGCAGTTGGAAGTTGAGAGGTGGGTGTTGGCGGACAAAGCGGTGATGGACCTGGCAAAGAAAGCCTGGGGAAGCCATATCCGCGCGTATACCACCCACGTTGCCGCTGAGAAGGGGATGTTCAATCATAAAGCACTGCATTACGGACATTTAGCGAAGAGTTTTGGGATCAGGGATGCCCCGGGGGATATTAGAGTTCCCGGAGGTGGCGCAACTGGTGGCGGGAAAGGGAGGGGTAACACCACGGGTTCGGCGGCCACGGTTACCCCTGCCAAAGCGGGTGCGAAAAGAAGCTTGGATGCGGAAGACGCGCCGAGCGATGCCGGCCGAGAAGCGGTAAGGAAGATGCGGAAGGTTGCTTTTGGCATGCAGTTGAAGAAGGGGATGGCTTCGGAGTTTAATATCGGATGAGAGGGCCTCCTTCCGGGTAGATTTATTATAGCTTTGTGTATTATAATTATGATATATACCTTCCTGTGAGCAAGTGGCCCAAAGCGCAGCTATGCTTTCTTGAATGGCATCGACCCTACTTTGTAAATTTTAGAACATCACATCATAAATTCCTCCAGTCTCTCCAAGCCCAGATCATGGGGTATATAAGTATTAAAAAGTAAATGCATTATCAATGGATTAATGGTCCCGAAATTTATATCTTGCTCGACACGGTATGGTACAGTAGCTTACTACGCATAGGCATAAGTTAGCTTCCCAATTGCCCAAACCTGAGTTGTGGATGCCGTACCCCAGCCACCACTGGCATGATTATTATTTTTCATCGGCATGTTTTCAGACAACCATTCTTCGGCATGCCGGCGCACGGGAGCGACTCCCATCAGATGCTCCAAGGCAGTTTTTCCATTTTTCCATCTTTCATTTTTTCCATTTCTTCCCTCCTCCCCCGAAAGATGAATTACAGCCAACGGAACAGAATCGCAGAAAATGGATTCCAAACGTGTCGGGAAAGTCACACAGCCCGACCAACTCTCGTCATCAAATAGGCGTGGAAGTTCTACCGGGGGGTAGGTAAAAGGGTGTTCCAATACGAAATGAGCGACGGTCAATTTCTTTCTTTCTTCCTCCTCTTCTTGCTGTATATTCGTAGGCCTTCTCGCGCATGTCTTACAAGCATCATGCCAGTATCGTATCCGAAACGAGGAATCTCGGGGAAAGTACATATACCGTGGTTAAAGGCATACAACCAGTAACTTGCCAGGCAAAAAGTGCTTTGAATAGGTCCGAAAGAGGGGGGGCTTTCGGTTCTAGTTTAGGTAGGGTAACATCATTCTCACAAGATATTCGAGCATCACCCTTTAGCCAAAATAAATAAATATTATTATTACACAACAAGGGGGGGGATCCAGCCTCAAATACCGTTCAATGATTCATGGCAATTAACTATCAATGATGAGCTTATTGTCTGCAGAATTCGTGATTTCTAAACTCTTTCCCTGGAAAGGTACCGTATCGCAACTTTAAGGTCATGGCAAACGCAAAGTCTTGGCAAATAACCAGCGCCACGTTCGCTTGTGTGCGTACCAGTGTCAGTACTCGGGGTTTTTGAATCTACTTCTGTGCTTAAATCTTATCACGAATGGGATTAGAGCGATTGACGTGAGAGGCATCCTTAGTCTGGACTGGAGGAGCTTGGTATGAATGTGAGGGTTCTCCTTAAACAGTTATATCACAATTCATAAGGAGAATCAGACGCGGACGGGGTGCTCGCTGTCCCAATACTGACTTTCACTTCCCGGGCGATGGAGCTGCCAGGGGCGGGTGCGTGCATTAAGCATGCCTACTCGAGTACGAGTACCCGTCGTTCCGGTGTTGGAGGCTCAAAGTCAAAGACGGGTTTTTCCTGTTGCAACCTGGCTATCTGCCGTTCTGCGTTCCAGAAACGAGTGAGCGTCCATGACGGACTAAGCCTCATTACTTAATCACTTGCCAGAGAACATCGTCATCGGACCACCCACCCTGCGTCTCGTTTCCAATCCGACAAAGACCTGTCCTCACTTCTCGCACCACCCCCACCCACCACCTTTGACTGGCCAACCAACTCTCCCACCAGCTAACCCGTGATCGAACAACGAGCACCGCCCTCGGACATCTCGATTCAAAGGGATACAAGAGCTTTCCGAAAAAGCAAAACAGTCTTCATTGGCATCTTCGGCTAACGCAATGTCTTCTTCATCTGCTTCAGCACCGCTTCTCTAGTAAGCTCTCCACAACTAGCTAACGAACCCCCCCCCAAAAAAAACTGACCACGGCCCGCTCACTTTACAGCGCATGCGTCGCCCACGGCACCACCATTCTCTCCGAATACTCCCCGAGCGGAACCGCATCCACAAACGCCTCATCCCTCGCCTCCCTTATCCTCCCTAAAATCACGCACGCGAGCCCACAGAAGCTCACCTACACCCATGGCCAGCACAACATTCACTACATCGCGACCGCCTCCTCGCAATCCATCCCGTTGGGTCTGACCTTCCTGGTCATCTCCACGGCCCTGATTGGGCGCAAACTACCCTTTGGCTACCTCCTCGAGATCCAGCGCCTCTTCACGAGCAAGTACCCCGCCAGCACCATCGCCGACGCCCCCCCCTACGGATGCGCCGAGTTTAATTCCACGCTCGCCGCCACTATGCGGCAGTTCGAGGCCGGTGGCGAGAACGAGGACGTCGTCGCCAAAGCTCAGAGGGAGATTGAGAGCGCACGCGGCATCATGACGGAGAATATCGAGAGGGTGCTCGAGAGGGGGGAGAGGATCGATTTGCTCGTCGACAAGACTGCCGGATTGCAGAGTGGGGCTATGGAATTTAGGGTTCGGAGTCGCGGGCTGAGGAGGAGAATGTGGTGGAAGAACACCAAGGTTTGTCTTTACGGTTTATTGGACACTTGGGACGGAGGATGGAGTGCTGACGGGAAATAGTTGATGATATTGCTGGTGTTTGTGGTTATATTCTTGGTTTACTTGTTTGTTGGAATGGGATGTGGGCTCCCGGGTTCGTTCCCCCTTGTCTCGCTACTGGAATTGATGAACCGCGCTAATGTATCTCCAGGCTGGTCCCACTGCGTTGGCTAATCTGCCCGCGAAACCCGCAAACATAGACGCCAATACCGTTAAAATTCCAAGACCACCGATGAGGTTAATTATAAGCTGCCACGAAACGAAACGCGAAGAAAAAGGACTTTCGGAACCCAACAGACTGTGCCCTTCGTTGGAGGATTGTTGGTTTTTCTTTTCTCTTTTTAATCAGCTCTTGATATGGCTTATTTCACGGTTTCCTTTGTGCGTTGATTTCTTTCTTTTAAATCTCTTCTTTTACTGGGGCTCTCGGGATTTCTCTTTGCTTTTCCTATTTCGTTTTTGCTTCTTAAATTCCTCGGGACACTGTTCTTACAAAACTCATGCATGTGTTGCTACTCAACTGTACCGGGGTCAGCTAACCAGATGTCAGCTGGAGCTAGACAGACAGACAGGTCTTGGGCTTTCCCTCTTTTTTTCGTTTCTCTTTTGTTTCGCTGTTCCCCACTTAAACTCGTCTCTACTCTTTGGCCTTATTTTTATCTATTTATTACTTGTCGGTCCGGCGAATAACATGGATTTCATCTCTTAATCACTTTGCACAAAAGCTCTCTCGATTCTGTGTTGTGTTTGGACGATGCCGGACGTTACCATATCCTGGACGGTTGATATCATCTTATGTTGCACCTGCAAGGTACAGTACTAGTACGGTATCGTGCAAGGCGTCTAAAGCGTGTGCCATACTGTGGGAGAGTGAGAAGTTGAATTCATAATCTTACTATCATACCAATTCCGGGGGCCGACCGTGAGTATCTGGATCGGTTACTCTTTTCTTATGTACGAGTACTCTGTACAGGCACGGTTATGTAGGCCCTCCACCCTCCTCAATGGCTTCCAGCTGAGCTGTGAAACGCTTTCCTTCTGCTTCAAAACTATTATAGTTCGGCTAGCGGCTTTTGGTGAGTTTGCGCCAAGTTGCTGTTCTGGTATTGTATTGCATAGTATCGTACGCTGCACAAACCCACCATTTTAAACCCGAATCCCGTGCGACCAGTGCACGAAAGCGGAGAGAGAACATCTGATAAAAGTGATTCTCCGGATTCCTCCGGACGGGATAGTCAAGTCCCTTAAATACATCATCATCATCATCATCATCATCATCAAAGACCCCCCCAGAAGCGTGCCACATATATACACCCCCCTCGACACAACCCATCGCAGCGCCGGACCACCCCAATCAATCAACCAACCAATCAATCCATCAATCCGCAAAATGCGAGTGATCCCCCATGAATTCACAACGAGACGCCAACCTCATTCCCAACATCCTCCCAAGAACACACGCTCTCCCGCGCCCTAAACTTCCACAACTCCCAGCCCCCCGCCTCGCCTCCCGTGCCCGTAGCCATAGCCGCCCTGACCTGCGCCGCGAGTTTCGCCAACGGATCGCACACCTTTGCATGCTTTTCCAGAAACAGCATTCTCACTCCTCCCCTTTTCCCGGAGGCTGATGAAGATGAAGATGAAGATGAGGCGGGGGTTGTTGCGCTGAGGAGGACCCAGTCGACCAGTTCGTTGACGGCGAAGCCGTCCAGGTCCTCGATGGTGTTCCACGGCAGGAGGTTGAGTTCCGAGAGCTTGCGGTAGATGCTGGAGAAGATTAGGGCGTCGCAGCGGGGGTCCGGGGGCGAGAAGGCGCACTGGTGGGGGGATGGTGGCGAGGGGGTGGTGGAGGAAGAAGAAGAAGAAGAAGAATGGGAGGGTTGGTAGCGGTTGAAGAGGGTAGTGAAGACAAGTTTTATGTGCGTGAGGAGGTGAGCGCGGTGGGCTAATATCGCTTCTGCAAATAACAATCATAATTATTATGGTTGGTTTTCGGGGAAGATAGGAGGGGGCAGACTATATCATACTTAACACAGTCTCCGGCAGAAACTCCCCAAACCCGCCTCCACCACCTCCTCCCCCGCCCTTCCTCTCCCTGAAGACGGGAACCCGATCCATGCCACCCCCAACCCTCTGGACGCACACCTCCACCACGGCCCTCGCGAGCAGCTTTGCGAAAATCTCCTCCACGCCCCACACCCACGCCACGAAGAGCCACTCCTCGAAGCCCGGCTTCTCCGCCCTGGCCGTCCAGGCCTTCATCCACCTGTCGCCGTACATGCTCGTCGCGTGCGAGCAGTCGTACTTGTCCACCACGACGGCCATCTTGACCAGCTGCCTGAATGTCAGCGACTGGGGGACGGACGGGTGATTGTGCAGGGCTTTCAGCAGGATGCAGAGCGCCACGGGGTCGTCGTCGTGGAGCTTTAGCACGAATGGCTCCGTCGAAGAAGAGGAAGAGGTGGGGGAGGAGGGGGAAATGTTGAAGCGCTGGGCTTCGGAGAAGGGGGAGGTGGGGCTCAGCATTGCCGAGAAGACCTTCGACGTGGTGATTAGCACGCTCGCGGAGGCTCTGTAGTGCAGTGTTTGCGTGGGTGTGAGCAGGCGGAGGAGTATGTCCCCCACCGGGGAGATTATTATTATCGTCTCGCGGGGGGGTGGTAGTGGTGGGGTTGTTGTCGGTGTTGTCGTCGTCGTCGTCATCCTTATTATCGCCGTGGTGGTGGTGGTGGTGGCGGCAGCGGCTTTTTCCCGGGGCGGGGAGCGGGGTGGTATTGGTTGGGACATTGTCGATGCTTTTCGGCTTCCTAACAATTGAAGAGGGTCGGGGGTTGTATTCGGGTTTTCATTAAATTTTGGATTTTTTTGTTGTTGCTATGATACGTTGCTTTGAGTCAATGGTGAGTGAGGGTTCTTGTGGGGTTTGTTGCCTAGGATTCATGAGTCGTCATTCGTCGTCGTGCAAAAGTGCCCCCCCCCCTTCGAGGTGGAATGTAGCCGATTGGGTTACAGTATAGTATCAGCCCCATCTCGGGAAGTTTGGCCGGAATCGGGGAGACGGTGCCGAGAAAAAAACCATTATTAAGCTACCATAGCATGTTGCACAACTATGCTCTCTTATCATACTCGAACCCAAGCGAAAAGTTCTACTTGTTCACGGGAGGAAGCATCTCGGGGGGCATTCGGGAGTAACCTCTAATAGCAACCGCTCGGCTATTCCGCGATGATAGAAATATTAGTTCGGGGACGGACAAAGAAAAGCCTTCAATCGCTCGCATAATATTATAACCCCGCAGGTCCCTTGCTTTTTTTTTTTTTTAGCGATAAGTTAGTCCCATTTCGGGATTTCACAGCTGAAAACTAGTTATGAAAATGGCTCACTGGGTAATTAAGCTGTAAGAGGTTTTTTCTCTTTCCTTTTTCATAGCAAGATGAGCATGCTTGCTGAGATACATAATTACACAGGATCGCTAAGCCGGTTGTAATGTATTATAACTAATACCAGGCGGGAGCTCCAATTATTATTATTTTTATTTCCTTTTTTTAAAAACCTACCTATCTACCGGTATCTATTATAGCTTTGAGGCCGAATTTGAAAACCATGGCATTTCCTGTACAGTATCATACAACGTTTAGGAGAGTGCACAAACGATGACATCTTCTCCCGGATCTTTCCTTCGGAGGGGGGTTTTTTTTTTTGCCTCCATCTGGCATGGGAAAGGAAGGTTTTTTCACCAATTATATCGCCCTGGCTAAAGTAATGGGTTGAGGGGGAGGGGGGGGGGGGTTTGGTTCTTGTTTTGTTTTTTGAAGAAAAGAAGTGGACATGCTGACTAGGACACTGGAGGATAAACTTGGGTGAAGGGGAGAAGGAGATGTGCAGGTGAGAATTTGGTATTCCAGTAATTGAGGAGGGGTTGTATGGAGGGAGGGAGGGAGGGCGAGGGATGAGGGAACCACCGTGGAGAAAAAGTTGAATTCATGATACTACTATGATACTAGCAATTCCGGGGGGGTCTAGTGTGAGTATCTGGATTAATTGCTCTCTCTCCCCCGTCACCTTCTAGCTGCGATTATAGAGTGTTTTTTCTTCTTCCTGTATGAATCTTACCAATTCGGCTTAGAGCGCCCGGTAAGTTCCTAATATTCTACCCTTTTAATCTTGTACAGTACTGTACATAGCCTAACTCATTGGGTCGTGCGTCAAGCAAGAGTACCAGGATTTTATACAAAAAGGATGATTTGGTTGCACTAGAGTAGAAAAACTCGAATAATTGAACCGTGTGCTATGAAGTCAAGAATTTCCTTCGCGGGAACCGGGGGCAAAAAAACACGGCAAAGACACCACCCCTTTCCACCTTCCACCTTCCTAGACGGAAGGAAAAACAAAAGATTTATGCACCTTACCGAGAGCGGAATGTCCAACCACATATGGTAGTACACGGCTCAATTATTCAAGTTTCTGCGGGTATTTGAAAAGGGAGCCAAGTATCGGAAATGCTATCCTTGTTTTATAGGACTAATTCTAGCAACTCTTGCTTCTAGATTTCAGAAGCAACATTTCCTAGTAGAAAGAGGGTTTGCTGGGTAAGTTTTAGGATGTGCCTTCCCGTCCTTTTTTACTACATATTTAGTGAAAGGCGAGGATGCTACAGGTATTAGACCACTTTTACCTAACTTACTTGTCACAGGCAACAAGTACTCGAGTATCCGGAAGATACGAGCAGTGAATTAGTGATATATGGAACGGATCATTTGCAATATATTGGGCGAACCCTTGTTGCCGAAAGCTTCCTGGCCTGGGACATGTACAATCTGGGGATCTGCAAGTTTGGGCATCTGCTAGTCCTGCAGTCCAAATTGAAAAATTTGAGTAACCTGAGGTCTTCGCTCAACAGTCTGCCACCTCTCCCTCACCCCCGCTCTTCCATCCATATCAAGCATAAGGATTATCAAAATTTGAATCCCCTGTTCAGGAATTTCCCCAGTTCATTGAAATTGAAATTGTAAAGTTGTTGTCTAGATAAAAGTTTTAATTTCGCAGATATCGCGAATGTGCTACAAGAACAAGAGTGGAGTGGGGCAAAACAAAAAGTACCGATTTCCTTCCCATTAACCCTCGTTCGGTATCATCGAACAGCTAACTACAAGTCCCAGCAGTATCGTATCGCCAAGTCTGCTGAAATGCCATCAATACCGGGCCATCTGGGTAATTCCGTTCCGCCTTCTGCCTTCTGCCTTCTGCCTTCCTCCCTCCATCTTGGTTCCCTGCCTCCCTGCACCCACCAGCTTCCAAAAACCTCAAGAGCTTTTATAAGCCTTGGTGATATTTGACCCGGGCTGGATTTCAGGTATTAAACTAACAGCATCGGTTTCGAACGGCTGGCCATCTTCCGAAAAAGTGGCCTGGAAAAGGCTGGTGAGAACTTGAGCAAAGTCGTCTTGGCCGATCTCGTCCCATTTTTCGGGAGATATCGGTGTGCTTGCTACCATTGTCGCACGTCTATTAATCATTTCGACCATTGCTTTAGATTCTGGTACCTTTAGTAAACATAAACGAGGTGCAGAGGAGAGGAGAAAATACCAAGATACGGTTTGGCAGTATCGTGTGTGATACCATAGAGCTCATGAAATGTATGAGTGTCATCAATATGGCCATGGCTTATCATAACAACATCTGCCATGATGTCACCACCTTGGGCAGTGTGGTTTCCAATGTCTATGACTTTCTTGTCACCATCTACAGGTTTTCCGGCCTTGCATTTCCTGTAGTTGGTGAAAAAGTGGTACCGTAATGCTATTGCTGTTGGTTGTAGAGGCTGCATAGTCAACTTCCAGTCTTCCCAAATTTGTCTTTTTTTGCGAAAGTCCTCCATGGTCTCTTTAACGTGTGCCATGGTCTCCTCAAACTTCTGGTCAAATACTTTGAACCTCAGTTGTGACTTATCAAAGGAGTCCTGAAAATTCTCCATGAAACATAAGCCTCTGTTGTTGGCATATATGTACCGAGGGCGCTTCAAACCAGCAAGGCGGTGTTTCGGTATATTCATTGTGGGTGCAATGAGTTCCCTGACCGGAAACATAATCTCGTACTCGGTATTCTCGTCTCTTGTGACTTCACAAATGATAAGAGCGCTAATTCTCTCTGGTACAAGGGGCTGTAGAAGGAGAATTGGTGGGGGATATGGGGTGATGGCCACAGGCGGTTGCGGAATCTGAGGAGACAGGGAGTGAATTGTGCAAGAGAACTGCGGGGGAAATGCGGTTTGAGCTAAACAAAAGTACGGAGGGGACGAAATCCTATTCTGGTTAGCTTCTAACCCATTTTAGGCAAGAGGCTTGGCAAGTTACCGGAAGTGGTGATAGGGGAAATGGAGATTGTTGAGTGATTGATTCAGAGATAGACATATTTTTTTGGTCAGAAGAGAGATCTCTGGAGTGAGAGATATATCTGGCGGGAGAGAGATCTCTGGAGAAACAAAGAGAAGTAAATTCACTTATGTGGGGAGCCTACTAATAGCACTGCAGAACCTATTGACTTGAATATTTGACATTCAGGCTATCATACATCAACAAGCTTCACTACACACTCATTATATGCGTACTAGGTCCCTATGCCATCACCCGCTTTGTGGTTGACAAGAATGTTTGACTGAGTGGAAGCCATTGGCACCGGCGTTTCCTGCAAGCATACAAAATCCTTAGATGGACCAATTTGAGATCGGAGCCCGTCATTTAGTTCTAACTGGATGTCCTCTTCTCTTATGATAGATCGCCACCCTCCTGGTGCAGCATGCCGCAACACCAGTGCAGGACACTAACGAGGGCGAGTGGTAATGCATGAGGAGAACAACACCTTCCGGGAAACTTTCAATCTATGTTATGTAAACAGGCGTTACAGGCGAGAGAGATAAGACTAAGGACCTTAGCTTAGGTAAGTTAACAAGACTATCAAATGGAGATAAAAAGCTAGTAAAACCGCTGGGATATCCCATGCCCAACCCGGACATTGAAATTCCCACCCGGCGATTACCCCTACCCACCACATGGGATCCCTAAATCAAACGTCGCAATCACCGTTATACGCAGCAGCCAGTCTCATTGCTATTCGTCTTCTTCATAAGAGTAGTTGCAGGACTAACTCCCGGTGGAACGACCCATTTCCAGTGACCCCGCCTTCCCACTTTCCCACTTTCCCACCAATCAGCCATCCATAGACACTGAATTCGCAGCCTTCAACGTTATATTTCTTGTCCCATTTCAAGTGTGTTTTCCTCTCTACCACGGGAGTGAGACAGACCGCCGAGAGGAGTTGTCAAGGAGAAAGAAGTCCAGCCAAAGGCTGGGATGACAATTGCGAGTTGTACGTTTACGGCGGGAATGTCGGGTTTGTTGACGATCCTGTAACTCGGAACTGTAATATTGAATGTGGAGCGGGGGATAACGAGTGGGGGAGGTGGGAAACTCACGAAGTAACGCTCTGCAAAATCAGCCCACCGAGCAGCATCACTGCAGCCAACGCCCCTCTAGCGGTAACCTTCTTAAAGATGGGGCGGGGCGCATAGGAATAACCTGCACGCAGGAAATGGCAGTAGCAATCCATGCAGCCATAAATGCTTCCAGGCTCGGATGGGTGCATAGAAGCTAGCCCTCTTGGGGTAGATGCCCCCCAGGGCAACTGGTTGCCACTTGCAATCGCCGCCAATTTCGGTTGGCGCATTCGGGGCGCTAGCACCTCTCGCAACTGCGCGCCTTAACGCGTCGCTTGGTCAGAATAAGCGTAGGAACAGAACTACAATCGCAGGTACCAAATCCAGCCCGGACAAACAAGTGCATCTTAATCGCACGCACTCTAATCAGGCTTCGAGGTTGTTCCTCAAGTCAGTCCATCTCACCATAGTACCGCGGTAAGTCCAAACCCAATTCATACGAAAGAATACCGAAAAGAAACGCGAAGAGAATCAAAGAAAAGAGGCTATGGATTTCACTCTTCTCCACCACTCTAACTCAGTAGTAGATGGAACAGTACGGTACCATGGGTCCCTCAACCCCCCTAACCTATATTCGATCATCCGTCGTATCTGAGTGGAATGGCTCTGCCCCGGATATTCCATGATGCCTTCTCATACCGTTTAAGAAAGAGTTCTGTTATTTGTTCGCCGACTTTAGGTACAGCATCCGGAGACGTTTGCCCGATTTCGCCAGTCATGCTAATGGTCGGTTGGCCATTCAGTGGCGCTGCTGCAGCTTTTACCTAGGGGCCTTGTAGTCCCTAAACACCTTCTATAGCATCCTTTTTTGGTGGCTTCTCTGTTAATACCTTTCATGCCAGGGAATTGATAGCGAGGCAAGTCAGACTAATGGGTGGTATCAAAAGCCTCCATGTCAAGCTACCCCACCCTCCGCACTGCATCCTCTAAATAGGTTCTCACACCATCGATTACGCGGTATGCTTTATGGTAGCCAGTCCTTTATGATAGTTACGGTTTATGTAAATTTGGTAGAAATTGTTGGAAGAATCATAGCACTATCGCAGGCCACATGTCCTTCCATTCAAAAGACCCTCCCAGGAGTTTATCTAAATTTACCATTCAGGTTGCCGAAAAGAATTGGGGAGAGGAAATACGAAGATTTATTGACCTTACTGAGAGAGGAAAGTCCAACGACGTAGCAGACGGTTCAATTATTCAAGTTTCTACGGTATTTGAAAAAAGAGCCAGGTATCGGAAATGCATTCCTTGTTTTATGGGACCAATTCTAGCAACTCCTATTTCCAAATTTCAGAACGAACATTTCCTAGTAGAAGGTTTGCTGGGTAAGTTGTAGGATTGGCCTCGCCCCTCTTTTTTGCTATGATAAATATTTGGTGAAAGGCGAGGATGCTACTGGCATTAGACCATTTTTACCTAACTTACTTGTCTCAGGCAACAAGTACTCGAGTATCCGGAAAATAGAAGTGGTGCATTAGTTATATATATCATAGCAGGGATATTTTTCCAGACATTTTGGGAACCCCTGTTTCCTAAAGTTTTCTTTCCTGGGACGAGTTCTATCTGCAGGTCATGGAGTCCAAATTGAAATTTTAAGTAACCAGAAGTCTTCGCTCAAAAATGTGCCAGCTCTCCCGCACTCGCTCTCTGCCATCCATATTGAGCATAAGGATTGTCAAAATTTGAATCCGCTACTGAAGAAGTTCTCCAGATGATTGAAATAGAATTTCTAAAATTGTTGTCTGGATGAAAGTTTTCAATCTCGCAGATATCGCAAATCTGCTACAAGAACAAGAGTGGAGTGGTGTAAAACAAAGGGGTACAGATTTCCTCCCAATTGACCCTCTTCCTGTATCATGGAAAGGCTAACTACAGGTCCCAGCAGTATATTCTCACCAAGTCCGCTCAAATGCCATCAATACCCGGACCATGTGCGTAAGTCCCTTCACCCTTCCGGCTCCCCGGCTCCCCTCCCTCCATCTTCATTCTCCGTCTCCCGGCACACACCAGCTTCCCAAAATCTCAACACCTTTTATATGCGTTTATGATTCTTTGCCAGGCCTGCCTCGCAGGGGTTGAATATTGCGTATGCTTTTCAAACCACTCGGGCTCTGTAGTACTGGCTAGGTCAAACCAGTGGAGAACATGATCAAACTCTTTTTGGAGGTTATCGTCATGCTTTTCAAACCACTCGCGCTCTGTGGTACTGGCTAGGTCAAACCAGCGGAGAACATGATCAAAGTCTTTTTGGAGGTTATCGTCCCATTTCTTGCAAGATTTGTGCATACTTAAGAACATTGTCGCACGTGTATTAATCATTTTGACCATTGCTTTAGATTCTGCCAGTGGTACCTTTAGTAAACATAAAAGAGCTGCAGAGGAGAGGAGTAAATACCAAGATAAGGTTTGGCAGTATCATGTGTGATACCGTAGATCTCATGAAATGTATGAGGGTCATCCATATGGCCGTGTCTTATCAGAGCATAATCTATCATGATGTTACCACCTTGAAGATCCTCATTTCCAGTGTTCATGTCCTCCATGTCACCATCCACAGGTTTCCCTCCGTTCCATTTCGTGTAGTTGGCGAAAAAGCGACAGCATATTCCAATCGCAGTTGGTTCTAGAGGCTGCATGGTCGACTTCCCGTCTTCAATCTGCTGCAACCTTTCTTCTAATGCTTTGATCCTCCGTTGTAAATCATTAAAACGGGCCTCGACATTCTCTTTAAAACATAATCCTCTCTTGTTGGCATATATGTACTGAGAGCTCTTCAAACCACCAAAGCGGTGTTTCTCTACCTTCATTGTGGCTGCAATTAGTCCCCTGACCGAAAACATAATCTCGTCCTCAGTATTCTCGTCTCTTGTGACTTCACAAGTGATAAGAGCCCTGATTCTGTCGGTCACAAGAGGCTGTAGAGGGAGAATCGGTGGGGAATATGTGAGGATGGCCACAGGTGGTTGCAGGATCTGAGGAGACTTGGAGTGAATTGCGGAAGAGAACTGTGGATGGAAATGTGGTTTGAGCTGGACAAAAATACTGAGCGGATGAAATCCTATTCTGGTTAGCTTCCAACCCATTTTAGGCACGAGGGTTGGCGGGTTACTGGAAGCGGTGCTAAGGCTTTGATTTCCTTAGGGTTGGGGGAGGTGGGATAAAGGAAATACAACAATGCTGATAGGGGAAATGGAGGTTGTTGAGTGATTGATTCAGGGATGGACACTTTTTTTTGGTCAGGAGAGAGATCTCTAGAGATGGAGATATATCTGGCGGGAGAGAGATCTCTGGAAAAACAAAGAGAAGTAAATTTACTTAGGTCGGGAGCCTACGAATAGGCACTATTTTCAGCATAGCACTGCAGAACCGATTAACTTGAATTTTTGACATTCAGGCAATCATATGGCAACAAGCTTCACTACACACATATTATATAAATACTAGGTCCCTACGCCATCAACCACTTCGTGAATGCCAAGAATGTTTGACAGAGGTGAAGCCATTCGCACCAGTGTTTCCTGGAAGAATACAAAATCCTTAGATGGACCAATTTGAGATCGGAGCCCGTCATCTAGTTCTAACCGGATGTCCTCTTCCTTTATGATAGATCACAACCCTCATGGTGCAGAATGCTGAAATATGAGTGCAGGACACCAAACAGGGCAAGTGCTAATACATGAGGAGAACGACACCTTCCGGGAAACTTTCGAACTATGTTAGGTAATCAGGCGAGAGAAACAAGACTAAGGGCCTTAGCATTGGTAAGCTAACAAGACTATTAGAGATAAAATGGTAGTCGAACCGCTGGGATATCCCATGCCCAACCCGGACATTGAAATTCCCACCCGGCGATTACCCCGACCCACCTCATGGGATCCCTAAATCAAACGTCACAATCAGCGTTATATCCAGCAGCCAGTCTCATTGCTAATTGTCTTCTTCATAAGACTAGTTGCAGGACTGACACCCGGTGGAGCGACCCCTCTCCAATCACCCCGCCTTCCCACTTTCCCACCAATCAGCCATCACTCCCACCGCTGCCACTGCTGTCATGGGCACTGGTAGCCGCATTCTTGCACACACTCACATCCGAAGGGCCACTCCTTCCACCGGTGCTCATAGACGCTGCATTCGCAGCCTTCAGCGTTATATTTCTTGAGCCGTTTCGAGTGTGTGTTTTCCCTCACTACCACGAGAGTGAGACCGACCGCCGAGGGGAGTTGTCAGGGAGAAAGAAGTCTAGCGAAAGGCCGGGATGACAATTACGAGTTGTATGTTTACGGCGGCCATGTCGGGTTTGTTGACAAGTCTTGCTACAGCGGTCCTGTAAATCTGAATTGTACTCGAGTAATATTGAATGTGGAGCGGGGGATGAAGAGTGGGGGAGGTGGGAAACTCACGGGGTAACGCTCTGCAAAATCAGCCCACCCCGCAGTATCACTGCAGCCAACGCTGCCCCTGTAGCGGTAACCTTCTTGAAGACGGGGCGGGGCGCATAGGAATAGCCAGCACGCAGGAAATCGCAGTACTCGCAAACGCACCACGTTTGTGAACACAACTGCTATTGCATACACCAAAATCATGAGGCTCCGGCCCATTTTTTGCCCGTATGCAATAACAGTTGTGTTCACAAACGTCATACGTTTGCAAGTACCAATCAAGGCAGCCCTAAATGCTTCCAGGCTCGGATGGGTGCATAGAAGCTAGCCCTCTTGGCGTCGATGCCCCAGGGCAACTGGTTGCCACTTGCAAGGGATCGTCGCCAATTTCGGTTGGCGCATTCGGGGCGCTGGCACCTGTCGCAACTGCACCCATAACGCATCGCTTGGTCAGAATAAGCATAGGAACACAACTTCAATACCAGGTATCCTATCAAATCCAGTCCCGGCAAACAAGGGCATCTTAACCGCACGCACTCTAATCAGGCCTGGGAGTTGTTCCTCGAGTCAGTCCATCTCACCATAGTACCGCGGTAAGTCCAAACCCAATTCATACGACAGAATACCGAAAAGAAACACGAAGAGGATGAAAGAAAAGAAGCTATGGATTTCACTCTTCTCCGCTACTCTAATTTTAGTAGTAGATGGAACAGTACGGTACCATGGGTCCCCCCCCTAACCTATATTCGAGCATCCGTCGTATCTGGGTGGAATGACTCTGCCCCGGATATTCCTTGATACCTTCTAATAGCGTGTAAGAAAGAGTTCGGTTGTTTGTTCGCCCACTTTAGGTACTGTACACCATCCAGAGACGTTTGCCCGATTTCGCCAGTCATGCTAATGGTCGGTTGGCCATTCAGTGGCGCTGTCGCAGCTTTTACCTAGGGGTCTTGTAGTCCCTAAATACCTTCTATAGCATACCTCCTTGGTGGCTTCTCTGTTAATACGTTTCATGCCAGGGAATTGATAGCGAGGCAAGTCAAACTAATGGGTGGTATCAAAAGCCTCCACGTCAAGCTCCCCCATCCTCCGCACTGCATCTTCTAAATAGGTTCTCACACCATCGATTACGCGATATACTTTATAGTAGCCAGTCCTTTATGATAGTTACGGTTTATGTAAAGTTGATAGAAATTGTTGGAAGAATCATAGCACTATCGTAGGCTGCATATTTTCCATTTAAAAGACACTCCATGGAGTTTATCTAAATTTACCATTCAGGTTGGCGAAAAGAATTAAAAAACAAAAATACCGAGATTTATTGACTTTACTGAGAGAGGAAGGTCCAACGACATATCACACAGCTCACTTATTCTGGTTTCTACGGTATTTGAAAAGAGAGCCAAGTATCGGAAATGCTTTCCATGTTTTTGTTTTTCATAACACCAATTCTAGCAAGCTCCTATTTCTGAATTTCAGAACTAACATTTCCTAGGAGAACAAGAGCTTGCGCGGTAAGTTTTAGGGTGTGACTCCACCCGCCTTTCTTTGTACATATTTGGTGAAAGGCGAGGATACTACCGATATTAAACCTCCTTTACCTAACTTACTTGTCCCAGGCAACAATTACTGGAGTATCCGGAAAATACGAGGGGTGAATTAGTGATATATGGAATGGATTTTTTGACATGTCTTTTGCGCACCCTTGTTTCGGAAAGCTTTCTTGCCTGGGACAAGTGCTATGTACAGTACTCTAGGAATCTGCGGGTCATGCAGTCCAAATTGAAATTTTGTGTAACATGGCGTCTTCGCTCAAATATCTGCCGCCTATACCAACTGTGAGGATTTTCAAAATTTGAGTCCCCCGCTGCGGGAATTTCCAGGCTGGTTGAAATTGCATGGCTATGATCGTTTTGATGAGGCAAGTTTTCAATCTCGGAGATATCGCGAATCTGCTACAAGAACAAGAGTTGGGAAGTGCCAAACAAAAAGTACAAATTTCCTCCCCATTGAGCATGTGTCGGTATCATGGCAAGGCTAACTCCAAGTCCCAGCAGTATCTTCTCACCAAGTCCGATAAAATGCCATCAATACCCGGCCATCTGTGTAATTACCTTCCTCCTTTGGGCTTTCACGGTCCCTTCCCTCCAGATTCGTTCCCATCTCCTAGCACTCACGAGCTTCCCAAAGCCTCAACCACCTTGTATACGTTGATGATTCTTCACTAGGGCTTCCTTTTGGGTGTTGAACTCTTGCTATCATTTTCAAACTGCTCGCGATCTTCCGGACTGGCCTGGTCAAACCAGCGGATAGCTTGATCAAAGGCGTTTTGGCGTTTCTTGCTCCATGTCTTGCGAGATCTCGGGTTCAACAGTGTTTTCGCTCGTTGATTAATTATTTCCACCATTTCTTCAGATTCTGATATCTTTAGTAAGCATACAAGATCGGCAGAGGAGAGGAGTAAATACCAAGATAAGGTTTGGCAGTATTGTGTGTGATGCCATAGAGCTCATGAAATGTATGGGTGTCAATCAGGCCACGATTTGTGAGGATGGTGTCAACAATGACATTACTATGATGGGCAGCTTTGTTTCCAGCTGTTATGTTATTATTAACATCCACAGATGTCTTGCCCTTTGATTTCTGGTAATTGGCCCAAAGGCTTTGTCGTATTTCTGTCGCAGTTCCGACGGCAAGCTGTGTGGTCAAATCTCTGTCGTGTAATTCCTTGATCTGCTTCTTCTGCTCCGCAATCTCCTTCTCCTGCATCTCAGCTTGCTTCTTCAGCTTCTCAAGCATCACTTGAACACCTTTGAACCACTGATCTGTCTCCGCTAGAAGAGATAACCCTCTGGTATTAGCATATATGGACTGAGGGCCGGTCAAGCCATCAAAGTGACGGTTCTGAACGTTTGTTGTCGCTTCATTTAGTGATTGGACCACAGACATTCTCTCATGCTTGTGATTCTTGTTTCTTGTGACTTCACAATTGATAAGAGCCCTAATTCTATTAGGTGCAAGGGGCTCATGATGGAGCAAAGGTGGGAGAGACAGAGGGGTGGCTACAGGCTGTTGCGAGGTGTGAGGAGACGGGTAGTGAATTGCGGACGAGAAATGCGAATGGAAAAGTGGTTGCTGGACGAAAGTACCAAGGGGACGAAATACTATTGTAGTTAGCCTCTACCCAACTTTAGGCAAGGATATTGACTGGCTACTGGAAGGGGTTCTAAAGGCATTCATGTTCTTGGAGTTAGGGTGGGCAAAGGAAATAAAAGGATGCTGACAGGGGAAATGGAGGTTGTTGTGTGTGATTGATCCGGAGATGGATACTTTTTTTGGTCAGGCAAGAGATATCTGGAGTGAGAGAAATATTTGGTGGGAGAGAGATCTCTGGAGAAACAAAGAGAAGTAAATTTACCTATTTCTGAAGCCTACCAATGGGTACCATTTTCAGCATAGAACTGCAGAACCGATTGACTTCAATGTTTGATATTAACGTTATCATATGTAAACAACAAGCTTCACTATACACATATTATATGAATACAAGGTCCCTATGCAATAAACTACTTCGTGAATGACAAGAATGTTTGACCGAGCGGAAGCCATTAGCACAGCCGTTTCCTGGAAGAATGCAAAATCCTTAGATGGACCAACTTGAGATCGGAGCCTGTCATCTAGTTATAACCAGATGTCCTCCTCTCTTATGATAGATCATCACCCTCCTGGTGCACTCGCAGCATGCTAAAACACCAGTGCAGGACACCAAAGAGGGCGAGTGCTAATACATGAGGAGAACAACACCTTCCGAGAAACTTTCGAACTATGTTATGTAAACAAGCGAGAGGGTAAGACTAAGGACCTTAGCTTAGTTAAGTTAACAAGAGTATCAAATGGAGATAAAAAGCTAGTAAAACCGCAGGGATATCCCATGCCCAACCCGGACAATGCAATTCCGACCCGGCGATCACCCCTACCCACCACATGGGTTCCCTAAATCAAACATCTCAATCACCGTTATATCTAGCAGCCGGTCTCGTTGCTATTCGTCTTCTTCATAAGACTAGTCGCAAGGCTAACTCCCGGTGGAATGACCCTCCCAACCTTCCTACCAATCAGCCACCACTTCCGGCGCTGCTGCCGCTGTCGTTGGCGCTGGTGGCCGCATTCTTGTCCACGCTCACATCCGAAGGGCCAATCCCTCCACCGGTGCTCATAGACACTGCATTCGCAGCCTTCAGCGTTATTTTTCTTGTTCTGTTTCGAGTGTGTATTCCCTCTCTACCACGGGAGTGAGACGGACCGCCAACGGGAGTTGTCAGGATGAAAGAAGCCCAGCTAAAGGCTGGGATGATAAGTACGAGTTGTACGTTTAGGGTGGCCATGTCGAGTTTGTTGACGAGTCTTGCCACGGCGGTCCTGTAATTCGGGACTGTAATATTGCAAGGGGCAGGGGCAGAGGGGTGGGGGAGGTGGGGAACTTACGAAGTAACGCTCAGCGGAATCGTCCCACCCAGCAGAATTACTCGCGAACCTTCTTGAAGACTGGGACGCATAGGAAAAACCAGCGCGCAGGAAATATCATAGCAGTCGCAATCCATGCAGCACTAAACTCTTCCAGGCTTGGATAGCTGCATGGAAGCTAGCCCTCGTGCGGTAGATGCCCGTCAGGGTAACTAATTGCAAGGGATCGCCGCCAGCTGCACTTGACGAGAGATTCAGGGCGCTAGCGCCGCTAGCGGTTGCGCCCATACCTCATCAATTGGTCGGAATATCATAAGAATAGGAACACAACTTCAATACCAGGTGCCAAAATCCAGCCGCGGCAAACAATAGCATCTTAAGCGCACAGGCTCTGATCAGGCCTGGAAGTTCATCCTCACGACAGTCCATCACACCATTGTACCGCTGTAATTCCAAACCCAATTCATACGCCAGAATACCGAAAAGAAAAACGGAAAGAATCAAAGAAAAAGGCTATGGATTTCACTCTTCTCCACCCCTATAATTCATTAGTAGATGGAACCGTACAGTACCATGGGTCCGGCAGCCCCCCCCCCCCCAAACCTATGTTCGATCGTCCGTCGTATCTGGGTTGAATGACTCTTGATACCTTCTCATAGCGATTAAGAAAGGGTTCAGTTATTGGTTCTCTAACTTGGGCACACTATGCGGAGACGTTTGCCCGATTTCGCAAGACATGCTAATGGTGTGTTGGCCATTGGGTGGTGCTGCCGCAGCTTCTATCCGGGAGTCTCGTAGTCCCTAAATACCTTCTATAGCATACCTTCTTGGTGGCTTCTCTGTTAATACGTTTCATGCAAGGGAATTGATCGCGAGGTAAGTGTGACTAATATCGAGATTAAGCAACGCCGTGCGTTCTTAAATCACCAAGGCAACCACACTAGACCTCACTTGCTAAACCATTTCTGGAGACATAGGCACTGCAACGACCTTCTCTTGTCGCATAAGAACGGAAAAAAAACTTTGTTCGTGCTTATGATGTGAGACATAAACAAAGCATATAATTGGTTTAAGATCAGATTTTTGGGAGAGGAAAAACAACTCTTACCCTATTCGTACTAGAATTCTCCACTACCTTCAAAAGCGACCGCCATAAGAACACGCGGTCGTGCTTAACCTCGCTTTCCTCACCCTGGGCTCGTGGCATATAAAAAAGCAAAAAAATAAGAACGCACGCTGGTGATTAACCTCGATAATGGGTGGTATCAAAAGCATCCATGATTCAAGTTTCTACGGTATTTGAAAAGAGCGCCAAGTATCGCAAATGCTTTCCTTATTTTTTATGGGTAATCCCAGCAAGCTCTTAGACTATTTCCAAATTTTAGAACTAACATTTCCTACAATAGAACAAGGGTTTGTAGGGTAACTTTTAGGATTTGCTTTCCCTCTTTTTTTCTACATATTTGTTGAAAGGCGAGGGTGCTGCCAGTATTAGACCATGTTCACACACTCGCCCCAGACAACAAGTACTCCAGTACCGTAAAAACTCAAATAGAAGAGAAATGTGCTAGGACGTTGGAGTTGCCTCTCCTAGTAAGGCGCCTCGTATATTCCTTTTGTTATGTCTCAACTGGGGGCTGAGTTTGCGGTGTTTTCCCCTCGCGTAGCTGAGAGGGAAATTCCAACGTCCTAGCACATTTCTCTTCTATTTGAGTTTTTACGGTATCCGGAAATACGAGTAGTGAATTAGTGATATATGGAACAGATTTTTTTGCAATATATTTTGCGCCCGGCTGTTTCCGAAAGCTTTAGGGCCTGGGACAAGTACTAGTACTATCTGAGGATCTACAAGTCATGCAGTTCAAATTGAAATTCTGAGTAACCTGAAGTCTTGGCTCAGACATCAGCCTCTCCCGCACCGCTCTCTTCCATCCATATGAAGCATGGGGATTTTCAAAATTTGTTGCCCCTGCCAAGAGATTTCCCTGGCTCATTGAAATTGCATTTCCAAAATTGTTGTTCAGATAAGAGTTTTCAATCTCATAGATATGGCAAATCTGCTACAAGAACAAGAGTGGAGTGACTCAAAACAAAATGTACTAATTTTCTCTCCATTGACACTCTGTCAGTATCATAGAAAGGCTAACTACGAGCCCCAGCAGCATCTTCTCATCAAGACCACTGGCATGTCACCAACACCAGAGTTATTTGGGTAATCTGCTTCCCCCTTCCCCCTTCCCCCTTCCCCCTTCCCCCTTCCCCCTTCCCCCTTCCCCCTTCCCCCTTCCCTTTCCTCCATCTTTGTCCTCTGTCACCCTGCACCGACGTGCTCACTGAAGCCTCAACCGACTCCTATGCCTTCATCTGTCTTAACCAGGCCTGCCTCTCAGCTGCTAAGTTCTCAGGATCGTTGTCAAACCGCTTCCGGTCTTCCGGACTGGCCTGGTCAAACCACTGGATAAGTTGATCAAATTCTTCTTGGTCTTTCTCATCCAATTGGTGGGATTGTATCTGTTGTCTTCGACCAGTGTCGCATGTCCCTTACTTATTTCGAATATTGCTTTCGGTTCTAGTATCTTTAGTAAACATACAAGAAGTGCAAAGGTAAGAAGGAAATACCAATATAAGAATCGTCGGTATTGTGTGTGATTCCTAAGAGCCAATGAAATGTATGAATGTCATCAATATCATGGCGTCTTACCCAGACAATATCCATGACAGTCTTAGCACCAAAGGGAGGATGGTTTCCAGTTACTGTGGGTACATCGTCACCATTCACAGATCTCTCAGCCTTTAATTTCTTCCAGTCATCCGGGTTGTGGAGCCGCATTTCAATCTCAGTCAATTCCAGAGGTTGCATGGTCAACTTCCAGGCTTCCAGGATTGGTAGTTCATTGTCTGATTCCTCCAGGGTATCTTTAGCCTTCTCCTCATTTGTCTCTGCCTCCTTCAACCCTTCCTCCACTGCTTTCAAGTTCAACCCCTGTGGTGTTGCCTTATGAAAGGCCTCAAGATTGGTGACTATGGGTACCTCGTTACCAACCACAGATCTCCCGGCCTCTGATTCCGTCGAGTGGGTGAAAGTGCCGAGGCCTTTTTCAATCTCAGTCGATTCCATAGGCTGCGTAGTCAACATCCGCTCTTCCATGATGGCTAGTTTTTTGAGTAATTCCTTGATGGTCTCCTTATCCTTCCCCGCATTTGTCTCTGCCTCGTCCAACTTCTCTTCTAATGCTTTGAACCGCTGCTGTGACTCCTTATATAATGCCTCAAGATTTGTTTGGAAACATAACCCTTTGGTGTTGGCATATATGTACTGCGAGCGAATCAAGCCACCAAAGCGGTGTTTCTGTAGCACATTTCTGGCTGCATTTAGTCCCCGGACCACAAACATTATCTCAATTTCGGTATCCTTGTCTCTTATCACTTCACAAGCGGTAAGACTCTGCGCCCTAATTCTCGATAGTGATGCTCTGATGGCTGCTCGCTCACAACCAAGTGATGACCGGGGTAGCGTAGATAACGGCGCAATGCTCAGGAGAGAAGCACGTCGGTGGTGGTTGTGGTATGTGACAATAATAATGTGTATAACCAATGTCACAATACAGCTCAGACTTAAATACAGAAGAGAGCGCAAGAACATACAAAACGGGAAGGACCCACACAATGGGAAAAACCTACAAGTGGCAGTCACAACCCCAAACGGGCCGTTCCCCAAACGAACTATCATACCTTAGCAATAATGGGGTTCTAGCTATTAGCTCCATTGCTTTGAGTTAATGGTGAGGGTTCTTTTGGGGGTTGTGCTGCCTATGATTTATGAGTCATCATTCGCCGTCAGACAAGTGCTCGCAAGAGTGACGCTTTGAGGTGGAATGTAGCCGATTGGGTTATCAGCCCCGTCTGGGGAAGTTTGGGCGGAATCCGGGAAACGGCGCCGAGAAACCATTATTTATGTAGCTACCATAGCATACCCGTGTTGTACAACTATGCTCTCTTATCATACTCGAACCCGAGCGAGAAAGTCTACTGTTCACTGGAGGAAGGATCTCGGGGGACATTCGGGAGCAACATCTAATAGCAACCGCTCGGCTATTCCGCGATGATAGAAGGTCATTGAAAATATTAGTTCGGGGGAAGGACAAAGAAAGGCCTTCAATCGCTCGCATAGAACCCCGTAGGTCCCCTGAATCTCTTTTTTCTTTTTTGGTGATCAATTCCAACAAGTGCTATATCAGAATTTCACAGCTAAAACTAGTTATGAAAATGGCTCACTGGGTAAGTTGTCGGTTAGAGGCCTTTTCCCTCTTTTTTCCTTTTATACATTTGGCTCTGACGGGCATGCTTACCGAGATACATATCATACACAGGATCTCTAACCTAGTTGTACTGTACATCAGGCGGGAGCTCTAGTTATTTTGTTTAAAAAACAACCCTACCTACCTATCTATCTATTATTCCTCTTCATCATTGTTAGTCGCTTGCGTTTGTCTTCTTTGGTTTGTTTTTTGCCAATTATGCTGGTGAGATAGCCTGCCGCCGAATTTGAAAACCAGTGCATTTCCTGTGCACAAATTGGAGAGTGCACAAACCATGACATCTTCTTCCGGATCTTCCTTCGTTCAGTGGGGGTTTTTTTGCCTCCATCTGGCATGGGAAAAGGAGGTTTTTTCACCAATTATATCCATCCGCCTGGCCAAAGTGATGGCCTGGGGGGGTTTTTTCTTTCTTTTTTTCTTTTCTTTTTAAGAAAAGAAGCTGACATGCTGACTAGGACAATGGAAGATAACCTAGGTGAAGGAGAAGGAGATGGATGTGCGGGTGAGAATTTGATATTCGAGTATTGAGGAGGGAGGGCGAGGATGAGGGAACTAAGTTACCGTGGAGAAAAGTTGAATTCATGATACTGCGGCTAGCAATTGCGGGTAGTGTTGTTCACGAGCCTAGGTCGCACCTAGACTCGAGGGCTCGAGCCGCCAAGAGGCTTGAGTCTAGGGTGGCCACGATACCTCTACCGTACTGGAGAGCTGGGCAAAACCCATACAAACCAGCGCCAAGATTCCGGATACTAAAAAAAAACGTCTAGTACCCGCTACCATTATCATTCAAAACAACCAGCAATTGTATATAGCAAGAGACTCGAGTCGGCTCGTGGACCCCTGTTCGAGCCGGCTCGTGCACAACACTAATTGAGGGGGGGGATCTGGTGTGCGTATCTGGATTAATTTCTCTCTCTCTCCCCCATCACCTTCCAACTGCGATTATAAAGTGTTTTTTTCTTCCTGTATGAATCTTCAGTGTTCTCAACGGTCCGGGGCCCCTATAGGACCCCACGCGGGGCTGCCAAGATCCCTGGACGGGACGGGACGGCAAAATGCGGTCCACACCCGTCCTGGAAACCTCAGGAAGGCCGTCATTGAGGAGGACTGTGGGCCCTGCAAGGTAAGACAAATCAGCGTAGGGGACTGTGGGGGACGGCGGGGGATTGCCGGGGATTGCGGGAGACTTCGGGGGACTGCGGGGGACCATGTATGAATCCTATCGACCACGTTTCCTTACACCCTCCCCGAGCAGATACAGAAATTCATCGAATAATATCCAAAGAAAGCGAATGCTATCTGGTAGGGATAGATTGGTGTATAACTTTTCCCGGGATTTACAGCAAAAGCAGGGGGATCAAGCAGAACTCTTGATATATTCTATGGTGGAATTAACTCTAACGTGAATCGGATGAAAAGCACATTGAAGGCACTGGAGCTCTATTCGTTTGGTCTTCGTTCTTCCTTTGTTGTCTGAAATTGATGTCTACTTTTATTCTTTCATTTTACATGCATTTTCTGCTCTGCTTTAGTGTTCAACCTTCTAAAGCTATGAGTTTCATGTGTTAAAACCCGCCTGTGAGACACACATAATCGTATACCCAACTTGCAGTCTCCATATATCTAGACTTTCGGGGTGTTAAGAAATCTGGGATGATGTAAGCAATCCCTCCCGGGATTGCTTACTAATTGATGTGTGTTCCCGAGTATTGATGAAACATTTCCCAACCAAAAATGAAACAGTTTTCACGGGGGACGGCGGGAGTATAGTCCTTTGCGCGGGGGCGCAGGGAAAGGACTAGAGAGTTATGGCCCAAGGGGAAAGTATTTGGTACTCTCTTTGTTGACGATCTTGCACCAGCTAATATCATGAGGTTAGTATGTTTCCAAATAGAATACAGAGGAGGTAGGATATACTGAAGAGGATTTTTGATACTTAATTCGGGCTCACTGTTTGAGCAATATTGCTCATAGCCATCCTTGACCAGTACACCAGAGCTTCTAAGAGCCATCAGCTGACTCCGGGGGCCCCAAAATCCAAGAAGAAGGGGGTGGACTTTGGTGTTTCTTCCGTGACACGGTATTTGGTGGAAATGGGAGATCGGGGCTTAATTCGCTTTCTTCAATGCGTTCTGAGGCGGAGACTTCTTCAAAGTCATATGGCCGAAACTCAGAGAGCAGACTGGGTGTTCACCAAGTAGCTGGAGGGCTGAAAACCACACTCCTGATATTAGAACAAAAGCTTATTATTTTATATTTGGTATACACTTGATGGTGAAGAGAAAAGTGATGCAGGGGGAAGAACAAAAAAGGGTGGGTTGAGTAGATGGTAGAAAGAACAGACCTGTGTGCTTCCAAGCAAAAGCTGCGTTATTTCTCATCTTTCAAACCCACAGAACGAGTGATAATTCAATACCGCTAATTGCTTTTCTGCCTCGCTTTTCACTATACTATTTCTATTGGAACACGCTGCTACTTTCACCTTTCTGCTAAAGGCAAATACTGTTCCAGAATTCTGCATGCTCAGATTCTGGTTTCCATCGTGATCACAACTTAAAGTATCGTGAAAATTAGAAACATGGGACAAAACATTTACTAGGTTTGCCGGGCAGCCCGGGCTTGCTCTAAGGTGAGCCCGGCCCAACGTACCCAGCCCGGCCCAATGAAGAGCCCGGGCTAACCCATCGAAACCCCGACCCATTTGCAGGCTTGCGTGGTGGTGGTTGTCAGGAGCTTCCTGATAACCTCAAACGAGGTGCAGTCTGGACATATGCGAGAAGATACAAGGAGTAGTTTCAACTAGTTTGGGAGTCGTTTGGGATCGAGTGAGGAGTGTTACGGATTGGAAGGGATGGAGCCCCCAAATGTGGTGGATATCTGCGAGGTTGACCTTTGTGTAGGATATAGTTATCATCCACTTTCGTGATCGGTGGAGGGAGGTGATTAAGTCAAGTCAATCAATGGTCAACAATTCTCACCCAAATATATCCAAACTCATCACCAAAGCTCTTTACGAAATTCTCTATTTACTTCTCCTAGCGCACAATAGTCGCCATCATCCTGCAGCAAATGCGCCACCAGTAATGGTGTGGTGGATCTAAAAGGAAGCCTCGAAGCACTAGATTGCGGGGCCGACAAGTACCCCCTATCCCCCTCCACCGGTGTAACAAATTCCGAAGATGACTCCGGCTCAGGTAGCAACCTCTGAGCTCGCCGCTTCCCCACCCCCGCCCCCTACCAAAAACTGGAAGCGCAATGATCCCAAAGTCTTTTCAACGACAATACCGGAAATCCTGTACTTGCACTAGGCCACCACGGCACACAAGCACTCCATAATCATCAGAGCGAAACCCCCTCAGTGGAGATCGACGAGAGGAAGGTAGAGGCGAAGGCTCGTATGGTACTGGGTGAGGAGATGAGGAAGAATTTGGCGAAGGGGCGGGTGAAGGAGGTTGTACTGTACACAAGGATGGCGAGGTGGCGAGGAAGGCGTTGGACCTGGAGAAGGTCTCGAGTGGCTAGGTGGGTCATTTTTGATTGGGTTGACCGATTGTTTGTATGGATGTTAGTTTGCTGAGGGTTGTGTGCTATGGAGAGCCGGGCAAGTTTTGAGTGAAGGGCTGGTATTTATTCAAGACCATAATCCGAATTTTCAAGATTGTCGTTACGAAACATGCATTTTGGTGTTTGAGAGGTGTTTGGGAGGAAGTGGACATGTATGCTCAAGGCTGTCTCGCAGGCACATGACCAATTATATCGAGTGATCGGAGGTGGTTGTTAGGTGAGACATTCTGTTACGAATTGTGTTATGCGAAACAGACAAGACTTGGGTTTTATTGGGTGTTCTTAGTTAAGAGGAAGGTCAGGGGAGCAGGGAACTATTAGGGAAGAAAAGGTAAGTAAATGACCAGTGTGTAGGAATTGGCACCCACACATAAGTTATCTGTCTTCCTGCAGCAAGAGAAAGCAACATAGCGTAGTATGAGTATCTAGCGAATACAGAGATCAACGACACCGTTGATGAGAGTAATATTAGATCCGCATAAGAATACCTTCCGGTAGTAAACCAGGTACAGGTGCTTCAGTAGGGTGACACTATTTGTTGATGGAAAAGAAGGGCGGGAACAAGGTCGTTTCCCTCGCTAGTTTCGGCCATCTGGATTTGTAACGAAGTCTGCCCTCAATCACCGTAGTCTGGGTATCATACAGAATCCTTCGGTATGTGAGCTATCATAAGAGCCATGTCCTGTGTTGGGGGTTCCACAACGGTGGTCAAACTCCCCGGGGTGCTCGGTTGCCCGGTCAGAAACTTTATAAAGTATTTTTTTCTTCCTTGATATCTTACCAATTCTGCTAACAGCGCCTGGTAGGTTCCTACTATTCTACCCTTTTAACCTTGTACGGTAATGTAGTCTACCTCATTGTGTTGTGCGTCAAGCAAGTGTACCTGGGTTTTATATCAGATTTTATATCAGATTTTATATCAAAAGGATTATTTAGTTGCACTATTTGAAAGACCAAGTATCGGAAAGGCTTTCCTTGTTTTTTTGTGACCAATTCTAGCAACTCCTATTTCCAAATTTTAGAGCTAACATTTATATACAGCTGTGTTCCTAAAGTTCTCGTACCCTCCCGAGTACCATGAGTAATTAGAAACGCTTTGCTAACCCTCTGCCTTGATTATTTGGTATGATAAATGATGATAAGGGTTTACAATGCCCCTAGGTGTATATCTGAAAAATAGTTATCAGAAGGCTTCTTGTTGTCCTGTTGTTGTAAATAGGTATTGTTCCTCAGGTACTCGGGGTCGCACAAGAATTTTGCAAATGCGGCTGGTTTTGGCACACCCCTGTTTCGGAAAACCTCTTCAATTTTCCTGGGACAAGTAAGAGTACTATCTGTCGATGCAGTCCAAATTGAAAGTTTGAGTAACCTAAAGTCTTCGCTCAAATATCTGCCTCTCCTTCACCCTCTCTCTTCCATCCATATCAAGTGTAAGGATTTTCAAAATTTGATCACCGGGTGGAGGAAATTCCCCCTGCTGATTGAAATTGCATTTCTAAAATTGTTGTCAGGATGAAAGTTTTCAATCTGGAAGATATGGCAAATATGCTACAAGAACTAGAGTGGAGTGGCTCAAAACAAAAAGTACCAATTTCCTCCCCATCAACGTTCGGTCAGTATCATAGAATGGCTAACTACAAGCCCCAGCAGTATCTTCTCACCAAGTCCGCTGACATGTCATCAAGACCCGAGTCATTTGGATAATCCCCTTCCCCCTGCCCCCTTCCCTCATAGGCTTTCTGTCTTCCCCCTTCCCCCTTCCTCCTCCTCCATCCTTGTTCGCCATCTCCCAGCAGAGATGTGTTTCCTAAAACCTCAACTGCCTTCTTATGCCATAGTGTTTCTTAATGAGGGCTGCCTCTCAGGTGTTGAACACTCAGTAGCTTTTCAAACTGCTCCGGATCTTGAGCAGTGGCCTTTTCAAACTTGTGGAGAATCTGATTAAAGTGGTTGTAGAGGTTCTCGTCCGGTTTCTTGAAAAATCTGCATCTGTTTGCCATTATTGTTGCACGTTTGTTGATCATTTCAACCATTGCTTTGGATTCTGGTAGCTTTCAAGTTAGTAAACATATAAGAGCTGCATAGGAGCTGAGTAAATACTCAAATAAAATTGTGCTGTAATGTGTGTAATTCCGTAGAGTTCATAAAATGTATGCCAGTCAGGGTCATCAATATGCCAATATCTTATCAGAGGAAGATCAATGATGATGTCACCAGGATAGGCGGTGTGGTTTTCGGTTACTATGGGTTCCTCCTCACGATCCACAGATCCCCTGGCCATCCATTTCGTGTAGTCGGTGAAAAGGCGGCGGCGTTTTTCAATGGCAGCAGCTTCCAGAGGTGGCATTGTTATCTTCCAGTCTTCCATCATTGCTGGCTTTCTGTCTAATTCCTCCAAGATGTTCCGCATATCTGTCTTTGCCTTCTCTAACTTCCCTTCTAGTGATTTCCACATCTGCTCTGTCTCCTTAACAAAGTCAAAATTGTGTAGGAAACATAACCCTTTGGTATTGGCAAATATGTGCTGAGAGCAAATCAAGCCACCATAGCGGTGTTTCTGTATCTCCTTTGTGGCTGCATTAAGTGCCCTGACCATCAACATTTTCTGCCGCTGTGGATCCTTCGCTCTTGTAACTTCGCAACAGATAAGGGCCCTAATTCTATCAGGTAGAAGGGGCTGTTGATGGAGAAAAGGTAGCCGATATGCGGTAGCGGTGACAGGCAGTTTCGTGATGTGAGAACACTGGGAGTGAATTGCGGAAGAGAACTGCGAGCGGAAAAGTGGTTTGAGCTGGACAAAAGTACCCCTGCGAGGGGATCCTATTGTGGTTAGCTTCTACCCCATTTTAGGCAAGCATGTTAGCAGGTTACAGGAAGTGGGGCTAAAGGCTTTGGATTTTTCTTAGGGTTGGGGTAAAGGAAATAAAAGGATACGGGTAGGGGAACTGGACTCGGAGGTTGTGGCTTGATTGATTCAGATATGAATACTTTTTTCATCAGGTGAGTGACCTCCAGAGTGGGAGAAATTTCTGGCAGGAGCAAGATTTCTAGAGAAACAAAGAGAAGTAAAGTTACCTATGTCTGGAGCCTGTGAGTGGGGACCATTTTCAGCATGCACTGCAGAACCTTTTGACTTGAATTCTTGACATTCACGATATTATACGTCAACAATAAACTTCACTACACACATATTATATGAATACAAGGTCCCTACGCCATCACCCACTTTATGATTGACAAGGAACTTTGACCGTGCTGAAGCCATTAGCACCACTGTTTCCTGAGAGACTATAAAATCCTTAGATGGACCAATTTCACATAGAAACCGGTCATGTAGTTCTAGCTGGATGTTCTCTTCTCTTATGATAGGTCACCCCCCTCATGGTGCCGCATGCTAAAACACTGACAGAGACCCTGGAGGGTGAGTGCTACTCAATAAGAATAAAACCTTCCGAGAAATTTTCAAACCATGTTATATAAACAAGCAAGAGAGATAAGAATAAGGACCTTATGTAAGTTAACAAGACTACCAAACAGGCATATGAACGGGAAACTAGTGAAACCACGGATATCCCATGCCCAACCCGGACAATGCAATTCCCCCGAGTCCATTACCACAAACCCACCCCATCGGATCCCTAAATCAAATGTCTCAATCAGTGTTATATCCAGCAGCCAGTCTAATCTCCATTCGTCTTTTCCATAAGACTAGTCGCAAGGCTAACTCCCGGTGGAACGATCCCTCTCCCAATCACCTCCGAGTCTCCTACCAACCTTCCAACCAATCTGCCATCACTTCCAGTGCTGCTACCGCTCTCATTGGCACTAGTAGCTGCATTCTTGCACTCCCCTACATCAGAAGGGCTAATCCCTCGGGCGGTGCTTGCAGACACTGCACTCGCAGCCATCAGGGTTATTTTCCTTGCATCGTTTTGAGTGTGTATTCCCTCACGACCACGGGAGTGAGACCGACCGCCGAGGGGAGTTGTCAGGATGAAAGAAGTCCAGCCAAAGGCCGGGATGATAATTACCAGTTCGTTTACGGCGGCTATGTCGAGTTTGTTAACGAGCCTTGCTACGGCGGTCCTGTAATTCTGGACTGCAATATTGCAAGTGCGGCAGGGGCAGAGGAGTGGGGGAGGTGGGGAACTCACGAAGAAACCATCTGCAAAATCGCCCCACCCAGCAGCATCACTGCAGCAAACGCTGCCCCTCTCGGGGTAACCTTCTTGAAGACGGGCGCATAGGAATAACCGGCACGCAGGAAATAGCAGTAGCAATCCATGCAGTCCATGTAGTCCTAAACCTTCCTGGCTCGGATGGGTGCATAGAAGCTAGCCCTCTTGGGGTAGATGCCCCTTAGGGCAACTAGTGGAGAGATTTAGGGGGCTAGCGCTGCTAGCAATTCACTTGGTCAGACTAAGCATAGGGGGGTACAGCGCCTAAGTTTTGTATCATATGTTCCACAAGCGAGGTTTGCTGCCCTTACCCTGTATGGAACCTACAAAACTTAGGAGCTGTACCTCCGGAACACAACTTGAATGCCAGGTGCCAAATCCAGCCCCGGCAAACAAGAGCATCTTAACCGCACGCACTCTAATCAGGCCTAGAAGTTCATCCTCACGTCGGTCTATCACACTACTGTATCGCCGTAATTCCCAACCCAATTCATACGCTAGAATACGGAAAAGAAAAAAGAAAAGAATGAAAGAAAGAGGCTATGGATTTCACTCTTCTCGACTACTCTAATTCAGTAGTCAATGGAACAGTACGGTGCTGTGGGCCCCTCAACCCCCAAACCTATATTCGAGCATCCGTCGTATCTGTGTTGGAAGATATTCCTTGGAACCTTCTCATAGCGATTAAGAAAGAGTTCTGTTATTGGTTCGCCGACTTTGGGCACACCATCCGGAGGCGTTTGCCCGATTTCACCAGTCATGCTAATGGTCGCAAATGCTTTCCTTGTTCTTTATGATCAATTCTAGCAAGCGTTTATTTCCAAATTCCAATCCCCAAGAACTAACATTTCCTAATATAGAACAAGGGTTTGCAAGGTAAGTTTTAGGATTTGCTTCCCCCCTCTTTTTTTCTACATATTTGGTGAAACGCGAGGATGCTGCCAGTATTAGACCACTTTTATATACTCGTCCCAGGAAACAAGTACTCAGTATCCGGAAATACGAGTGGTGAATTAGTGATATATGGAACAGATCTTTTGCCATATATTTTGCGCCCGGCTGTTTCCGAAAGCTTTCTAGCCTGGGGCAAGTACTTATCTGGGGATCTGCAGGTCATGCAGTCCAAATTGAAATTTTGAGTAACCTGAAGTCTTGGCTCAGACATCAGCCTCTCCCGCACCGCTCACTCATCCATCCATATGAAGCATGGGGATTTTCAAAATTTGTTGCCCCTGCCGAGCGATCTCCCCAGCTCATTGAAATTGCATTTAAAAAATTGTTGTTGGGATAAAAGTTTTCAATCTCGCAGATATGGCAAATCTGCTACAAGAACAAGAGTGGAGTGACTCAAAACAAAAAAAACAAAAAAACAAAAAGTACCAATTTTCTCCCATTGACACTCTGTAAGTATCATAGAAAGGTTAACTACAAGCCCCAGCAGCATCTTCTCACCAAGTCCGCTGACATGTCACTAATACCAGGCTTATTTGGATAATCCCCTTCCCCCTTCTCCTTCCTCCATCTTTGTCCTCCATCTCCCTGCACCCATGTGCTTCCTAGGGCCTCAACCGCCACCTAAGCCTTCATGATTCTTAACCAGGCCTGCCTCTCAAGTGTTGAACTCTCAGTATCGTTTTCAAACCGCTCCCGCTCTTTGGTACTGGCCTGGTCAAACCAACGGAGAACTTGATTAAAGTCGTTTTGGAGGTTCTCATCCCAATTCTTGAAAGATGCGGGCCTGTTGGTTTCCATTGTCGAACGTTTATTGCTCATTTCGACCATTGCTTTAGGTTCTGCTATCTTTAGTAAAATCCAAGAGGTGCAAAGGTGAGGAGTAAATACGAATATAAGATTGGGTTCCAGTTACGATGGGTACCTCGTCACCATTTCCAGATCTCCCTACCTTCAATTCCCTCGAATGGGTGAAAGTGCCGAGGCCTTTTTCAATCTCAGTCGATTCCAAAGGCTGCATAGTCAACTTCCACTCTTCCAAGAATGCTAGTTTTTTGCGAAATTCCTCCAAGGTCTCTTTAGCCTTCCCTGCATTTGTCTCTGCCTCCTCCAAGGCCTCTTTAGCCTTCCCTGTATTTGTCTCTGCCTCCTCCAACTTCTCTTCTAATTCTTTGAACCGCTGCTGTGATTCCTTATAAAATGCCTCAAGATTTGTTTGGAAACATAACCCTTTGGTGTTGGCATATATGTACTGCGAGCGAATCAAGCCACCAAAGCGGTGTTTCTGTACCACATTTCTGGCTGCATTTAGTCCCCAGACCACAAACATTATCTCAATCTCGGTATCCTTGTCTCTTATGACTTCACAAGTGGTAGGACTCTGAATCCTAATTCTTGATTGTGATACTCGGATGGCTGCTGGCTCACCACCAAGTGATGACCGGGGTAGCGTAGGTAACGGCGCAACGCTCAGGAGAACTTGAAGTGCACGTCGGTGGTGGTTGTGGTATGTGACAATAATAATGTGTATAACCAATGTCCGGAATACGGCTCGGACTTAAATACAGAAGAGAGCGCACAAACATACAAAACAGGAAAAACCCACACAATGGGAAAAACCCACAAGTGGCAGTCACAACCCCAAACGGGCCGTTCCCCAAACGAACTATCATACCCTAGCAATAATGGGATTCCAGCTACGATATGATATCAGCTCCATTGTTTTGAGTCAATGGTGAGGGTTCTTTTGGGGTTGTGCTGCCTATGATTCATTCGCCGCCATCCGCCGTCGCACAAGTGCTCGCAAGAGTGCCCCTTTGAGGTGGAATGTAGCCGATTGGTTATCAGCCCCATCAGGGGAAGTTTGGGCGGGATCGGGGAGAGGGCGTCGAGAAACCGTCATTTATGCTTGTATACCGGTGTTTCACATGTGCTCTCTTATCGAACCCAAGCGAGAAAGTATACTGTTCACGGGAGGAAGGAAGGTCTCCAAAAGGAAATTTCCCATCTCGGAGGAACATTCGGGAGCAACCTCTAATAGCAACTGCTCGGTGAGGATAAAAGGGCATTGATGAAAATATTTGTCACTTAGTTCGGGGGACGGACAAAGAAAGGCCTTCAATTGCTCGCATATAAACCCGTACGTCCCCTCATTGTTTTTTTTGGCGACCGGTTCTAACAAGTCTTATATCAGAATTTCACAGCTAAAACTAGTTATGAAAATGGCTCACTGGGTAAGATGTCGGTTAGAGGTTTTTATTCTTTCCTTTTCCTTTCATACATACTTGGCGCAAGATGAGCATGCTTGCTGAGTTGGGCATTTAAGTTAAAATGGTGTAGCTGGTGCGGTCGCGTATTTTGGGATCTTATACTGAAGATACTGGTACTGTATAGGATCGCTAACCCAGTTGTACGTCGGGCGGGAGCTCCAATTATTTTGTTTACTTTTTCTAAAAAAACCTACCTATCTATTTATTATTCCTCTTCATCTTGGTTAGTCACTTGCGTTCCTCTGCTCTTTTCTTTGTTCTCTTCCAATTGTGCTTGTTAGTTATAGCTTTGCTGCCGAATTTCAAATAAATAAAATTGAGAAACAGATTCTCCTTTTTATATATCTGCATAATATTATAATAAATTTGTATAATTTTTCATAATTTTATTTTATTATTATTTCAGTTAATGAACATACCGAATTTGGCGGCAAAACTGGCTTTGGGACAATACTCTTGAATGATAAGTTTATATCGGAAACTACCCTTGCCGAATCACGGCCAACATAATCGGGCGATCACAATAGGGGGGTTTAGCCGGCCGTGCTATCAGCGTTGTGTGCTAAATTTTTGAGCTAGTTTCCAAGAAGATATGATGGTGGATTGGCCTGGGTTTAGCCAACCTGTGCTAAATCAATTTTTCTCTTAGTTATGTAAGATGGTGGTTTTATCGTGGGGCGTGACTTGGAATCTAGTCTGGCTAACCTGTCTTGGTTGTTTGCTTATGGGGATACATGGAGCGGAACACTGTGCTAAACAACACCGTTTAACATTTTTTATCAAAACATAAACACTGAGACTAGTGGTGTTGCCACGGTGAATGGGCTGGTTGCCTCTGGCAGCACAATTCTCTTTTAGCACGGCTGGCTAAACCCCTCTAATATCTGGAAAGAGAGTATGAGCGACAGCGAAATAGGAGGTGAACCGGCTATTATATCCTTTTGTTTGTTTTATTCTTTCTATAGGAGCGTGGGTTACATAGCTAGCCATCTGGGGGAACTATGCGATGGGTTGCTGGATGACTAAGGGATGAGAAGGATCGTGTGGTTGGGGGGGCAGGGGCGGAGTCGGCGGGGGCTGGGGAGCAGCGGAGGCGGACAGCAATCTGTGCATAGACTACTTTGCTCGTGGTTTCTCATCGATAGGGATCAACCTTTTTTCTTTCGGGTTCTTGGATCATCATCTACGATTTCTTTGACTTTACCCTCTGTGTGAGCGGCGATAGCCCACTTTCGGTATTGTTTTGTTTCCCTGCCGTGATATCAATTCCCCTTTGTTCGCTCCGATTTTTTGCTTTCCTTCATCTATCTTGCTTCACGGGAGGAAAGTTCTTCCCCGGACCGAAATCATCGTTTCAGTACTTCTCCGCTTTCATAAAGTATGATAGATACTATTCCACCGATTTTCTTGTTTCCAATACTAATAGAAATAGGCTATGTTCGGTGGGGAGTCTTGCGGTCCTTGTTCTTTCTTTGCTGCCAGCAGCATCCTATATATATGGTTCCGGCCGTCCGTGCTGTCAGCCGAATATTTTGCAACGGGGGACGCCTTGGCATCCAAAATTTGGTATATATGTTTGACTCCCGACAAGTTTATAGTTTTTATAATAATTTCCAAGTGACGAAACATATTAAAAATATCTATGCTGGGTTGGGAATTGAACTTATCTACACTTTCTGAATGCCAAGGCGTCCCCGTTGCCAAATATTTGGTTGACAGTACAGACGGCCGGAACCATACACAAAACTCTCGTACAGGAAACACACTTCTTCGCCTTCGTTCAAGTCCGTTCTTCCATCACCGTCTCTTGCTTTCCAAACCACACCCTCAACTTTCCTACAGATTTTGTCCTTCATTCACTTCGCCCATTTCAACTACTTACAGACTTTTCCTGAACACTCCTTTCCAAACTTTCCTGATACCTTCCTCCATTTCGCTATCATCAAAGTGACACGCGTTCGTTTCATCCTCTAGCTAACACTAGATCCAAACCTTTAGTACCCCTAGTCTGATTCGTGAATCTTCCCAAAACATCTCCGATGCACCTAACCGTTCGCTCATACAAGCCGTTGCTTCAACTTCCATCCCCTAATCTGCGTGCAGATTTCGCAGCTTTTCAGCGTGGTTAATGGCATAGGTTAGTCTCAGATCTTTACCAAAGGTAGTATGGCCAAAGAGCTCTTGCTGTGACCTGACCAGTAGAAAACATCTCCGCCGTTGCGACACTTGAACTATTCCTAATCTCAGAATATTCTAGGCAGCTAAAAAGCGACAAATACAGACGAAGGGATACTTCCCAACAATCTCTAAACGAAAACGCTCCTAATCCTCACTTCCGGTGTAGTAGCAATGTCGCAGATATGGAACCTTCGTGAATATTTTAACAGATACAGCGTGGAGAATAGACACAGTATTTGCTCAGACCACTGGTGACAATAATATCTGTCCGTCACATGTATCATTTCTCGCAGCAGTAATAATTGCCCCCTTTCATACTTAATAGGGGCCCTTAAGGTACAAGTAATTAGGATCGCAAGGGTTGTTCCTCAATTTAGTGGGGTTTGAATCCGGCCAATTATGTTTGGAATCCGTGGTCGGACTCTGAGCACCCCTTCAAAAGTCATCAAGCAACTGTCTGGGCTAAGCAAAGTAAGGGAGTGGTTCAGTGTTTGGGAGGCTGCGGCTTTAGACACGATTGCCCTTTTTCAGCGTTGACTAGCCCTTTAGGCTTCTTTAGTGCCAGGAAACCGACTTGAGTGGAAATCATCCCCTTAAGCTCCCTTACTATCCTTTTAGCCGATCGTCCCCGGTCCAAATTGAAAGACCGATTTGCGATCCTATGATACCTTGAGGACCCCTAATGTTCCTTCGCCCCCTTATCTTGGTCTGAAAATCTTTCCGACTTATTAACCACTTAGTACCTGGCATTATTATCCCTTCGTTCGATGCCGAATTTCAGGAGTGTTTAGCGCTGTAGTAGTGTGGCGATCAACAATGGCTAGTCAGTAATGAGCCACGAGTACAGTACAGTACAGTACTTCTATTCTCATCGTGTATTCGGAATACGGTTGCTATAAAAGTACCGGAAGGTGTGTCAAAATTATTTGAAATATCGATGATTTGATGTTTTTAATACAAAGAGGATAATGTAACCGATGGTTAGTGAAAATAATGATCATTATGAAAATAGTGACGGCAACTGTGACGGTAGGATGAGGGAAGGTGTTCATTCACAGTTGAGGGGGTAGCCTTGATGCCGCTTTTCAAGCACGGTGCAATAAATTCTAAAGTGTTAGTCCATTCTCATACATGGGCTTCACCAGCTACTGGTGTCACTGCAATCTTTCAAGGAGCATGAACTAAGAGGTAATAAAAGAAAACAAGCTTGGCCTGGTATGAGAATAAATGATGTAGGAGCAGAAATTACAACTAGCAATGTTTGGTCATAGTATTAAGACATAAATCTTTAATATTACCTGATTCCGGATACGCGATGAAAATGGAAGTATTGCACCGTTTCTGCTCGTCCCCCTAGCAGAGTTCCGGATATGCCCAAAAAATGCAGCACTACTCCAAATTTTGATTTATTTTGGTGTGTTGTCTATGGTTACCTTTCTTGTCATATCTATCCGATTGGTTGCAACGCTAAAACCGAGAGAAAACCGGAAGGAATGGCGGCGGTGCAAAACTGGCGCAAGACTAGTGCCTTCTACTACTTGAGTGGTATCCCGATGACCCCCTCCTAATCTATTGTAAAACAAATAAAAGTGTGTGTGTACAGTAGATAGGAATAGTGGGAAAGATGGGAAGAGTAAGACTGGCGGAATAATGGCCCGCGAGCTCTGATACGGCTGTACTTTAGTCAATTTGGAAAGGCTCTTCCCGTGTAGCGTCATGAGTTTGATGAGATTGAACTTCCTTGCCACATATTTACGCAATCTTGGTCCACGAACACGGGGGCTCAACGAACAATACACTAAAAGTGCATTGACCAGGAATGATTTTTCTTGGCATATTCGCTGAACCCTCGTGTTCGTTGACCCCCCTCCTAGTCTACTTTATTTTCTTCGGCTACTTTGGCTTCCCAAGTTCTTCTATAAGTACCCTTCCATCCCTCTACCTCAAGTTGCCCCTTGATAACATGCACTTCTTGCCTGCCGTGTGTGCACCATTTGTCTCTCCTCAGTTCCAAATCCAAAACCTTTCTCTGCATCGTTGTTAAACTATTGCTCTCTGCCTACATTGACTCAACCTTCCCATTCAACCGTCACTTTGCCCTCTGGTTTCCTATCGTTGGTAACAAGGGAGTTGGAACCACTATCGTTGTGGTATTTCTTCCTGAGGTGGCTTAGTGTCTTGTTGATTTGGGCAAGTTTGTTTCTTTTGTAACAGGGCTTTTTTTTGTTTCAATCCACTGCGCGAAGAGCAAGGTAAGTCTGTGCACACTCCCAATAGATGGTCATTTCTAACATGTAGCTAGAATTGTTGATTGTGTGAGAGAAGAAATATCGCATACAGCTAACGATTTTATTTGCCGCACGGGTTATCTCTGATGGTTTAACCAATACAAGTGTGATACAAGCGTGTTTGGATTAGCCCTCAAAGTCAGCATTTGTGTCAAGGCTAGGTTTGTCTGCAGGTTATCCTTTTTTACAAACAGCGCAGCTTACAGTTGTAATAGGATGAAGAAACCTGTTGGTCGGAAAGTCCCTTGCGGATGAACCCTGTCTGGTCAGCTTGGTCGTATTGTTCGGCCGCATTATAAGACCGATAACCTGTGTGCTCCTGGACAGCCTCCTGAATCCATTCAGTTAGACACTACGCTCTTCGATGCTATAGCCGAACGAGGCAGGTCTCCGAGCCCCGCGGGAGGATGGCAAGCAAGGGAACCCGTCACACCGCCTCGATGAACGACAGAGAGTTGGAGACAGTGTTCGCAATGGGGCAGTCCGTCCGTCCTGAGGGTAGGACTAGGACGGGAGAGAATTTTGCCCAGGGCTAATGGCCGTAGGACTGGGAAGACAGTGGGCCCCACAACCAGTTTTCAGAATGTCTCAGAGTGTGAGGCCAGACAGATCCCACAGATCCCCACAGATCCCCACAAATACCGGCAGGTCCCCGCAGGTCCCCGCAGATCCCCACCAATCCCCACCCCTTTGTCAGGGGATCCGCAGTCCACCACCGTCCCCTATCGTTCTTGGATTAGGTTCTATTAGGATGGCATAATAGTGTCTCACCTTGTCGAGCCCGTGGTCCTTGCTCAAACCTGCAGTCCTAAAATGTCCCTGCACGGGACGGAGTGAAAATTGTCATCCGGTCCGGTCCAGTCTTGTTGGCAGTTTCCCCGTGGGGCCGCTAGGACCCCCAGACCGTTGCGAACACTGGTTGGAGAACTGGCTGAACTTCCGCTTGCACCTGACATGGAGTGAGAGGGGTGCTTGTGAGGAAGCGAGGCAGAATGGACAAGAATCCTTTCGCGTTACTCAGGGCTCTGAAGGTGAATAATCTTTTTTCCTTTCTATCGCTTGGCTACCCAAGTAAATGATGATCCCTTATCAGCCATTTTTGTGAAAGCCCCGGAGTTGGTGGATATGAGAAGAGAGGTTGCTAATGTGGTGTGCTTGCCTTTAGGGAGTATAGTGGGAGTCTTTTTCAATATAGATATAAATACCTATACACCTCAGACGAAACTCGCCGAACTCCAAAATCTCACACCCTCAGAAATTGAAACCACTAGCGAGAACTATCTGCCCATCCAAGTGCCTCCGGGTGGCTTTTATCTGGCTCTTGACTGTCATCTTAAGCGAATTTTCGTTTTATCCTCTGACCCATACTCCTTCCTTTACGGTTCCGAGGTTAGAAAAAGAGTTCAATCACAATTCCGGGAAAATGTAGCCGACTACGCAAGCATCCATCCCCCTTCTGTCCCGAATAGCAGCCGGCACAAAGACTATGAGCAATGGCTGCTTAAAAACTCTGATCTCTGCTTCCGTCCGGAATTGCGCTGCGCGGTATTTCATTGGGGCTTGTGGATGGAAAGAGGTCACGAATCGCGAGGGCCTGTGATCACACCTGATACCAACGAGGTTGGTGCTCGAGTGCGTGCCCACCAGCATGACCTGTTCACCTCCTTCCGCAACATCTCCTATCTTAAACGGTTCCTCTTGGGCGCAATTGAGAAGTCTCAACCTGATGAAATACAGAACACAATTCAAGCATTACTCCCTCGCTATAAGGAGCCATGGTGTAAGTCTAATACAGGATGTGTTTCCCTACGCGCATGCTTGGTCAATCTCCTTACACAGCCACATGTGGATTGCGGCGATGTGGAATGGGCAATGATTTCGCCATTCGGAAACTTTTCTGGCGCCGAGTTCTGTATTGCCAATATCGAACGCTGTTTTGCTTTTCAGGAAGGACACCTAGCCGGGATACGGGCCGGAGGCTCGTTCATTTTACACGAAAATGGGTCGGCTCTCGCATATGCTTGGTATCTACCATGCACCGCGCCCTTATACGATAATGCCCAGAAATGCATGATTCTGGAGATAGCCGTTCTGGGAATGCATGTGGCGCAACCGGCCAAGGCAAACAGGAGCAGAAAAGGGCCAAGCGGAGGTCAGCGAGGGTGGCAAAATTGGGGGCTCGCATGTGTGTGAAGGGCAGCAGGATTGGCCCCCCCTTGAATTAGCCTACCGGTTTTCTTTCTTGTTGGTTTCTGATCGCCTGGGCAGCCCCTGCCTCTTTCTGTGCCGTTCGCATACAGTATTACCGGGTGAGAAGCTGTCTGGTGCCCTGTGTTTGACTTGGATACTCCCAAGTTCCCTCTCGATGTCTTGATAAAATTCCCTATCCTAACTCGGTGTAGCCATGACTAAGCCCCCCAAGGTCCTGGCATTGACCCAATTATTTGTCTCTGCTTCTTTTTACCAGATTGCGCGGCTTTGGATATTACGCCCTACAGTGACTTCAGTCTCCTGTTTGTAAGCCTAGTGTGATGGTCAAGCGTGGGGTTTCACAAGGCACTCTCTGTTTGATCCCAGTTTATTTGGGGCGTATGCAGTTGTTTCTTTCTTTTCCCTAGTATTTTCTCTATGGAAGAGCTCTCTGTTTCCTTCTGTCCCTTGTTATTCATGCCGCAAATACGGATATATTCATTTATCTCCCATGAGCCTCTTTTTCAGATAAAATTTACCAGCTAGATTGGAGCCGTGAGCCCAGTTACTTCAGACCCCTCTAATTTAATGCAAACTAAATTATCGTATTGTGCCTTAGCAAAAGTAACGGAACATCTGACGCCGCAACGTTCCACCATACTCGAGTAAAGTATCGTAACCCAGCCCCCTCAGTCCTGAACACACCACACCTTCATCACCATAAAAAATGACAATCAAGTGGGTAGATAACACACAAGGATTCATTACAATTATAGCCGGATTTTGAGGGTTTCCGGACCGGATGAAAATTCAGATATCTCTAACCCCTGTGCACATAGAAAATATATTAAATATCCCGGATTTTCTCCCAATCCTATCCTGAAATATCACATCACAACTGCCCAAAGTAGACAACAGAGCTCATTTATCTGCAGCGGTGTTAGACAAAGGTTCTGTAGTGTTGTCCGCTTTTTGCTCCTGTATGCAAGTCTTGCTCGTGGCGTCTGGCGGGCTCTGAGTCGATAATTTGCCTTGATCATTTGAGATAAAATACTTCTATTCAAGTTTGGTATTGGGGGGTTTCTTAAATTCTCACTTCCTACTTGTTTTCCACTCTACCCCCATTTAAACCTTATGTGGAATAGCTGGAAGTCATACCTACACAATTATCGCTCGCTTTTTAGTTTTTTCAAAAACTATTTTTATCAACTATTTCACTCTCCCGGATACTTCACTCTCTCGGATGGCCAACTCCTGATTTTGGCCATCCGGGACAATGGGGTGCGACTATGTTTCAACAGAAGGTGTGAGACTCGGGGCGAGTGACTAGTTGTGATGGCAGGTGATAAATTTACGCTGGACTGTAAATTTGGCGTATGCGCAAAGAAATATGCTAGCCTTGCATCATTCAAAGGTACAGTAATTATTATCTAATCAGTACTTCGCACTAACACAATTCCGCAAAAAGGAACAAGAGAAAGCAAGCTTTATATCATCAACCTTCCCCCGATCCAGAACCCACAAAACCTAAAAACAGAAAAGGCACTAACGCCCCCAGATAATCCCACCGGTATCCAAACGCAAATCAAGTGAATGATCGGATAAAAGCTTGCAACATCCCAACCAACAGGCAACTCTTCTAATTCTGCGTTTTTAGTAATCTTGCCCTTGGCCCCATTTCCATTCCGGCTACCACCCTTTCCACTCCTTCTGTAGGAACGTGGTGGTGGTGGAAGAATGACTTAGTGTATTTCCTATCTATGACCGAAGGTATATATAGAGATACATGACCGCCAAGAGCCAACAACCGGTTCTACTAACCCTACTGCTCAACCCCAACACATATGAGGATAGCTACCCGTACCTACTGCTATCCTAATATCTAACACCTTCTACCTCTTAGGGAATTTAGATTAGCCTGTAGGGGGACAGTCCTCCAAGAGTCACCGGAAGCCAGAGGGATCTATAAGATCACTTGCGTACCACCATGCAGCTAATTTGCTGTCCTACAGCCAACATGGCCGCCCCATTGGGAGACGAGTTATATGTGGGTGTAATTGTTATAACGGCAAAGGTCTCCAATGCCACGGAGTTTTATGTTTTATCCCTCCAATGCCACAACGCCCTCCAATGCCACAAGATCGTGTAAGATAGAACCCTAATCGGATGGGGAAATATTTTACCGTCACTTTTTTTCACTATACACATAGTATGATACCAGAACTAGGATACAGGAAAGTACATATGAAAGGCAGAATACCCATACCTAGACACACATCCGGTAAACATAGCACCACTCCTTTAACTTACCCTATCTGCTGTCAAAATAGCCACCTCTTGGCTTTGAGAGGAAAAAAAAAGGACCAAGGAAATATGTATAGAGAAATGGCAGCTCTAAGCATGAGATGGCAGGTAGCAGAGTTGTGGCGAAGACAGTCAATAATCTCTCTTGGCTTGGTTGCTTGTGTAACTTAAGATATCATGGAAGGTGTCGTCGGAGCCAGCTGAGCGAGCTGGGGACTGAATAGCGCTTTAGTCCATCTCCGGGAAGACAATTATGCTCAGAATTTAGCACTGTGACCTTAACATCTTGTTCCCCTGTCTGGTTTGCTCTGATACGCCATCCACATTCAGGAACCACACAGGTATAGATCACCCGCTCATGATCTTTATCAGCTACCTTGAATGAAATCATTTCCTTCACAGAACAATCCTCCACGAGCTCCTTAAGGATGGTAAATGCAGGGAACAATTGTCCCAGCACTGGCGAAGCCGGGAGTTGTGCAAGCGCGGACATTCCAAGTAATATATTCCTGGCTTTGGTGAAGGGTGTGGTGGTTGTCTCGCTGGCCCACTCAATGGCCACCACTGGCACCTTAACAAGAAAAAGTCACGGTAAAATATTTTCTTATCCGATCAGGGTTCTACTCGTGCCAAGGTTGTAGCTCGGCTACAACCCCCGGATGTTCGCACGCTCACAACTGGGGGCACTCTAAAGAGTGCCTGACAGCTCAACGTGAATTTACAGCTCAACGCAAGTTTGTGGCTTAGCATGGTTTTGTGGCTCAATACAACATGATCTCAGGGCTAGGGTTTAGTATAACAGAGTT
>Ga0307517_10000382_pt1 | contig 76228 bp, 67 predicted proteins | sample 23_EM_MG_FD_194515 | JGI IMG/M metagenome (GOLD analysis project Ga0307517, IMG submission 194515) | Populus trichocarpa ectomycorrhiza microbial communities from riparian zone in the Pacific Northwest, United States - 23_EM | ecosystem: Host-associated > Plants > Roots > Unclassified | place... | reverse complement strand
TAATAAGTATACAAACTATTTGCAGTTGTGCCCTAATACTGGTAAACTTATGAATCAAGTGTTATTTGCTTTAGAGATTTGCCTTTTGTGATTTTAAAGTTGAGAAGAAGCTTATTTACATCATAATCATGATTTCATCCTTCTACTATCATACATGGGTGAAAGCAATAAAGGGTATATTTGTTTCGCTTCAAACACTTTATACTTACTTAAATAACCATAATAAAGTAGATTCCAAAATATTGAGTCCATATGTCAAGTGGATTTGTAGCTATCATATAGTAAAATTGGTACAATTTGTATCTAGTTTGTATGTAGTTTCATATCACTTTTTCAACTACCAATACTTTGAGAAATGCTTGTAAAGTAAATCAAAACCAGGTCACCCTGAATATATAAGTCTTATACTATCCTTCTACATATTTTAGAATACCTTTCTTGGAGGGTTTTGAATTTTATATTCTTAGGAAAGAGTGCAAGTTCTCTCTGGCATAAGTGATCTTAAAGCCACTATAGCAGAGCAACAATTTATTTACATGAAATTAAAATACATATTCTGATTCTCCATATATTAGAGTACCTGTAGCTAGATTTTTATGGTGGTATCTCTATTATTAATAGAGATAATCCAATTGAGGTTACATTACTCACTGGTTGCCATGGGTGAGCGGGATCCCAGTAGTGAGCGGGATCACCGTAATTTACGTTACCCAAAAGTGCTACTTTTTTTTTTTTTTTTTTTATATCATATATTCGTTATTAAGGTACAAGAAATCGCATGGAGCGCTAGCTATGGCGAAAACAAAACCCAAAATCCAAAACAAACAAACAAAGGAAACATCAGGCACCAAAAGTCTTCAGCTGGGGTCCGTACCGGTCCCAGGCCCACATACGGGCGCGAAATTAATCCAAGTAAATCAAGGAAAACCCTTCCTAAAACCAGCGGATAGCATGAAAAACAAAATTTATAAACCTAGCTTTCCTGAGACGACATAAAGTACCCAAAGGAAACTACATTAGAAGAACGGGAAGAAATAGAGGAAGCAGCTGATGTTGGGCGCGAAAACATGCCCAGGGGGAAGCATGTAGCCGTAGACTTAACGAAGCGGGCGAGGGCGCCCAAGAGGGCGGCCGAGGACCAGACCGGCACGTCAGGACCAATGTCAAGAACTCCCTGAAGGTGGCGAGTCCTGCTAGGTTCCTTGGCTGAGCAGTGGAGGATGGCGTGCTCGATTGTCTCGGGGGGAATTCTGGCAGCTGGGGCAGGTGGTGGGGGCGTCGCTCTCCCAGGAAGGGTGGGCGCGGAGGTAGCTCTTTCCAGATCTCATCTGATGGAGGCGGCCCACGGAGAACTTGTTTAGGCCCATAAACGGGTGAGGTTTGAGTGAGGGGCGGTATGGGTATCTAGCCGGGTCAGGTGTAGCCTCCTCCCATTCTTTCATGAGGAGACTCCTGCATTGAAGCTTAAGCTGAGGGTAGGAGTGGCCCGGGGCGGGCTCGGGGTAATGATCGATAAGTACATGTTGGGAGGTAACTGGGAGGGGACTGAGCCGGTCAGGGCCTAGGAGGAACAGCATGGAGTGTGGGAGGGCGTCCAGGGGGAGGTGGGCCCTATTCTTCGAGGGAGGCCTTGCTTGGAGCCACGGGAGGGGGAGGCGGGTTCCCGCGTTCCTCGCGCTCAGGACTCTGTGGTCCGGTGAGTGGCGATGAAGGGACGGAGTCTGCACGGAGGGTGGAAGCCTTGCGGTCGCAGGGTTGATTTCAGGGGGGGAGCACATAATTCTAAGGTTCGCCAGGCGTCGCTTGTATGCAAGGAGGAGCCCGAGAGGTGGGAGGCAGGCCTCGACGGCCAGGATATCAGTAGGGGTAGACATGAAGCAATTGGTTGTCCATCTCTGGACCTTGTGCCAGAACACGGAGAGTTTCCTAATCATGTGGGCGGTGGGCATGAAGACGTCCGCACCATAGCTGAGGATGGGGAAGAGCAGGGAGGAGGCCAATCTATGGCAGAGGAAGGGCGGGAGGCCGATCCCCGGGGGGAGAGTCGCTTAACCGCCACGAAGGCCGCCTGGGCCTTGGCTAGCCTTTTGACGAAGTGGGGGGTAGTGGAGATTGAGGGGGAGAACCAGTAGCCTAGCCATCTGACCTCATTCTTGGGCGAAAAGACCGACCCGTCAAGGTGAACCGGAGCATAGGAGATGGGGTCTCTGTCCCTGGGCGTGCGCCAGTGGATGAGTTCAGTCTTGGGGACCGAGAAGCCGACGCCCAGCCTAGACCCTCTGGTCTTCAGTCTCGCGTATTGCTTCTGCAATGTCTGGATGTTGCGCCGATAGGACGCAGAGGAGACTGTTAGACCGAAGTCGTCCACATAGGAGAGGGAGAGACCTTGGGGGATCTCGCAGTGAAGCCGGGAAATGTAAATAACAAACAACCGTGGGGAGACTGGGGATCCCTGGGGGGTGCCGACCAAAACCGGGGCGAATACTCTGGGGGACCCCTGATATAGAAGCCGGCACGTCCTGCCGGATAGAAAGGATTTGGTCCACAACACAAGATACGGGTTGACCCCTTTGGCCCTAAGAATGCCGCAGAGGGTGGAGGGGTTTACGTTGTCGAAACCCCCCTTTATGTCGAGAAAGAGCGTGGAGACCTTCCTTCCAGCCATCTGGAGGGTCTTCACCTCGTGGGTGAGAGTGGTGACCACATCCGAGGCCGAGAGGCGAGCCAGCGAGCTGCATTGATGCGGATTGAGGAGGCCGGTTGCACGGGCCACGCAGGAAAGTCTAGAGTTCATTATCCTCTCTAGGATCTTTGAAAAGGTCTGGAGTAGCACTATAACGCGGAAAGATGAGGTGGAGTCGTAAGAGGGCTTCCCAGGCTTGTCTAGCACGATGCCGTCGGCCCTTTTGAGGGTGAGGGGGTGGGACCCGTAGGTCACCAGAGGGGCAAGCAAGTCTTGGATCAGATGAGGGGCTACCCGGTGCACCCTTTTCCATACCGAGTTGGGGGTCATGTCAGGTCCAGGGGCCGACGACGGGGAGGAGCGGGCCAGGGCCCTGCCAACCTCGTCCGGAGACAAGGGGAGGCATTCCCTTGATGGGAGTAGGATGGTGTCGAGGAAACTGGCTGGTTCGCCGGGGAAAAAGTGAGCGAGGAGGGCCTGGTTGAGCTCCGGCGGAGTGGAGTCGCCCGGAAGCCCCGGGAAGCGGGGTGGAGGGCGGCCGACGGCTAGTTTCATGGCCCTCCACACAGTCTGCGGGGTTGCTGTGGCCAGGAAGGAGGACAAATGATGTCTTTTTGCCTTCTTGATGGCCTTGAAGTAGGCGGACCTCGCCGCCCTTGCTGAAGCGAGGAGGGCGGCATCGAAACGATCTCATTTCGAGGAGCGGAGCGCTGAGCCATAGACCGTCCTAAGCATTGATAAGAGCTCGGACCACCAAGTCTTGGATCGAAAGGTCACCCTCTTCAGTGGGGTGTGCAGCGCGAATTGGGACGTAACTCTGCCCAGGTTGGTGCTGAACCAGATATCTAGGGAGCGCGTGGTAGGGAGGGGGGGAGGGGGCAAGATGGCCGTAGCTTTCAGGGAGGATTCTAGGGCGGCCCAGGCGGTCAGTGCCCAATTGGGGGTTGGGGGGGAGCTCGGAACAAGGGGGCCTCAAAGCGGAGAAGGATCGGGATATGGTCAGACCCGGTAGAGGGAAGGGGGTCCGACCACTCTGTGAAGTATGGCGCGAGGAGAGGGCAGGCGAAGGCGAGGTCCAGGATGCCGGGGCGCCCAATGAGTGCCATAGAGAACCGAGTAAACACACCTGGGGTGTTGAGGAGGGTGAAACCGAGGTCGGTGGCCCTGTCGAAGTAGGGGGACGAGGTGGCGATCTCGTCCTCCTTGAAGGTCCTGAGGGGGTCGGCCGTGGGGTGATGGATATTCAGATCACCCAGTGTGAGGGTGGGAAGGGGGCTGGAGGGAAAAATGATGTCCGGTGGAACAGAGCGAGTATTGTTGGAACCGCCCTTGGTGCTGTAAGAGTTGATTATCGTGAAACCAGTGGTGGAGGGGTTGAAAAAGCCGTCGGGGGTGAAGAGGTCCAATGCCATAACATCACCCCTTCCGAAAAAGCGGGGTAGGAGGGAGACCGAGGCCAAAAAGGAATTGTAAACTTAAAAAGCAACCCGTGGCTTACAGCGACCAGTCGTGGGAGGGGAAAAAACAGTAAACAAATTAAAGGAAGGAAGTTTGCCCCTGTAGACCGGAGGGTCTTGGAGGCCGACAATGGACGGAGGGTGGGCCAGTTGTGTGAACGACCCGAACAGAGAAAGAAACACATCCCAGCTCCCGAGGCAGTTGTGTTGAACGAGTGTGAAGGGTTTCGGAGGAGGGGGCGAGGCCTGCTCACCTCCCCACGAGGAACGTTCGTACTGCATTAGCGGGCCAAGCCCAAGTCGCTTCTATTCATAGGTGAAGGGCTCTGAGGCTCCACGGGGGGGAGCTGTCCGATGCCAGGTGCGGGCCTCACAGAGGCCGGAAGTATCGTTGTCCTTCTGGCCCTTGGAGTAGCCATCTCGAACGCCTACTGGAGGGAGCGGGTGGGTGAAGGGGGGGGGCGAGATGTCCCTGTCGTCAGTTCCTGTGTCCATCTCGTCGCCCGTTGGCGGCGGGGGAATGACTTCGGTGGCAACGGTTGAACGCCTGAGAGGGGGCGGTGACAGGCGGCTTTCGCACTCCCTATTGGTGGCAGTATGGTCCGCCCCGCAGTTAACGCGGCGGGGGGGCGAGGAAGAGCAACAGCCCGGAACCGCCTTAGAGTTGCCACCTCCAGGGCAGGTGGGGTTGTGACATCGGTGCATGGCGCGGGTGTGGTTGAGGGAGCAAATGGGGCAAACTGGATCGGTTGAGGGGCACCTGGGGGCGACATGGCCGTAACCCCAGCAGTTCTTGCACTGAGTGTACCAGTTGGAAGAGTAGGCACGTTCGATCGTGCGTGATCGGGAGAAGAGTCGAATCGAGGGGCCCATCGTGAGAACGTCTCCAGGGTGGACGGAGACGATAACGGAGGTGGCAGTCTTGCCCTCCCTGGATCGTGTATCGGGGTTGAGGTACCTGGCGGAGAGGATGCGAATGTTCTTGGAGTTGAGGATAGATTCTGCAAGACACGGGAAGAGTTCCTCAGGGTCCTCCGGGAGGAAGGCGAGCGGGAGGGAGTGGATGGCGAGGTGTGCTTCGTTGGGGGCGAGGCGGAAGGGCAACCAGGGAGACTCTCCCACGGGGAACGACTTGTTGAGCTGGGAGGACAGGGCGTCGAAGTATGGTGCAAAGGCTGCAGCGGGGGTGGTAGGGTTGGTAACAAGAAGGGTGACTGAACCTCGGTCGTTGACCTTGGTGGTGACCGCGAGGGGGAGGATGCAGTTCGCATCCCTGAGGACACGGGCGGCAATGTCAGGAAAGGTGGCAGCAATCAGGGGCGCTTGTGGGTGCTCGGAGGGGGAAGAACGAGGAGCGTAGAATCTCCTTTCGGCCGTAGGGAGTGACCTCAGTGCCTGGGTTGCAGGGGCTAGGTTACTGGCTGACGCGACATTGGCGGCCGTGAGGGAGCTCTTATTCTTCTTGCCTTTCGAGGGCCCTTTGGAGGCGGCCTGGGCATACGAGGGTTGGGGCTTGGGGCAGTTAGGGGCGAGGTGGCCCGAGATGAAGGTGGTCGGGTCGGGGTACTTTCCTTCCAGGAACGCGTTCGCCTCCCATGAATCTGGGAACTTGTCCGCGTAGGTGCGAGGGTCACCGTAAAAGGCGCAAGTACCCGGGTCATACGGGGGATGTCAGGGTCGAATGAAGAGGAGGAGGGAGCCTTGGCGGGGGGGGGGAGCGCGTCCCTTTGCCCTAGGCTGTGTTGGGAGGGGTGTGGGCCGTGTGGTGACACTGGTCGGAGGAACTGGAGCCCGAGTGGGGGCCTGCACAGGAAGGGAGGGGGCAGCTGACACCCTTTGTGACAGGTCACATAGGGAGGCGTTGATGGGGGAGAGTTTGCTGTCTAGGGCTGCGTTGGTGGGGAGGGTTGCCACAATGGACTGGATGGTGCCTAATTGGGTTGTTATGGTGTCCAGCTGACGCGTCATGGAGGCGAGTGCGTTGAGGGCAGAGCAGGAAAGGGGGACGAGAATGGTTTCGCCGTCCGAAAGTTCAGAGAGCTGGCGGTCGTCGAGGATTGGGAGTTGGACAGATGTGAAGTTGAGACACTGGCGGGTCTCACAAACAAAGTCGCGTATGTAGAGGTGTGATTCTGTGAGGTCTGGAGAGGATGACTGTCTCGAGGGAGCTCTTGAGGAGTTCCTTGAGGAGGGGAGGGCGGGCAGGTCTTCCATAACGGAGACGGGGAATCAGGGATGCGAAGCCTGAAAAGCGAGAGGAGAAAGGGGGGGAGGGGGGATCGTGCACTGAACGACGTGGAGTTGTAATTTCAATGACTGGAGGTGTAGAGGGCGCGGAGCGCACCCGAATGTGCTATTGGGCAGGACCTTAACTATTCGGGACCCAAATAAGCGTATTCTCACTAGGTAATATTATGGATACCGGAAAAACCAAAACCATAAAACCCAATGTTAAGCTGTCTAGATTTCCGTCGTTGGATTAAGGGGGGGAAGTCCTGGAAAAAAAGGCTGTCTTTTAGCCATCTACCGTAAAAACTAGAATAATTGGCCCTCACGCCGGTATGTTGACTTAAGGTATGTCTCGCCAAGGTTCATACATTTGTTTAAAAATTTCCCCTTTCTACTTCGCCACTCCAATCACCGCGGCCATATCAAGAGCTAGCGTTCAGACTCAGAGAAGTGAACCCTAGTTTTCAGTATTGAAACACGGACTTCCCATGCGCCCAACCTTATATCAACATACTAGCGCGAGGACCAATTATTCCAGTTTTTATGGTATTGTGGTTTTCCGAAAGGTTACGAAAGGAGCCCACAGCTCTCCCAGCTTTTTCTTTTTTTCAGAGCTTGATTGCGCAATAGCATCCACCATGGGCCGCACTAAGAACTTCGCTCTGAAGAACCAGATATACTGCGAATTCTCGGGGTCAGTGGCTTGCCAAGTTCTAATTAAACAGAGAGCTCTGGAAAAAAAAAGGGTTCGCAACCTTTTGTCCAGCGAGTTTTTCGCAACCTTTAAGAAAAAAAAGCACAATAACCAATATTATCGTTAGAAAAAGTCCTGTCAGTTGAGTTCAACTCAGAGCAAGTATCATAGAGAGAGAGCGTGGGGCCCAATTTTAAAACGCGGGCAAGGCCAAAAGGAGCCTATTTGATGTCATTTGGGCCCCTAAAAGCAAAGAAAATGACGATTTTGGAGTGATGAGTCCTCTAAAAATTATTATTTTGGCCTTGTCCGGGTTTTAAAATTGACCCCACGCTCTCTCTCTCTACTTGCTCTGCGTCGAACTCAACTGACAGGACTTTTTCCAACGATAATATCAGGGGGTAGGATCAGGTTATTCCAGTTTTCACACTAGTGTCACACTTCCACAGAGTGAGCAATTTTATAGGAAACTAATAGTGCTTCCCACTTTTTTCCGGAAGTTTGAAGAGTCAGGCCAAATTACACTGGTAAAGTAGTGGCAAGCTTTCCCGTCCAGATAACCGGCAACGCCAACCTCGTTGTTCATGGGCACACGGAGCTCCTTGGGGTGTTCGGAGATAGGTAGCGGGGTGCTGCGGATGGGATCCGGCTCACCAACTTATAGCATTTGTCACCAATGAAGCCTAAGCGCCAATCCACGTATAATGGGCGAGTTGCGTTTCTATTCTACTGCGGCATGGTATCACCCGGTGTGTAAATCCCTTTCAAAGAGCTGAGGTGGAAGATGATTTTTATGATATTGTATATTCCAAAAAGCACGTCTCCCCCGGTATCGCGATTACCGTTTATAACCCTTCTTCTTCCCTGTCCTCCCTCCCCCCCTTGCCTCTTCCTCCTCCTCCTCACTATCATCATCTCCCTTCTTGGGTCTCTTGGAGCTGGCATTGCCCTTCTTCTTTTTCCTCCTTTTCTTGTCATCTTCACTATCTTCATCTTGGTCCTCGCTCCCTGTATCATCTTCATCCTCACTCTCTGTACTAGTATCCTCCCCGCTTTCACTCACTTCCTCCCTCCTACTCCGATTGAGTGTTGCCCTTCGGCGGACAGGGTATCTTAGAAAGTCGTCCTTGCGCACCTCCTCCCGTTCGGCAATGTCTGCGTCGTTCGACCCGGCGTAAACTTCCTTAAGGTACTCGTCAAAGTCCTTACTCGCCTTCGCGACTTTAACAAACTTCTGACGTGTGAGTTTCGCTGGAGGGTGAATCATGTCCTCTGCACCCTTCACACAAGCGTTGATAGCCTCCTTCTTGGCATCGAATTCTGCGAGCGCTATCGCAGTCTGAAAGGCATTCCGAATCTGCCTCCCATTCCACTTCAATTCCTTGTAATGTCTCTTGGCGTAACCCCGGATCTCGGCACGATCAACTTGGATGTTCTTTTTCCCTTCTTCAGTGCGCCTCAAGTTCATGTCCCACACAGCGAGATACGCTTTTCGATCAAGGGGGGGATAATAGAGACTTATGTGGATGCGAGATTTGAAAGCTTCGTCGAACATACCCACCCGGTTAGTTGTCAGGAAAAGGATTCCGGAATAATATTCGAGAACACGTAGGAAGACTGAGACTAGACTGTTACGACGGAGGTCGGCCCGGTCACGCTTTTGCAAGAAAATATCAGCTTCGTCAAGGAGAAGAACGCAGCCCCATTTATGAGCGAGAGAAAAGTGCCGTTCGAGGTTTTCTTCAACTTCCTTGGCTTCAGCTCCGATATCGCCTAATTATTTATTAGCATCTGTGCTTCGGGTATGACAATGTGGCTGAGTTGAGTGTTACCGCAGGTTATTGCGAAGAGAGGCCTTCCGGTAAAGTCGGCTACACATTCTACATAACTTTCAGCATATGGCGGGGTCCTTTGGGGTATGCGAAATACCTGCTGTCGATGTTTTCCCCACCCCCGGAGCACCGTGGAGAAGAATGATGAGTCCCTTGCCTTTGTTTTGCTAAGGTGAGCGCTGTGTGAACAAAAACAAGTAACTATGTTTGGGTTTTACCTTTTCCACGAACAAGATCAACCTCATGTTCCCTGGCGTGAACCGTGCCGGAGGTAGGCCTCGAGCCCCGGGAGTGTGTTTGGACCAATGCCTCAACCAAGTCCCGATGTCCTGGTGGCAAAACTAAGGAATCGAAGCCCTCTTTGCGACTTGGAACATCTTTCATTATTGTGACGTCTAGTGGAGCTATGCAGATTGTCAGATCAGCCCAGACTACGCCATTGGGGGGGGACCGAGGCATACCCCATTTCCGGCTTCGGAGGACGAACCCGAATATCCGCTCCGGCAATAGTATAATTAGAGAATCTCCGAGTTTTTGGTGCTCCTGAGCCTCATCAAGAAGTTTTGCTTGGCCCGCAAAGATTTCTAGATGATGCTTTGATTGAAGCTCTATGCCAAAGTCCTCGTGCTTTGCGCAGAAGCTCCCCTGCCAGCAGAGAGTGGCACATGTAGAGGGACCGGACTCGTTTGCCTCACGGGGATCTCGCTCGGTGGCGGTGTCAAGGCCAAGTTTGGGGACCCACTCGGGGTTGAGCTGTAGCGCGAGGGTTGGGTCTGCGATCACTTGACTTTGAATCTGTGACGAAACTGTCAGCAATGGAGAAGAAACTCCATCGGTGGGCGAGATGCGTTACCTCTTCTCTTGGCTCACTGAGGCTCAATCCTTCATAATACTTATGGGAAACATCTAGCATCTTCAAAAAGCACCTTCCCCGAACCAAGAGCCGTTCTTTGGCTTTTTCCAAATCCGGTAGAAATTTCAATGGGTACACTGGCAGTGATGTAACGGGCTTCTCGCCTTCGTATGGGCGGATTTCAATCTGCTTTTGAACACCGCCCAGATGCGAGCCATCAAAATCAATTGAGTAGCAATCAATTATGAAGGGGCTTGCAGTGTCGTGTCGTCTATACAATGATTCGCCCTTACCATCATCATCTTTTCTAGCACGGAATATATCGTGGTAGTCCGGCGGGTAGTTGTGCTCGCATACACTACCAGAGGTTTTAAACATGCGAACGTACAACTTGTAATTCCCCCGGATAAACTCAGTTTTCCGGAGAGGACGGCCGCCAGTGGTAGCGAGAACACGGTAGACTTGTGGATTATCGACATGCTTTTGAGAATAGATTTCGTCTCCCGCACTAAAGAGCAAGTCAATATCTGTGAAGGCTATTTTTTTGACACCACCGTGTTTGATCGCCCGGATAAGGTCAAAATCGGGTTTGCATTCTTCATCAATAAACTTGAGTAGACAGCGGAGGTCTTCCATATCTTCTTTCGTTTCAGTAATATTCTCTACAGCCACCTCAGGGACCAAATTACTGCCCCAGACTGGGCAACGCGTTAGCTCTCAATGAACAGGTTTGGCAGGAACGAGCTTACCTCCTCCGCCGGGCTCGTATATCACGGCAGGTGACTTATCCTCATCACCTGTACTGCATGCATCTTTATCGCCATGAACTTTCTCTAATTCTGCCAGATAGCCACCTAGGAGATCTCGATGTCGCATGAGAAATCTAAAAGGCCTCAAGAAGATATACGAGTTACCGAAAGCCTTCGTTGTAAGCTTCTCCAAAATCTTCAATACTGGCACAGAATTGAGCCTCATTTTTTCCGCTCTCTCGGCACCACTCGCTTCGCCCACCTCCGCCGGATCACGAATCTGGATATCGAGGACGTGTTCCCCCTCTTCTTGCCTTGCAAGTTCAAAATCCTCGAACGACAGCCTGTTTGGCTCCCTGCGCATTAGCCTCGCTGGCAGCATCTCATTCTCGTCAACCGGCTCATCCGGCTTCAAGTCCACGATATGTGATTCCAGGAAGGCTACGCGATCTTCCAGTAGCTCCATGTAGCTAGTTGACTGCTTAATACGTTTCCGCGCCATCTTCCGTCGCTTCTCCAAGGGCATCCAGTCACTACGAATCACTGTAATCTCATCCTCCTCATCGGAGGGGATAACGGTTTCTTTGAACTGGCCGCAGGTCTCTCTATCAACGCCCGTGCCCTCGCCCTCCGATTCGGATGCGCTTTGGGAGGAGGAGGTATCGGAAGCTGAAGATGAAACAGCACCCCCCGTCTCAGAGGTACCGTGTCTAGCTCCGGAAACCACAGCCCTGGGCCCCGGAGCCGAAGCAGCACTGGCCCCAGCCCCTGGTGAATTGCCGGCTCCCACCATCACCGTGCCAGTGTCTCGACTTTTGCTTCTAGGTCTTCCTGGATTCGGGAGAACGGCTGTCCTAGTGCTGTCCTCAGCAGCTTGGTCGCGTTTGAAGGTCAGTGAATAGGACCCAGAGTCCAATGTGCTTCTAGATATGTTACCAGTCTTTTGGGGGAGAATTTCCACTCTCTTCCAAACTTCGGATGGGGGCGCGTGTTCAATAGGGGCCCTAGGAGTCTAACACGAATAAATACTCTATTGTGACTGAAGCGGAGTAGGGATAAAGAGGGGCTAACCATCAATGATAATTCCCCACTTGATATTGTCCACCAATCTAGAGAAGAGTCAGGGGGTAATCTTTTGTCGGAACTGTGTCCCTGCTTAAGCTTGAATCCGTCAACCGCCGACCCTCTGCGGGGGTTGGTAGAATGGCAAGAAATAGTCTATTTGAATATCGACTGCGTTTCTAGGGGTGTGAGCATTGTGATGAGTGGTTCTCGAAGTGAATGCACCGTACCACTATCAGTACAGGGTGGCTGGGCTGAACCCTGGTTCCTGCATGTCGCACGACGAAGTTTTGAGGCAATTTACCTACCATACCAGACAATACTCAAGACCTCATACCTAAAAGGAAAACACCTGTTTGAGTATGATTCTACACAGATCAGAAAACTCGATAGCCTAAACAGGCATTTATTTATTTATTTTCTGCACCGGAAGCCGGACCGCTGCCTGTTCCAATACAGGTACTTTACCCCTCTCGAATGCCGGTGCTAGGGTTCCAGAGTGTACTCGTGCACAGAAGTTTGTCCAAGAATTAAAAACAAAAAAAAGCCCGTCGAACTGTGGTTTGGTGAGTCATAAATTCCATCAATTTATCCTAGATACCTAACCGGCGTCTGCTAGCTAACAAAACAACAACAAAAAACAAAACAATTACTCGTGTAACGCAAGTTATGCGACCTCTTAGGCTAGATACGCTAATTTTTGATGAGGGAAGATTTCGAACTCTAGCCGAGTGGCTGCAGCAATCGCCGTTCTCTAAGTGGTCGAGGAGCGCCTGGGGTAAATCAGAGGAGGCTCAACAGACTGTTTTTTTCTTCCGGCAGGCTCGCCCTTCATACCCCGTGCCCCTCCGATCGTGTAAAAGATGCTCTGTGACGTGTGTGATATATCGTACCAGAGGATCGGCCGGGCTTGGTGTAGCGAACGTTGAGCGGGGAGCTGAGGGGCCGCACGATCTATTTCCTAGCAATGGGAAAGCCTTCGATGGGTCTTTCACAAAGACTCCGAGGGTGGAAGTCGTTGTTATTCTTTATTCGATTCTCGCCATGTTGGAGCCCCAATCGGTGGGGTATGACGAGTAGGGGCGGGGCACGAACCCAGATCGGGAACGGATATTTTCTACCATATTCCTCGATACTTGACGAGAACCACCCCGGGAGTCGTCACGCCCCTTTTGAAGACGGTAACCTGGCTCTCTTGAGGTGAACCCCTAAAGGCACCTCCTCCCAATATGAGAGCTCCCCACTCAACGCTGGAAAACAACGCTGGAAAATGTTTTAAACAGTCAATATTTATTCTATGGTATGATAATCGTGGTTGCAGGAGGTTGTATTGGGGGTGGGGGAGTGGATACTTGTATATCAGGAAAAACAACTACTGCATAGGAGAGCATAGAAGTATGATATCATCCGGATGTTTGTAGGCGCGTTAGGGCAAGAAGTGATAAGTTAGGGTTGAGTAATTCTGTGGGCCGCTTGTAGCAAGCAGATGGAATTGGCAGGGGGAGCGGAGTGAGTGTTGAGAAAGGAATATTTTTGGCATCAGTTGGAACTTGGCAGGGAGGGAGGGTTGGACAGTCAAAAGTGCTGCCCCGGGTATGGTCAAAGTGGGGAACGACACCCTTGTCGACACTTTTGACGATCTTGAGCTAACCCGGGTTGGGTAAAGCACACGTGTAGATACGCGAGTGCGCGGGTAACCACCTACGGTACTCAAGTAGAGGCCCTGGATTCTCCGAGGTTCGATAAGGTATTATCAATCACTTGTTGCGACCTTCTGTCCCGCCCTTTTTTTTGCTCGTATTCGACGAGTAAAGTGAGCAGCGCAGCGTGGGTGATGCCACACTAGCCGAGCCTCAAGGTATGATACCCTTGCGTTGGAATAAGAAGAGGCTGAGGTGAAACTTCCACTTGTATCAAAATTCGGGCCGTGAAAAGCTTAGTCTTGGCTATAAAGAGTTAGCCTATGACGTTTTATTGCGATTTCGAGACAAAGCCACGGCGGGATTAAAATCTTATTTGAACGCACTCGTAGCAGCGCCGCTCCTCAGTTACCACCGTCTGGCGAGACGGCGGAAAATGTTGTTCCGCTCCTGCCAGTGCTTAGACCCAAGTTGATGAGCGACATTCGTTCGAATTCGTAGATGCGCAAACTCCAGACCATGGCTTACATCAACTACGTGCTCATACCTACGCACGTTATTGGTAGAAAATAACGAAGCACTCATCTATGCCATCTCTGTCTCGGACGAGAGGGGCGGCATAGTACCACTTTCCACCCTCTCACCAAGGCGATACCGGTATCTCTTGGGCTGGCGAAACGGTGGAAAATTTTATGCCACCCTTCCCAGAGTCTGAGACAGAGGTTACTAAGATGCTCTCCCAGTATTCTTCAGTGATGGTGTGCGTAGATACAATCATATTGCTAATATTAGCTATGGTCTGGTGCTTGCGCACCTGCGAATTTGTAGTGATTAACAAATGTCGCTTATTAACCTGTCAGAGGGGTGGCATAAAAAATTTCCATCGTTTCGCCAAGAGATAGTATTTTGCGCAGTTCAGTGGTTCGTCGTGATAGGATAGCGGTGCGCGATTGACAAGTACCGTACTCGAGTACTCGAGTACTTGTGATCGAACCGACGTTTATGAACACGGCTGCTACCGGTATTGCATGACGCAAAAATTCGGCTTCTTTTGTCCAGACCTGAATAAATTGAACCCTATTCTACGTTTAAAAGGCTATACCTTATACTTGTATCATGGTACGAGCCAATACCGGTCGTTTTACAAACGTCGTTCAATTAGGGGTAGCAGGCAAGAAGCACTGTCTCATCATAGAGGGGGAGGGGTACAAGTACGAGTAAACTGAGGAAGCTAGGATAAGCTTCCTTATTGGACTAAATCTCTGCCCACCCCCCCTGTTCGTGCCTCAATGTTCGAGTACGAGTACCGGCAGGGGTACAGTCCTCCTGGGTACTCTAGGACTTCTTGCCTGTTACTTGCACTCGGGTAGCTGCCAATGAGGAGAGTAGTCTAACCCATGTCACTGAAAACGAGGCTTCTGAACTTAGCCCCATGTCCTATCGATCTGTAGGCTATACATAGGAAAGAGAGCATGCGCCACGAGCAGCCTCATCTCATATCGTACCCTCCGCTCACGATTCTACGTCTCCAGCGGTCCGATTGCATGGAAGGCTAGAACTGCGGGCTTATACCATCATTGAGAACGGAATCACACACTACCTCTATTTAATTGAGGTTTCGGCTCGTCCTCGGCGCAACCGAAAATCTATACAAACCATCCGTTCAAATGTCATCAGAGAGATACCTTAGCAACGCGGCGGTGGAGTACATTGAAACCCGGGCAGATAGCAATCTGCACCCGGCCTTCGAGGACCCCAATACAGGAATAAGATACAACCCAACGATAGACCAATTTCTGGACCAGAAACGCCTGGGATTGCAACAGCAGCGGCAACAGCACGAATTACAGGCTTCCGTTCAACAGTATTCTCCCCCATCTCTCCCCCTGCGCAGTGATATTATATTTACAGAGCGATAGCCCAACATCCGTAGACAAGCTCGTCGAGGAGCGCAGGGAAAAATTCCAAGAAGCGCTCGACGCATACCTCAATACTCCCTCCGCCGAAAAAAACCCTAGCAAGTTCATTGGGAAAACGACATGGGATGACGTCCAGAAGCTAGTGCGGAAGGCGGAAGGCGAGTACCAGGATGTCTGCACCATCCGCAAACACCTGCGCAAATTCAGCGAGAAGGCGCCGATGTTTAATTCCTGGCTGGTCTTGCTCCCGCAGGTCTCTTACTCCTCCTCCGTATACGGCGGCTTCAAGATTATGTTTGAGGCGGCGGGGAAGTTGCACGACGTGCGCGAGAAGGTGTTTGAGACACTCGGTGAGATCCCGGACAGGATTGCAAAGACCCAGGTCTACGCTGAGCTCTACCGGTCCTCGCAGAAAGTGCAGGAGAGGAGTGCCGAGTTGTATGTTGCAATTTTGGATATTTTTGAGCATGTGCTGGGATGGTTTGCGAAGAAGCCGGGAAGTACGTTTACCGCTATCATTTCTCCCTCAATAATGTAGCGGCAGTTGCTAATTGCGATATGGATGGGGGGTATAGAGAAATTCGGGAAGGCCTTACTGCAAGGCACACTTTATTCCAAAGGGCTTGACGAGAAGGTGTCGAAGATGAAGGAGGTCGCGAAGAATTTGAGGGAGGAGGCAAAGCTGTGCTTGCACGAGAGTTTAAGACTGATAAAGGATGGTTTGTGATTCATTGCCGGTGCATTCATGGTCTGGGACGGCTTACTGACGCGAGGCTATACTGTAGGAAGCCTAATACAAGACGACAGAATGCAAAATATGGAATCGATAAACTACGAGATCCTCCGCAATTCGCTCAACGCAAATTACACCGCCCAGATGCAGGTTCAGATGTTGACGGAAGTCTACAACGGGGTATACCAGCTCCTCCAGAGCTCGGCCAACTACGATAGAGACACCGGAAGGGCCAACATCCCGCAAATCGAGAGCGACGCCCGCAGACGGTTTGCTCAGCGGAAAGGTTGGGGATATTCTGCCCCCCATCCGACCAAGTAAGCCAATGCTAACGGGGTGAACAAAAAAGTCCACTCGGACCAACTCTTGAAATCACTCTCGTTCTCTCCCGACGATCTCGCAACCACAGTTAAAGCCTCGTTCCGCTACGGCCACGGCGCATCACTCGCGGAGAAAGACCAGGCAAACTGGATCATGAAGTCCCAGCGCATGTGCACATGGCTAACCTCCACAACCTCCTGCACACTTCTCGTGAACGGAAACGGCGAACACAAAAAGATCTCCCCGCTATCGCTCATAACAGCCCTGCTAGTCCAGTCACTCACCCAATCCGACGTTCCGGTCTTACACTTCTTCTGCGGCGACAACACTAGTAGCGCCGCTGGTCCGTCATACCTGATACGTAGCCTAATAGCACAGCTACTAACACACTACGACTTCAACCTCACCACTATCCAGCACCCGAGAAAGAGTGCGCCAAAGACGGCGAGGGAGCTGTGCACTCTGTTCGAAGACCTCCTCGCGCAATTACCCGACGACGCGTTGCTGTTCATACTCATCGACGGGATCACGTACTTTGAAAACGCGGATCGCCGGGGAGAAATGTGTTTTATCATTAAGCAACTACACAAGATCGCGCAGGGCGCAGGCGCGCTTGTTAAGATATTACTTATGGCCCCGGGCAAGAGTCGATATGTGGTTAAGGTGCTGCAAAATAAAAGTGAAGGCGATAGTGATGGTAAGGGAGGAGGGGTGAACGAAGGGAGCGGCTGGGGGGTCTTGCATGCCCCGGTGAATCCCGATGGTGGAAGGGTGGGGCTTAGCGTGCCATACTGGGAGAAGAGGACTAGCGGGAGTGTTACGGACTTGAGGAAGAGGGCGGAGGAGCAGAGTGATGGTATGAGAGAGGAGGAGGATTGTGGGAGGCTGGTGGTGAAGGGGAACGGGAGGAGGAGGGCGAGGTCGGAGGACGGGAGAGCAAGGAGGGGGATGATGTGAACGCGTTGGAGTGCGGAAGGGGCAACGGCGGGGAGGGCATGATGACATTGCTAGTTTAATAATACCCGAATGAAATATTATAGTGCCAATACAATGTACCCGAACGTGAATCAGGGTATCGTCAGGAGGAAGAATGATGTGAGAAAGTTATATAAAAAAAGTACATAGGGAAATCGAATAAAACCGGAGGGAATAAACACGCAAATAGTACCAGAAGCTGCCCTTGAAGATTAACGCCAAAGATAAACAATCCCAAGCGGAACTTGATATCAAGACGCGCGGGAGAAGGAAACCGAAAAGACCGAAAAGGTAGAGCATTGGAAGGAACAAAATCACGGGAGCGGAGAGGCGCTGCCGGTAAGCTTATATTTGAGCCCGCAGTAAGACTCTTTGTCATTTAAGAGCAGGCAAGGCGGCAAGGGTACGGAGCAGGGAGAATTCTAGTCTCAACGTTGCACTAATTGCCGTGGAGCTCGCAAGGGAGGATGGGAGGGAAAGAGGGGCAAGAGGACATACTAGGTTGATATCGGAAACCACAACAGGTACTATATACATGCCGGAGTACTGTCGTATTTGGAAAGTCTGCATGATATGGGGCATGGAACTGTGCTTTTAGGTTTTCCTGATATGATACCATCAATTATGTAATACAGTTGTATCATATTATTATAGTTCAAATTTGGTACGGTTAGGTTGGGTGGCTGTCTTTGGGGGTGTATGTGGGGGAGGGGCGTTCGGAGGTGTATATATTCGTAACGGCGGTTTTCCCCCACCTCGTCCTAACGGAGAGAGAAGCAGACGATGAGGGCGGCAGCGAGATCCTCCTTTCCCGGAGGGGAACAGCGAGTACGAACACTACCCCGACATTAGTAGATTTCTTTTCTTTTCTTTTCTCTTGTGCCAACCTGTTCATTCGCATTCCAATCGCGAACGTTCTGACAGAAAGCCAACCAGAATATAGTCTGACCTTTTATGAATGCGTTGGTTGCCTATCTTCCCTAGAGACAGCTGCCGGCCCGTAAAGCTTATATAGCAGTTCCCTTCTTTCCCCCGGTCCGATACGAGTCTCGCTCTTCCAGTTTCTCATACCCGTCCAAAGGATATGTATATATAAATGTGGGCCATGAACAACTTCGCCTCATACTAGTATTCCCCATCGAGTGTAGTAGGATACGGGCAACCATCCTAGCTCTGTTGTGGAGAGTTCAGTACGGCGTTGAGGGTAAACCAATAGTTGCGCACACATGTTTGTTAGTCTATTTAGTTAGCAACTGTTTCTCACCCGAGAATAAACATGTTCCCTCGCACCCCCACCAAGTCCACTTATCCGACGTTCTCCGCTCACCAAAAATGCGTCGGCCTAAGGACTGCGCTTATACCATCTTTTCAGAACGAAATCTCATTGTACTTGTGTTTAATTGAAATCTCGACTCGGGCGTCTCTTAGTCAATGTGCCCAGGAATCCATACCCATGATCCTATCAGCTGCTATCCAAGGGGTACCTTCGCGGAGCGGCGGCGGAGTGCATTGAAACCCGGGTAGACAGCAATCTACACTTGGCCTTCGGGAACCCCAATACAGGAAGAAGATGCAACCAGTGTTCCCCGCCGTCCAGTCGGCCAGTCCCCGGGGTAGGATGGGACGGACTACGACTCATAGTCTGGCTTTTTGGGGGTGCTAGGACGGACTACGCCCAGGAAGGTGAGCACTGGACGGACTGTAGGGGACTACAGTCCTCGCTTGGACTTCCGGCACTAGACCAAGTTGAAATCATACACCTCCGACCCAATTATTATCGGATCATGAGACATCATTCGTGCCCCCCCCCCCCACCATCCCCTACTATTGGATATCAAGGGTTGTTCGCTGAAGCTTAGTCATACGGTTGACTCGGTTGCCATCGGCTATGGGGCCCACTTGTCTTCTGTGCACCGGACAACTGCACCCTGTTTCATTTTGCTTCTCTTCTCAACACTCTACACAGTAAACTAAAACCAACGAAACGCTCTAACGCGACTCTCCTTTTGACCTTGAATCTCTCTTTTGTTTTCACCCTCAGTATAGTTCTTTCTGCACTATCTCTACCCATCAATCGGTCTGCAAACACTTTATTCCGCCCACTGCTTAAAGTACTCAGCCGACCACGGATCATTTCCAACACCTACTGTTGGTATATGGTTTTCTGCTCCTCTCAAATATGGTTCCTTTCTCCTCTCAAATGTTTCTTTCAGCCCTTTATGTTTTCATACTCGTTACTTGTTGACTTGAAAGCCTATTGTATGTTCTTTCATTGTTCCTTTCTTTCCTCTCAAGATACTTCTTTGATATTCTTTGTCTTTCCTTATTAGGAGAATGCGGTGGTAATGGCTGAACTCTTTTTTTTTTTTTTTTTTTTTTTTTTTTTTAATATCATGTATTCGTTGTTAAGGTACAAGAAACCGCGTGGAGCGCTAGCTATGGCGTGAACAAAACCTTAATCACAACAACGACCCGCTTCACCCCCTCATGGGAAAAATCAAACCCCTCCAACCCAGAGCCCATCCTCCCCCCTCATAGCACCTAAGACGAAAGCAAGACGAAGCAATACCTTCCTCCAGACACGTAAGGAAAGACAAGTATAGAAAAGAAAACAGGGAAAGACACAAACCCTTCGGCGGGCCCCCCAAAACAAAAGAAAGGATTTTCACGGCACAGGTGCCGACAAAAAGGAAAGATAAAACTACTATTGCTCAACCTTAAACGAATAGTGGATCGAACCCCAAACCGAACGGCTACAGGGGCAGGCTATATCCCAAACATGGCAAAAGCCAGGGGGCGGCATCGCTTCGGACTTTAGCATGGGCCAAGGAGGTAGTGCTATACCATGACACAGCGTAACCTATCACGAGGTTTGCGATCGTAGAGTAAATCGCAGGGGCGGGAGGAGGACGAGGGGAGTCACCCGGCGAGGAGAGCCACTCAGCAGTGGAGGTGCCAGCTATCGTGAAGGGCAGTAGGGTGCCAGCCGGGGAGGCAGATAAGGTGCCAGCTAAAGAGGGCGTAGCAGTACGGTGCAAGCGGATCTAACGCGTGGGAAGCGGGAGAGGGAAGGCTCGCCAACGACCGAGAAGTACGAACGCGGAGGACCGAAATAGGGTCACGATTTTTCGAATACCGACCGTACCGACCGAGCAACTCAGGAGAAAGTGCAATACCAGAGAGCAAGGCCACCAGGGCACCTACTTCACCGATAGCCCAAGACTGCGACCGCGTGTTGACGAGGAAAGAAGGGTTGCCGACCGTGCAAAACGCTAAGCGAGACGCGTCGCGAGGTGCGGGGTAAAGGGTAGGATCATCGACGCGAACGAAGACGAACGGAACCAGAAAGGAATCCATAACCCCCGGGAGGGGAGGCCAAAGGCCCCAGAGAGGGTAAAGAGATGAAGGCGTGATAAACCCCCGAGCAGATGCCACGGGCGGGGCAGATCAGAGGCAGAGGACACTCTCACGATGATTTCCCATGGTGTTGAGATTTCAATCGCTGGAGGTGGAGCGGACGAGAAAGATGAGGTAATGGCTGAACTCAATTGCTGTATTATATAGCTGAGAAATGGCTTTCTTATTATTGAATCAACAAGCGTTGTTACGATAAGAGATCTTCACCACTTTCTGTTATCACTTCTTCGTCCGAGTTCCGTGCACAGATCGCATATTACAACACCTACCAGAACTAGGGTATTGAGTGATTGATCATGAACCTGCTTTTCCTTGCTTGCGAACTGGGAGCCTTCTGACACCTTACAATCTATACTGTACCCACGAGAGCAAAAGTGACATAAATATTTGCCCTAACCCCAAACATAAACAAAGAAGAGAGCAAAAAGTAGCGTGCCTGGTAGGCGGGTTCAAGTCCCCATATCCCAACCAATCTAATAACTTCCTACTAGAAACTCGACCCGATCTCTCTACTCTACTAAGGCAACAAACCCAACCCCGCAATGCCGTCATGCCATCGTAGAGAGTAGAAAATAATCTTAATAGTCCGGATGCCTCGTGGCCCTGAACAAACCTCTGTGTGTGCTAAATTTCTTCACACAAATACTTGACCTACATTACCGGACCACCGACCACACCGGACCGATTCTTTGGACTTTAGCCGTATGGGATAGCGTCGTATGATAGTATATTATCCCCATCGTGGGATTTTTCATCCTCTGCTAGATTGCCAACAAGAATGCAAATGGTCACTACCACTGTGAAGCACTCGACACTCAGAATATATGGTAGCAGTGCCTGGAATCTATCGGATAGGATACCACGGCACAGGGCCGGGAATAAGATGTGGTAAAGGCGGGTGTGCCAGTGGCAGGGTTCGTAATTAGGAGCTCCGCATACTGTGACCACTTTGTTGCGCAGGCAATCTTCCAATTGTCCGATAGAGGCAGGAATGAGCTACGTTTTTCTTCTCTAGGAGAGAATTGTATTAAATTGGAGAGCAAGTACTTTATTCATTAATTATTCATGAAAGGTTGACCAAGGTAGGAGGAAACAGTGATCATCACAGGACTGTTTTTCGGGTGACCGCGATATATTAAAGTGCAGCTGCCGTAGTTTTGGCCCTGCAGCGCAGAGGGGGTAATTGGGAGTGATGGGTACGGTATCATAGCATATGGCGGCCCCCTCCGATACGAAAACCAGCAATAAAGCTGTGGTGCACCGCCACAAAGCATTCATCATTCGCTGTCACCCCCCTGCCATTGTTTTAGCCTTGAATATTTTCTTGTTATTGCCGATGTGAAGCACCCGAGTACGACTGACAGCAGGGTGAGGGAGGGGTGTTCATCCCATACTACACCAGGGTAACTCTTTGCTTACTTCTGCTCTAACCTTTATAGTTGCTTTTGGAGGTACGGTGTGATCGGGAGACTACCGGTAATAAATGAGACTTAAAAATCCTACTCCATTCCTGTCCTACTCCATTCCTGTCCTACTCTTTCTGTTGTGCGAAAAAAAGTACAAACCCGCAAGGCCTTTGCTCAAATTGAGTTATGCACACAATCTACGCATAAAAAAGCGAGGGTTTATAGTATAACTTAACTCAGGCCCGGGCAAGCAAACATGAAACATGGAATATAGAAAAAGGAACTATAGTGAAAGCCGTTGAACGCCCTAGAAAAACTTACCATCTCCAGTTTGGCAGTTCTGAGGGGACATGGTATCAAATCATCCGCCTATGGTAGATTCCAGAGAGAAATAGAGAAAGGAAAATAACGAGAGGTGGCAGGTGGATAGGGACAAAGAAGGAAACCCACGCCTTGCGTCCCCCTACCTCAACGACTTAGGGTATTAGAATCAACGGTCCACGAGTGCCTTAGCGAGTTCGCCATCGAGTCCGCTATCGGCATCATCCCAACCGTGAAACCCCGTGAGAGGATCATCCCAACCGTGAAACCCCCTGAGAGGATCATTCCAACCGTGAAACTCCCTGAGATGATCATCCACCGCCCGATCGGCAACCATATCTGAGAATGAATCTGTATCTGGCGCTGCACGTAGAATCTTATTCAACCGGCGGTAGAGGTCCGATCCAATAGAGTACCCTAATCCGGGGGCTTTATTCGTGATCCAGGGCTTCTTCAGGCAATCCTCGGCGCTCGGGCGGTCCCTTGGCTCCGGTTGCAGGACGTCACCGAGGAAGTTCTCACAGGGGACGCTGAAGCCCCTGTTTCTGACCGCCTGGGGCGGGGAGGATGCGCTGTCAGAATACCTCCATACCTCGCGGCGGCTGTTGAACAGGGGGCCGCCGGCGAGCATCTGATACATGATGCACCCAAGGGACCAGATGTCCACCCTGTTGGTTTTAGGGCTCGAGGTGTCCTCCACTTCGGGCGCCATGTAGTCTTTTGTGCCAATTATGGTCTTTAGGTACGTGGAAGCATTGGAGAGGGGGATGCGCTTTGACGCACCAAAGTCGCCGATTTTTACACGGAGGTCTTGGTTCCTACCCCCTGGGAGGCAGAGGTATATGTCCTAGTAACTGTTAGGTATTGGACACTTTATTTTGGGGGAGGGATGGTGCAGACCTCGGGCTTCAGATCGCGATGTGTGATCCCTGCATTATGCATCACTGCTAATCCGTGGAGCAGTTGTTCGATCACCACCCTGGTATCCCTTTCATTCCACCGATAGTTCTGCTCAAGGGTCTTCAACATATCCCCTATAGGGATATACTCCATGGCAATGTATATGAAGTAATCGTCCTCATAAGAGGTGTTGAACTTAACAAACCACTCATACTGTTGATATGTTAGATGGAACCTCCCACAAATCAAACGAGACCAATTCCCGTTGAGAAGCCAGGGAAGTTTGGACAAAACTTACATTCGATAACATTTGTAGATTCCTGACCTCCTCTTGATACCGCCTGGCAGCGAAGTTTGGTACCTTTGGTATCCTCTTCACAGCCCATAACTCAGGGAAATCCATTCCACGGGTCTGGACCTTCTCCAAGAATACAGTTCCGAAGGCGCCATGGCCGATTTCATAATTAAACTTCCAAGCTGGCAATTCCCTAAGAGGGCCACCATGGACTCCCACAGCCGGATTGACCGCCGCATCAGCAAGTGCCTCCAGACCGGGTGCCGCATCAGCGAGTGGCTCCAGACGGGGCGCCGCACGCTCAATCTCAGTCAACCTACTGTAGAGGTCCCTCCCAATAGGGTGCTCAGGACTAGAAGCTTTGTTCGTGATCCAGGCCTTCTTCATACAATCCTCGGCGCTCGGTCGCTCCTCTGGCTCTGGTTGTAGGACGTCACAGAGGAAGTCCACACAGGAGACACTAAAGCCTGCATTTTTAACCTCTGGAGGTGGGGAGGATCCAGCAAGAGCGTATCTATATAGCCTGCGGGTGGTGGGGAATAGGGGACTGCCAGCGAACATCCTGTACAAGATACACCCGAGGGACCAGATGTCTACCCGGTTGGTCTTGGGTACCTCTGTGTCATCCATTTCAGGCGCCATGTAACCTCGTGTGCCAGTGGTGGTCTTAAGGTACGTGGTGGCGTCAGAGAGTGGGACGTACTTTGAGGTACCAAAGTCGCCAATTTTCACACGGAGGATGTGGGTCTCATTCCCCATGAGGTAGAGGAAGATGTTCTAGTGACTATTAGATCTTTGCCGCAGCTGTTTGGGCAGGGAAGGGGGCGTGTTGACCTCGGGCTTTAGATCTCGATGTGTAATCCCCGAATTGTGCATTACTGCCAATCCGTGGAGTAGCTGCTCGATTACCACCTTCGTATCACTTTCGTTCCACCGATAACCACTCTCAAAGGTCTTGGACATATCCCCCATAGGGAGATACTCCATGGCAATGTACACATAATTAATGTCCTCGTAGCAAGAATAGAATCTGACGAACCATTCGTGCTATCGACACGTCAGACAAGATCTCCGGTGGATCGCATCGGGCCAATGCCAGTTATGAGAGAGTACAATTTGGGACAAATCTTACATTTGACAATGCCTGTAAATTCTTGATCTCGGCTCGATACTGCTTGGTCGGGAAGTGTTGTAAGTGCCGTGATATCCTCTTCACGGCCCACAGCTCAGGGAGCTCTGCTCCACGCGCCCAGACTCTCTCCAAAAATACAGTTCCGAAGGCGCCGCTCCCGATTCTGCAATTCAACCCCCAAGCTGGTGGTTCCCTACCTGGGGCATCATAGTCTCCCGTCTCTTCAGGCGCGGGCTCTGGGGCTCCACCCGTGGGTTCTGTCCGTCCTAGATGAGCTAACGGGTTCTCACCACCCAGGAGGCCGGTCACCTACCTCTGAATATAGCCCCCCCGGGCCAGAAGGGGAAACCCCCTGCAGCACTGCTCACACCCAGATACCTACTCTGGGTCGGGTTTGGGACCCCCGGTTCAGTTCGGACACGCCGCCCAGCCGGTTGGTTCTGGTTCGGAGCCACGGAATGGGCATTCATCGTGTTGTAAGAACCCCAGGGGGTTGGCGGTAGAGGTGGGGCAGGCAACTCGTTCGTATCAAATCGTAAAAGGGGATTGCTACTGACATTTGCACTAACTGCGCCGTCTATGTGAGGGCTTTAACCATAGTGATTGTTAATAAGTAATTAAATCGCTAGGTAACGCCACTCTAAGAAAGTAGTCGCGAACATGAGAAACACACCGGTCATCGCTAGACATCCTACTCAAGATCCGATCTGATAAAGCCTAAGTGGGGGTTTGCTCGTCGTTTTCCAGTCCGGGAAATGTGTACGATAGCTAAGCCCTCGATAGACCCTGGGGCACGGAGTTTGTCAAGGCTGATCTTCCTGCTGATATCAGTACTGAATAACTATGATGCTGATAGTCTAAGGTTGGCGAGCTCGCTCTATGTTTAGCTCAATTCAACTCCGCAACGCCACCAAGTGCTATTGCCAGCGCGGCCGATATATTAGTCACGTGTGATAAGATGAACAGAAGCGGCAAGTTGCAACCAGAGAACCGCGGATATGCACAGCACCACAGCAGAGTTGACGAGAGGAAGAAAGTGATAAACAATACGGCAAGGTAGAAAGGTTTTTTAAAAAAGGGAAAGAATAAGTAAAAGAGAAAGAAATCCCATCTCTGGTATATGGTTCGGCTCTCAGGGAAGCTCTCAAGAAAGTTGTTTAGCACTCTAATGCCTGAGGTAATGTTGCGATAGGGATATGCTTGTCTCGCCTGTTGCTACACTGCCGCTTTAAATCCTAATTTCACACCCCTAATATAACTGAAGTCATGAAATATCACTCATGTAGTCCTCGGCCTTCCCCTGCTCTCCTTCGTCTCCCCCAGACGTCCCTTAGCATAGCTTTCAGTTCTACCCTTTTTCGCTTCATAGAGCCTACCGTACGAGTCTGGGATGGCTGCCCCGAGATTTCACTGCTCAGGACGGACTACTAGTAATGCAATCTGGTTCTCAAGCCGAGTGAGAAAAAATGTGGTTAGGGTGTGCCAAGTGATGGTGAAAGTAATGGCTATGGGAGAGGGGATGAATGAAGGGAGCTCATGCAGAATCCTACATGCACCAGTATATCCGGATGGTGGAAGGGTAGGGCTTAGTGTCTACTAGTATATATCATAGTTTCACCTATCTGGGGTGTTTTTATATATTTGAGCCAACTATTCCTCCTAACTTATGTACAATGTCAAGCAACTCACGTCTGCTACCTCTACTGGTAAGTCTTTTTTCCTCACTTACCTCAATTTGGTATAAGTACATGTCACACGTCAGGCAGTATAACCAGGAGGCCGAGGGCAAAGTTGGGTGGGGGTGGGTATAGAAGATTGTAAACAGAGCTTGGCGGTGTGGGTAGAATGGGAGTGGAGTTATTAGGGTTGCTCAATACACATCTTAATATTATCATACATGTGCCTAATGACCCTGTCCTATTCTAGGAGAGGGAGTCTAAGTGCGTTGACACCACCACCACGCAGCATTTCTCCCACAAGAAGGTAGCCGGAAATACTCGTACTCTCCTCCACATCGAAGTATAAAATACTTCAAACCGTACTAGGGCAAGAGTGTCGAGTGATTGACCATGAATATGCTTTTTCTCGCTTGCGAACTAAGAGCCTTCTGTCACCTTACAATCTATACCCATGAGGGCAGAAGTGTGACATAAATACTTGCCCGAATCCTAGACCCAAACAATGAAAAACGCAGGAGGTTATATGTGTAGTGTGCACTTTCGTGTTCCCTTATACCAACCAAAAAACCGATTCTCGCTAGAAACTCAAGCCAATGTCTCCACTGTAGGAACTCCACAAACTCAACCTCTCAAAACAACTAGACCACGGTAGAGAATCGAAAGATTTCTTAATGATCCCGATGCCTCGTGTCCCCGGGTAAGCCCCTGTTCGGGCAAATATCTTCATACTAAAGTTTGACCCGCAGTACCGGATTACCTACTGTACCTGGCAGATTCTTTGGGTTTTGGCCATCTGGGATACCGGTAGTGGGGTGTGGCTTTATATTCTCTCCATGGTGGGGTTTTTCATCCTCTTCTGGATTACTAATATGAATGTTACAGTCAATAAACTTGTGTGGCACCAGACACCCGAAATGTACTCGGGTATGGTCATAAAGGTCGGAAAAAAAGATCGGCAGGGTCACAGGTCAGGTGGGGTAGTTAGGAGACCGGTTGCTTGAGTGGGAAACTCTTGTCCTGGGGGATACTAGAAATCCAGATTGAAGTTGTTGGTTTCTGGTACCTGGATACATGACTATAAAGATGATGAAATTGCCAGTATGCAGTTCAATCTATTCATTTATTTGGGTCTCTTAAAAGAACTGCTGGTGTTCTAAAAGCCCTGCTTCCTCTTCCTCCTTTGAATCTGCAGCACGCAGATACATGCAGCATGGACAATTACTCTGTTCAACTGCTCCAGTTTAATGGCATCAGGTAACAGTCCCCCCCTTTCCACCCACCCTCTATGATCAACACGCCTAACCCTTGTCTCGCCACTACCCGAGTATGATGGCTAAACATAAGACGTGGCAAGGATCAGGTGCAGGGTTTGGAATTAGCAGCTCCACACATTGTTACCACTTTGTCGTGTGAGCAATCGGAAGATTGCTCGACAGGGGCAGGCGTGAGCTACGTTATTCTTTTTTTCTCTTTTTTGTTAGGAGATAATTATATTTTCTGGTTACCAGGATGTAAAGTATTCGAGTATGGCTAGTTACAGGGTGAGAGAGGTGTGTCCATCAAATCCTACATCTAGGTAATTTGTTTTTTGGCCAATTGCCATTCCAACTTTTCTGGATGTTTTGAGGTGCACGCACAATCTAGGGGCCAGTAAATGAGACTCAAGATCCTACTTCATTCCTATCCTACTCCTACAGTGCTGCTAAGCGAAAAAGAAATACAAACCCGCAAGGCCTGTGCTCGCATCAAGTTGTGCGGGCAATCGACACATTCAAAAATCGGAGATTTATAAGCGCAACCCAACCCAAGCCTAGGTCGGCAAAAAATGAAACATAAAAATATCGAAGGAACTCCGATGAAAGCCGTTGTCCGTCCCTGGAAAAACTTTACATCTTCAGTTCGGCAGTTCTGAGGGAACATGATGTCAAACCGTTCGTCTATGATAGATTCTAGAGAGAAATAGAGAAAGGAAAAGAACGAGAGATGGCAAATAGATGAGGAAAAGAAGGAGACCCAGGCCTTGCGTCCCCCTATCTCAAAGACCTAGGGTAATAGAACCGAAAATTCACGAAGGCCTCAGCGTGCTCGCCGTGGGCGCCTCAAACCTGAAACTCCTCTCGGGCGTGCCAAACGCTACCCGAGCAGCAACCTTATCCGCGAATGAATCTATATCGGGTGCTTCAGCCTGAATCTCAAATAGCCTTTTGTAGAGGTCCTCTCCGATAGAGTGCCCGGACCCAGGAACTTTGCTCACGATCCAGGGCTTCTTCAGGCAACTCTCGGCGCTCGGCCGATCTTCTGGCTTCGATTTCAGGATTTCACTGAGGAAGTCCACACAGGGGACACTGAGGCCTGCGCTTTTGACTGGCGGAGGCGGGGAGGAGGCAACCATAACATATTTATACAGGTCGAAACGGGTATTGAATAGGGGGCGGCCGGCGAACATCCGGTACAAGATACACCCGAGGGCCCAGATATCTACGCGGTCAGTTTTGACTTTCCCCGTGTCATCCATTTCGGGTGCCATATAGCCCAGTGGGTCGGTGATAGTCCTTAGGTGCGTTCTAGAGTTGGAGTGTGGGATGCGCTTTGATGTGCCAAAGTCGCCGATTTTTACACGGAGTACGCGGCTCCCACTCTCCTGGAGACAGAGGTATATGTTCTAGTGACTATTAGGTCTTGGCTGCTTTATTTTGGGGGAGGGAGAGCGGAGACCTCGGGTTTTAGATGAAGATGCGCGATCCCTGCATTATGCATCATTGCTAATCCATGGAGGAGCTGTTCGATCACTACCTTCGTATCACTTTCACCCCACCGGTAGTTTTGCTCAAAGATCTTCGACATATCTCCTATTGGGATATACTCCATGGCAATGTACACGAAGTAATCGTCCTCACAGGAGGACCTGAATTTAACGAACCACTCAAACTGTCCTTGCGTCAGGCGGAACCCCCCCATAAACCGAACGAGACTAATGCCCGTTAAGAACTAAGGCGAGGTTAGACAAACTTACATTTAGTAATGCCTGGAAATTCTTGACCTCCTCTTGATACCGCCTGGCCGGGAGGTTTAGCACAGTCTTCGGTATCCTCTTCACGGCCCATAACTCAGGGGACCCCATTCCACGGGTCTGGACTTTCTCCAAAAATACAGATCCGGAGATGCCACCGCCGATTCTGTAATCCAACTTCCAAGCTGGCGGTTCCCTAACAGGGGCATGGACTCCCACGGCCGGATCAGCGAGTGGCACCAGACGGGGCGCTGCATGTTCAATCTCAGACAACCTACTGTAGAGTTCCCTTCCGATAGAGTACTCTGGGCCGGAAGCTTTGTTCGTGATCCAAGTCTTCTTCAGACAATCCTCGGCGCTCGGTCTGTCCTCTGGCTCCGGTTGCAGGACGTCGCCGAGGAAGTTCACACAGGAGACGCCGAACCCTGCATTTTTAACCTCTGGAGGTGGGGAGGATGCAGCAAAAACGTATCTATAGAACCCGAGGCGGGTAGGGAATAGGGGGCTGCCGGCGAACATCCGGTACAAGACACACCCGAGGGACCAGATGTCTACCCGGCTGGTCTTGACTATCTCTGTGTCATCCATTTCGGGCGCCATGTAACCTCGTGTGCCAGTGGTGGTCTTTAGGTGCGTGGAAGGGTTGGAGAGTGGGACGTGCTTTGAGGTACCAAAGTCGCCAATTTTTACACGGAGGACGTGGGTCTCATTCTCTATGAAGTAGAGGAGTATGTTCTAGTGATTATTAGGTTTTGGCCGCAGTGGTTTGGGCGGGGGAGGGGGGGTGCTGACCTCGGGCTTTAGATCGCGATGTGTAATTCCTGCATTATGCATTGCTGCCAATCCGCGGAGCAGCTGCTCGATCACCACCTTCGTGTCACTTTCGTTCCACCGATAGCCATTCGCAAAGGTCTTGGACATATCCCCTAGAGGGAGATACTCCATAGCAATATACACATAATTAGCGTTTTCGTAGGAAGAATAGAATTTGACGAACCATTCGTGCTGCCGACAGGTTAGACAGGACCTCCGGTTAATCACATAGGGCCAATTTCGGTTATGAATGGGCGCAATTTTAGACAGAACTTACATTCGACAGTACCTGTAAATTATTAATCTCAGCTCGGTACTGCTTGGCAGGGAAGTTTTGTAAGTGTCGCGATATCCTCTTCACGGCCCATAACTTAGGGAACTCCGTTCCACGCATCTGGACTTGCTCCAAAAATACGCTTCCGAAGGCGCCCCTCCCGATTCTGTAATTCAACATCCAAGCTGGGGGTTCCCTAATAAGGGCATCTTCCACTTCTGAAGGCATGGACGATGGGGTTCCACCCCGAGGCTCTGTCCACCGGGCGATGAGATGTTAGGCTGTCACAAACATGCAGGAGTCGCGGCCACTTACCCCGGAATATAGGCTCCTTTGAGAAGAAATGGGTACTAGCATTCGTCGTATTGGAATCACCCCTGGGGGGTGGCGGTAGAGATAGGATAAGCAACTCGTTCGTATCAAATTGCGGGATGGCATTCCTGCCACCGACATTCGCAACAACCGCGCCCTTGATACGAGGGCTTTTAGGCACAGTGTTAATCAGTAATTAATTTTCTCGGTAACGCCACTCTAAGAAGGCAGTTGAGAACATGAGAAACACACCGGTCGTTACTAGTCATCCTAATCAAGACCCGGGCTGGTAAAACCTAAGTGGAGTTTTGTCCATGGATTTCTAGCCCTGGAAATGTGTACGATAGCTAAGCCCTCGATAGGCCCTAGAGCACGGAGTTTGTCAAGGCGGATCTTCCTGCTGATGAGGTTAGCGAGCTCGCTCTGGGTTTGACTCAGTTCAACCCCGCAACGCTGCCAAGTGCTAAACAGGGGTGGCTGATAGATATATCAGTCACGTGTGATAAGATAAAAAGAAGAGGCAAGTTGCAACCAGAGAACCAGGGATATGCACAACACCACAGCAGAGTTGACAAGAGAAAGAGATAAGCAATACAGCGACTGGAAAAGGCTTTTTAAAACAGGGAAAAAAAATGCAAAATAGAAAATTTCAATCCAATCATTGGTATGGTCTTACTCTCCAATACCTGCATAATGTTGCGATGACAATATGCTTGTCCTCCCTGCGGCCCTCGGCGGCTCGAAGTCCTAATTTCAAGCAACTAATGTATGGGGTACAGTGTGATTCCTCGTTTTCTGGTTAAGCTCGTTTTCACCCTAAGAGGTCAAAAGAAAATGTGGCGAAATCGGAGAGCTTCTTTGGGCAGAGAGTTGTCTTTAGGGGTATCATAGGATTTTCATAGATATCTACAGTGCGGCGTTAATTTTGAGACTTTTGCCATCAATCTACTCGAGTACAAGTACCAGGCATAAAGATTTCGCACACACCAAAGTGGCTGACCAGCAAAAAATTATTAGAAACTGGTGAGGTCACAAAGTGGTGTGTGCGAAAACATTTTTTTTTTTTTTTTTTTTAATAATCGTATATTCTCTTCGGGTTTTATGTGGCCTCATCAGGCGCGTTTACCCTTAACTGCTCTACGGTTTTCTAGCTACACTAATGCAACTTAAGGATCCCGCATAAGCCTCCACATGCTGAAATACAAGGTGATCAGGCCCGCCACTTCGCTTACTGCCTTTAGCGACAGCGTTCTCAGCCCACCCGCTAAGCTCCGCGCCTCTTGCCCACCTCCTCCTTGCCTCATACCAGCAGTATCCCCATCGACCATTTTCCAAATTCCCATCCCTTCACCCTCATCTTTCCTCCCGAGTGGTGTCTAGGCAGGAAGCATACACTAACCCGCACACCAGGCCGTCGACCCGAACCCATCTTTTCCTGCAATCAAACTCCTTGCCAACTACCCGAGCAACATGTGCAAGTATAAACTCTGCGACAGCGACAACAAAGGCGAGTGGTAGCAAAAGCGCATAACTCGGTGAGGTGGACCTGTACCCTTTACTCGCCCATACCAAACATAAACAAAGGAAAAAATAAAAAACTCCTCATTATCTCTCGGCCATCCAACTCAAACCAATGAGGGCTCACCAAGTCTGGGCTTGCCAAGCCACACTCAGTCAGGCGCCTTCGAGCGACGCCACCCCATCAGCCACCCCTCTTCTTCTCCGTCGAATGAGAGAAGCCGGCCGCGTCACCGAACCTCTTCCCCCTCGTTTAGCCCACCTGCTAAGGCCTCGTCAGCAAATTCATCACGCCGGACTTCAAAACCAACGGGCAAGGAGTGTAAAAACAAGGCGAACTATCCAACCTGACCGTCCAAGCCTTTATTAATACAAACCTCAAAGATTACCCGAAAGGTAATCCATTGACTAGTACTGTGAATACCGTCGTAACACCTAATCCATCAGCAAACGCCATCAGCCATCACCAACACGACTTCTATCCAACCTGACCGAAGCGCTATCAGCAAAAACATCAAGAGAGGAAGCCTCAATGAAAAGGTTATCATGATGTGCCCAAACCATCAACACGTAGCCAGCCAACTGCTGTAACATCGCTCCGGTAAAGACATGAAGCCATCGCGAGACGGCCACCATGGACCCTGATAGGCCCACCCGCCAAAAGTGACACGTCACAAGAGGTTAGGAGTAGGTTGTAGGAGCAATCGAGGATGTGCGAAAACATCATGCCTGGTACTTGTACTTGTACTTGTACTCGGGGGCGCACACGGGTCCACCCCGAGTAGGGGAAACAGCTAACCTCGAAAGGTTACTTTGTGAAAAATCCTGACTCACACCTTATTCTGACCTCTTAGCGCGAAAAAGGGCTTAACCAGAAAATTCGGGAATCCACCATGCTTGTACTGTACAAGTACGGTACAGTAACTCTACTCGTACTCGGGTGTCAGGGTTAGTCCGCGAACACCAGGATTTATTCTGAGCATGAGCTAAAGTGGCAAATATCCAATAGAAACCTTGAATAGATAGTTCAACCAATAGTAAAGCAGAAAGCGTTCGAGGAATTCTTCTGGTTTTCAACACACACCCCTTAGTGCGTGCGCTATTCCTAATATCGTCGTTAGCTTTGTCAGCCCTGTGTTCGCGGACTAGCCCTGGTATCCGAGTACTTGTACCTGGGAAGGTGGAGAGCCTAACCTAACGCAACCCGCCACTAGCAAAGTAGAGCCTCAAGTACCCTAGGGTTTGAACTATCGCTTCATTAAAATGTGAGTAGGGAGTAAAGCAAGAAATGGCGGATGGCCCCCCTGCACATCAAGTCAACGTCAGCATCAAGGAGCAACGCTAGTGCATTCGATGTGCTTAGGGGGTTTATTAAAAAGTCAAAAACTCGCCGTAGTATGATAAAAGAGTGACCTAAACGATCAGGCGATCGCAATGCTTGACATGAAAACCCGGGCGGCGCTAAGCGACATTTTGGAACAATGCTTGTTGTTACGAGTGATGGGATTGATCATTGCACAGTACTTGCAGTCGGACTTGGAGGCGGAGGTACAAGTACGGTATTAAAGCCATTCATCAGGTAGGTAATTTGAGGGTGCATTTGGTTGCATGCGAAACCCCGATAATGATTCCAAATAGAGTTTTTGGGTAAGAACCCCATTCCGATGTAAGCTGTGTCCGGTCAACAAAAAATATCAACTTGCAAATATGAGCCCAAAATGAAGGTATTGTATCCAAAAAAATAAAAATATCATACGTCAATCCTATTTTTTATAGAATACATAGTAAAAAATATCCCAAACCGGATTAATACATCATAACAATACCACTGCAACTTTCAACAATTATGAGGAAAAACACTAACATAGATATTCAAGCTCGGACTAAGGTTTTCTTAACACCTCGATAATTTGTAGAGCCCGCTCGTCACCTGCATGAACCCAGTAGATTCTGCCACCAAAGACATCTGCAGTCCCCGCCGGTTCGCCTGCCTAGGGCAGTCATCCGGAGGGATGTAAAGATACCTGTAGGTCTCTAGAGTCCTTCTAGGTGCCATAATCCGTCCCGTCCGGACCTGAGGGTGAGCAGACTAGACTCTTGGGTTCTCTGAGAAAAACGACATCGGGTGGCGCCCGAAAGGTAATGCGCAAGGGGGAGTGAGAGCGCTACAGCGTCAACACGATCCACAAAAACCTGTGCAAATTGGGCGGGGGCGCTCGGGTATTTCACTTCTCGAGGACCTTGTTGCTACAGGTCTCTTATTGCTCCACCATATAGGGCGGCTATGAGGTCGTGTTTGACACAGCAGGGAAGCTCCACAATATGCGCTAGAACGTGTTCGAAATGGCTGAAGAGATCCCGGGCAAGATTGCGTGGACGCATGTCTAAGCTGAGCTCTACTCGTCTTCATAGAAGGGACCAGAAAAGAGTGAGGAGCTATATATTGTGATTTTGAATATTTCCAGGCAGGTGCTAGGATGATTTGGGGGACGGGGCAGGGGGTATGTTTACCGATCTCTTCCCCCCGGCCTGACAAGTCCGGAGAAAGCCACGAAAATCTTTTTTGCCTCCTAAGGAAAAAAGTGTTTTCACAAGTGTCGATCAATCCATCAATCCCATCGAAGCGGTGTATTGCCGGCGAGTTTGAATAACGCGTACCCCTCCCCCCCAACTCTCGTCAGTAGTGACCATCGTGATGAGCATGGGGTATGAAGAAATTCAGGGGGGCCCTACTAACTTCACTCTAAAGGACATATCCACAAATACAAACTTCGAGATTCCTATCCGGTCGATTCATTCTATATATTTGACTAATTTTCAGAATAGATATTGACAAACCTAAAATCATGAAATATCACTCATGTACTCCTGGGCATTGCTGTTGTGCTTGTAAAATGTCTCGATTCTAAAAGGTTAAAGAACTTCCTCTCCCTTTCTATTTCCTGGGAGAATGGAGGACTTATATACTACATGGATTTAACATTTACAATTGACAATCTATCCTATCACAAGCAGACCAATCCCTCAGCAGGATGTACTAGCAAGGTCCTTATCTCTGTACCGATATACACATATGATGAGGTCAACCACTGATAATGAAGTCTCGAGAAGCCACGGTTTCCGAAACTTCAAACTTCCCCACCCCCCTTCAGCCCCCCCAGACATCTCTTATCATAGCTTCCGGCCCAACCCCTTTTCACCCCATAGAGCACGCCGTCCTAGCCTAAGATAGCCGCCGAGGGATTTCGCTGCACAGGACGGACCGCTAGAGCATACCAAGTGGTGGTGAAGGCAATGGCGACGGGAGGGGGGGATGAATGAATTGAGCTCATGGGAGGTTTTACATGCGCCAGTCTATTTGGATGGTGGAAAGGTAGGGCTTAGTATCTATATATCATAATGTCACCCCTCTAGGGGTGTTTTTTATATTTGAGCCACCCCATCCTCCCATTTACAGTGTTAAACAAGCCACTGTTACCGCCTCTACTGGTGCGCTTTTTCTCCTCGCTTGCCTCGGTCTTGGATAAGTGCCTATCATAGGTCGGCAGTATGCTTGGGAAATCCAAGATAGGGTTGGATGGGAACGGATACAGAGGACTATAAACGGAGTTTGGCGGTATAGGTGGAACGGGAGAGAAGCTATCAGGATTGCTCATACACATCTTAATATGTGTGCCTAATGCCCCCGTCCTATCGTAGTAGAGGGAGTTCAGGTACATTAACACAGCCACCCGACATTCCCCTCACAAGATAGAAGATAGCTAGGCGTACCCGCGCTTTCCAACATATTGGAGTATACTTCCAAGTGTACCTGTTGGAAAACGGCTTCAATGTGACGAAAGTATGTCTGGTGGGGAATAATGGTGGGACTCAGATCATTGGCCTTGTATATATATACCTCTCACGGGTATAAATGCCATGGCCCGGCACCCATGTAGTAGTGTACAGAGACATCGGAACGAGTATAATTTTCCTTCTACTAACCATCCCGTTTTCACAGTCAACCAGTTTTTACTCTCTCCCATACAGAATTTTCGACCGGAACTAAGGTACCGAGTGATTGACCATGAATATTCATTTCCTCTCTTGCGAATAAGGAGCCTTCTGACACTCAACAATCTATACCCACGAGAGAAGGATCGTGATTTAAATACTTGCCAGAATTCCGGGCACAAGCATGGGAGGAAGCGTGAAGTGATGTGCCTGGCGAGTGGGTTCATATTCCCCTATATTAACCAACGAAACATCCTGTTCCCCCTAGAAACTCAAACTGTATTCCACAAACTCAACCCCGGAAAACTGTTAGGCTACTGTAGAGAGCTCATTAACTATCCGAACCGGGGCAGAAAGTGGCCTTTGTAATCTAGATGCCTCATAGCCCCGGACGAATTTCTGTGTGCCAAATTTCTTCACTTCAAAGCTCCACCTGCCGGACAGGATCGTTTACTATGCCTGACAGATCCTTCGGATTTTGACCATCTGGGATAGCGTGATAGTATATGGTTTCCTTGGTAAGATTTCTCATCCTCTTCTAGGGTTCCTATACGAATGCTGGGGTTAGTGCTATTGTGGAGCACCGGGCAGTTGAAATGTATTGTCTTGGCATAAGATGTGGTGAAGGGCAGGTGTAACGCCAGGGTTCATGGAGACAAGCGGCTCCGCGCACAGTCACCACTTCGCTGCACAGGTAATCTTCCGATTGCCAAACAGAGGAAGGAGCGAGATATTTTTTATATTTTATATTTTTCTCTGAGATAATTGTATTAAATTAGAGCGCAAGCATCATATTCGTTAATTGTTTCGCAAGATGTTGACTGAAGTAAGAGGAAATAGCAATCACAAGACCGTTATTTCGGCAACTGCAGTATAGGAGGTGTAGCTGCTGAAATTCGAGTACCACAGTGGGGAGGGGGTAATTGGGAGCGATGGGTACAGCGATGTACTCTATGGCGGCCCGTGTCGATATGAAAACTAGCGGTCGAGGTGTGGTGCACCGCTACAAAGGATTCATCATTCTCTATCACCCCCTTTGCCATTATTTTAACCTTGAACCCTCTTGCTATTGCGGGTGTAAAGTACTCAAGTATGACTAACAGCAAGGCAATAAAGTGGTATTCATCTTATACCACACTAGGGTAACTCTTTGCTTGCTTCCGCTCTAACCCCTCCGGTTTTTTTAGGAGGCACCGTGTAATCTGGAGACTACCGGTAATAAATGAGACCTAAAATCCTACTTCATTCCTATCTTACTCCTACTGGTGAGCGAAAAAGAGATCCAATCTCGCAATACTTGCGCTCGAGTTGAGTTATGTGGGTAATCGATTCATCAAAAAGTGGGAATTTAAAGTATAAATTCAGCCAAACCCGGGCGAGCAAAAATGAAACGGGCAATATAGAAAAAGGAACTGTAATGAAAGCCGTTGCCTATCCCTAGAGAAACTTGAATCCAGTTCGGCAGTTCCGAGGGAACATGGTATCAAGCCGTCATCCATGGTAGATTCACGATAGAAATGGGGAAAGGAAAAGACCGAGATGGTAAGTGGGGAAACCAAAGAAAGAAACCTCCATCGCAACGGCCTAACAGGAACCGGGAATAGTATCAAAAGTACTATCCGCCGCCCGAGTAGCGACTATATGAGGGGGTGTATCTATATCTGACGGTGTAAGTTTAATCTTAGACAACTTACTGTAGAGGCCCCTTCCAATAGAGTACCCTGAGCCAGATGTTTTGTTCAGGATCCAGGGCTTCTGGAGACAATCCTCAGCGCTCGGTCGATCACCCGGACTCGCTTGCAGGGCATCGCGAAGGAAGTCCACACAGGGGACACTGAAGCCTATGTTTTCGACCGCCGGAGGGGGGGAGGATCCGGTTACGGAGTACATCAATACCCCGAAGATGTCCATGAAGAGTGGCCTGCCGGCGAACATCCGGTATAGGATACACCCGAGTGACCAGATGTCTACCTTGTTGCTCTTGAGTTTTGACTCGTCATGCACTTCTGGCGCCATGTAGCCCTGTGTGCCAGCGGTGGTCCTCAGGCACGTGGAAGCGCCGGAGGGCGGGATGCGCTTTGAGGTACCAAAGTCACCGATTTTTACATGGAGGAAGCGAGTCCCATTCTCTGGGAGGTAGAGGAATATGTTCTAGTGACTATTAGGCTTTGACGCCGGTGTTTCCTGCGAGAGAAATTTCAAACCTCGGGCTTCAGATCGCGATGTGTGATCCCTTCTTTATGCATTACCGTCAATCCGTCGAGTAGCTGCTCGATCACCACTTTCGTATCACTTTCATTCCACCGATAGTTGTTCACAAACGTCTTCGACATATCCCCCATAGGGAAATACTCCATAGCAATATACACGTAGTGCTCGTCCTCATAGGAGCAGTTGAATTTGACGAACCATTTGTGCTTTCGATACGTCAGAAACCCGCCCATAATCGAACGATACTAGTACTCGATATGAAAGGATGCAAGTTGCGACAGAGCTTACATCTGATAATGCCTCTAAATTCTTGATCTCAGCCTTATACAGCTTTTCAGGGAAGTTCGGCAGGGTTCGTGATATCCTCTTCACAGCCCATAACTCGGGGGACTTCATCCCACGAGTCTGGACTTTTTCCAGGAATATGGTTCCTAAGCTGCCCTCCCCGATTATGCGATTCAACTTCCAAGCCGGAGGTTCCATATCGGGGGCAGCATCGGCTCCCGCTTCTCCAGGCTCGAACTCTGAGGGATTGTCTCTGATTAAATGCAAGTCAAAAAAATATCATCCAAAACGGACCATATAGGTTCTGTCCGTCTTAGATGAGATGATGGGTTCTCACCATCATCCAGGGGTCGGGCCGCCTACCTCTGAATGTAGCCCTCCTGGAGGAGAAGCGGGGGCCAATATTGATCGCATTGGGATCGCCCCAGGGATCTGGGTTTGGAAGTGGTGGTTGGGACCGAACATGTAAGTCGGTTCGTTGGTCTTGCTCGGCTTTGGGGGGTTCTCCATTATCGGCGTAGCCTATTCACCGATCAGTACTCGTCCCCCAATCTCCAGACCCTGGATTGCAAGGTGGTACCTCACACCTTCCATCATACTTACTGTGGTAGTATGAGAGTGGTTATTAGTAGTGTGTTAGGATTCAAACTGATGAAGCCTTAGGACATTGCCTGACGTTATACAATCCGGCCAATGTGTATGATAGCTAAGCCAAGCTCCATACCACCAATTTTCCTTACCCCGCCATTTACCTTCCTATTTAGGAAGGTGGATACGAGGCCAAACACCACGATCTTATTGTGAAAATCACGATCCTATCCCCAACCCGAACTTTGGAGCTTCATAGGCTTGGGCCAATGAAAACACCTCCCCGCAGGCTAGTACTCCGGGCTTGCCTCTATGAATATTATCAAAGGTTTCCTGGCCCTCAAAACAAGAAAAGGGTTCACCCAATGTCCTACCATGGGGGAGTTGGAGTGGGGGTTATTGTCACTCCAGGCGTCTACTGGAGATATCTTCTTATTTTGGGGGGGATGTGCGGCTGGTTCCATACTAGACTCCTAGAGGGACAGTAGGATTGGGAGCATTGGGAAGTGGTAGATTCCTTTTTAAGGGTTTTAGGTCATACCTGTATCATACCTTAGGTGAATGCCGCCGATCCTCCTGTAGCTAGCTATGATACTTGTACTTGGTACTTGTACCAATAAACCACTGGGTTTCACAAAAAAAAAAGTATGATAGCTAAACCCTCAACAGATTTTAGGTCATAGTCTATCAAGATGAACCTAGCTGATGTTGGATTGTTGACTGATAAAGGTTAGGCTTGCTTTTGGCTCAGCTCAACACAAGGAGATAGAGAACTCTAGCTTGGTGCATCACACCAATGGCAAAGTAGAACCCCAAATGCCCGAGCACTCAATTCACCCTTTTCATTCGAAAGCGAGGGGAAAATACCGGCAGCGGAAAAACAACCGAGCAAAGGAGTGTGGGAAGATAGCACTAAGAAAAAAACCCAGTGCACTAGCCAATATATATAAACAACTCGCACAAGCAGAAATACAGTCTCACAAGATAACCTGGAAGAGGAATTTCCTCCCCCCCACACAGCATCATAACTCGATGCTGATAGCAAACCGGAATCTCCCCAACCCCCTCAATGCCATTGGATAAAAATACGTCGGAATTTCGCTCGGGTTCAAATTAATGATTGGGGTAGTGTGACTCCAAAAGGCTCCGGTAGCGACATAAATACACAGTAGGTGGACCCTGGTCGGAAATTAATCCACAGATTTAATATATATCAAAAAGAGATCTGTTAGGGGTTCAGAAGGGGCTCAGTAGGATGGTTGGAGTCCTTCCGGCCCGCACGAGAAACTAGAATATCGTACCGATTGATGTTTGGAATAATCACGGTCCGAAATCACACTACCTAAGGTCGGTTCCCTTGTTCATTGCGGCTCTAGGAACCCCTGCCCTAAGTATGTATTGGAAAGAGAAGCCTATAATATTATGTAGTTTTTCTATCTGTCCATCTATCGATCTACCGCTACCAAGGAAAACCGAGGAGGAAATGAATACATGAAGGGTGAGAAAAAAGAATATGTATAACAAGGGGTTTATCTGACCGGGAATTGTAATCAAGAGAATTGATGCAAGTCAACGAACGAAATAGTCCTCCGCTGGTCGTGCATTAAACCTAGAGAACAGAAACTTGCGCGCCTTCAGCCGTATACGTTAACAAGTATCCGGAGGTTTCAGACGGGTATGTCTGCAAACATGCGGGATTTCCGCCACTGGCAGCGGGGGAGAAGTTCAGGATCATGTTATGAGACTGATGTAAAGACACATGGGAAAAAAGGAAGATGGCGATCCTGGGGGTGGTGTGTTCAAGATTCCCGGAGATAGGGGAGAGGTGGTGCTTGTAAGCGGGGAACTCCACACACTTTTGAGAATAGCCGATTAAGTGCCCGGTGTTTCTGCTTCGCCTTGGTTTCCTCACAGATAGCGAGGGTGCTGCGCAACTCGGTATTTCGCGAGCTTCTAGGCTTGCTAGACAATCCTTCCATGGCCCCCCCTACCATAAGAGAGTGGCGTACCGCTGTGGTCATCCGGCCTGTGGGGGTCCACGTTCCCGCAATAGCTCGACCACTCCTTCATGCCCCTTGATAGTGGCAGACACGAGTGGTGTTCGATTATACTTATCAAGGCGGTCGGGGTCGACATCATCCCGTTTGAGCAATAGCTTGGCCACCCCTTCATGTCCCTCAATAGCAGCGCATCCAAGCGGTGTTTGGCTGTTCACATCTGGGCGATCGGGGTCGACATCTTCTTGTTCTAACAGTAACTTGACAACTCCTTCATGTCCCTTGAAAGCGGCACACCAGAGCGGCGTCTGGTAAAACTTATCTAGATGATCGGGGTCGACATCATCCCGTTTGAGCAGTAGCCTGACCACTCCCTCATGTCCCTCGATAGCAGCGCACCCGAGTGGCGTTCGATCATTGACATCTGGGCGATTGGGGTCGATACCTTCTCGTTTTAGTAGTAGCTTAACTACTCCCTCATATCCATTAATAGCAGCCCATCCGAGAGGCGTTTCGTCATGCTTGTCGGAGCGATTGGGGTCGACACCTTCCTGTTTCAGCAGCAGTTTCACCACGCCCTCATTCCCGTTGAGAGCAGCACATCCGAGTGGTGTTCGACCATACTGATCGGCGCGGTCGGGCTGGATATCTTTATGCCCCAGCAGTAGTTCCGCCGCTCCTACATGCCCATTCCTCGCCGCCCACACAAGTGGTGTACTATCTGTGCAATCTCGTTCGTTGACCCCACAGCCTCCGTCACCAATAATTACATCCACAAGCTCAACAATCCCAAAGAACGATGCAACGTGCAGCCCGGAGAAGCGTAGAGGAACACTGATGTCCTTAATAAAATTCCGACGTTTTTCCTGCCTTAAAAGCGATCCAGCAGACACATGGTCTTCGTAATGCTCCAAGAGCTTCAGCGCAAGGGTCCTCGCATGCCCTGAGAGTTCCTTGCCTGCGTGTGTTCCCCAGTATCTCGAAGAATATCGGAGGAATGGCATGTATTGATGGTCTGGAAGAGAACGGGGTGTGAGGCCATTGACCTGCCGTGAGCTCAGATAGGCTAAGCAAGTTTCTGCAAGTATCGAGTGCGGTGTGCTGAAGAAGCCCTGGCGATTACAAAGATAGTTTTTGACGGTATTGTGGACTAACCGCACCGAGTCTTTCTCATCGACCACGATTAAACCTTGGCAGCAGTGCAACAATTTATCCATCTGGGGTATATGTTCGGGGTCGAGATCTGTTGTTTCTCTGTCCACTGCCAGCGCATGGCGCAGCTCATCGGCCTCTAACGGCCGTTCCGAATGACAGACCCATGTCAAAGTGGCCATCGCGAGTTTTGTCTCTCCCTTCTTCTGAGCCTTTATCCGCTCTAGGGTCACATCATATGCTTCCCCCAATCCTTCGCTATCTCCTATTGACTTTAGTGCTTTTCTCCGCTCAGCCAAAGTAGTCCCTTCCAAGATTGCCTTTATATAGATGGAAGCGAGTAAGAACCTGGATCCAAATATGTCAGCCATTGCCTTAAGGTAGCCTTTCCTTTGCGCTCGTTCCTACATACATTTCTGAGGTTATTTTGGGAATAGTCTCCATAATATCTGTCTCCAGTCTGCTGTTCATTGTGTCCGGGTTAGGGTCATCCCGGAGTTTATCGCGTAGAAATCTAAGGATACCGTCTTCCGTAGGCTTTATTAACATAAAAGTTACCGCTCTACCTAACTTCCTCTCCATCTCACCCCGCACATATGATCTTCCGGTCATAAATAAGTAAGTATTTGGTGATTTTTGCAGAATCTGTCCTAGCGATCCAAGAACTGTCATTCGGTGCTCTGGAGCACATTCGTCAAGCGCATCAACACATATAAATGTGCGCTTTGTAGCTGTGATGGCCTGGAACAGGTTCAAAATCCCCGGAATTCGTAGCCCTTTACTCCCCTGCTTTCTAAAAGTCTGGACTACCACTTCGGGAACTCTCTTCAGTCCACCAACGAGCTGTCTCAGCAGAGACCCGAGCATGCTTGCTGGCGACTGCTCGCTCCGGGCAGCAAAGTCGAAGTAAAAAAATATGACCTTAGTATCCTCGTTGGCCTCATCGGACAGCTTGTCTATAACTAGCCAACTGTTATTGCAACCCATTAGTAATACTATTTTTTAATTTCCGACAAAGATGTAGTCTTTCTTACGTGATATAGCTCTTGCCTACACCCGGACTGCCGTGGCAGAATAAGGTCGCATGATTAGCTTCATCATCCCTGCAGCCATCATGCCAACGTCTGAATTCCTCCGTTTCCAGGAGCCAGGCTCCTATATTCTCCACCTGCCGGGCTCCGATGTCCCGATGCCGTGTCCCCGGCTCTAGTGGAGATAGCCATGCGAGTATCTTAGCCTCGTCATCGGGGGAAATGAAGTTGTGTATGGTGTTGAAAGAATTTATATTATTGTTGTTCACAGAGGGAAGGCCAAAATCCTGCGACATTTTTCAATTTCCGCGACTTTGAATATTGCTGAGAGCAAGGTCTTCATTCACTTGGGATCCGTTAACGCAACAACTCGAGATTGAGGGAAAGCGGGGTCGATCGTGAAGCCTGGCGCCTTGGGTCAACTGACAACGGCCAATCACAAATCCAAAATCCGTTACACAAAGGTTCAAGGACTGCTTACGTCACAAAAAGTGAGCAAATTCGCATGTAGCAGCAACATGCTGAACCATATTCGAGTAGATAGCCTCCTAGACTACCCACGGACACCCGGACCCATGCCGACTATGGGTTTTGTATGAGGAAACGGGTGGCAGCCAACATAGTAGCCACAGTTCATCCAAATAAGCCACCTGAAAGATTCTTATTTGGGCTTAGCTGTCCAGTTGAGGGGGGTGTCCGGATGGCTAGGAGGCGGTCTACGTTACTAGTCCATGCCTTTTGTTTGATACACTCACAAGCAGAAGAAACCCCAGAAACTAGCCTCAGCATTGCCGTTCAAAAGTGTTCTCACTACCAGCCCGCGAGGCCATTCACGATTAGAATATTATTCGAAAATTATGGGCAACAATAGCATGATATGCCTCAAAGTTGATGTTTAGGCGGGCGCCGAGCAACTTGTCAGATAGTGGGGGAAACTCAGAGAGGGCATGCATTTTTGTTAGGTATTAGATTAGCAATAGGTACGGGTGGCCATACCCGTGTGTAGTAGGGCAGAGTGACCCAGTAGCAGGGCTTGGAAACCATGTATTCCTCTATGCCGTATTAGCTAGGAAATACATCAGGAAATTCTTCCTCTCCCACTGATTAACGTCTTTCACGCCATAGCGATTGCCCGGCGGCCATCCACTCAAATACTACCCACTATTTAAATCCGGACTGAGGTTCAGTCAATCATATTACTTAAACTTGCAGATGGCTTGCTATTCCGGGCTCTCGCTATGGCGTGGAAGACGTTACTCCTATATGCCATGGCCAGTGGCCGGGACCGGTTACAGCGGAGGAACCGTAGATTAAGATTTCCATGGAATTATTGGAAGAGGAGAAGGGAGTCATCTTAAAACAAAAATGAGTGACATTCAAGAGAGACAAGAGGGGAAAAGATGGAAGTGGGTTGAGGGGGTGAAAAACAAAAAAAAAGAACAAGTGCTTGCTTGCTCCTAAGACATTCTGACTTACCAAAGTTGGTTTATAAGATACCGGTAGTAGTAGCTTATATGAAAATTAGCCTTGTATCATAAGTGCGATAGGGAAATCCTAGCTATAATTAGTGAACCTAAGAGTCTAGTCTGTCCGTTCTCGGGTCCGGGTGGGACTGACGGTAGTACAAGGGACAGGCATAAAAAAGTGGTACGGTGCATAACTAATGTCTCAGAAGCGGTGGTACACTTGAGAAGGGAAACTTTAAGAGAATCCATGTTTCTTCCCATGCTATGCAACTGATAAAGGAAATTATGTATGAGTGATGAAGATGACCTCTACTCTAACACATTTACTATTAAATCAAACCCTAAGAGGTGTCTGCTGAGAGGGCACTTGAACCTCTAAACTAGGACCATGTTTAATGCTGGCCTTATGATAAGTGGGCTTTAAAGCCCAGTGGCTTATTGAAGAAATCAATATTATTTTTGGATCTAAATGTAGAGGCTATTCTGCTCTGTCATCCTTACCCATTTATTTTCTTGCACACAGGAGTGTTGGTTCAAAATACTTACCCCTTGGAGTTGGTAACTGTATGGTAAAGGATGGGGTTTAAGATGTACTTTACCATCTGAACATATTTTCTGTCTGAGTGTGGTTTGGTTGCAGTGTACCAGAATTCTGTCCAAAATCAACCCACCCCACCCCTGCAGCGTACCACTTTTTTATGCCTGTCCCTTGTACCCGGGACGGACGAGCGGGACTGCTCGAGTACAGAACAGCTCCTAAGTGTTGTATGTTCCACAGGAGATGGGGGCAGCAAATCTCTCTTGTGGAGCAGACGAAACTTAGGCGCTATGCCTCCGTAAAGGTACTCGTAATTTCTTGACGTTTGTAAAAACGATTGCTATTGCACAAGGGCGAAAAATTGCTCGGAGCCTCAAGGTTTTGCCAATGTGCAATAGCAGTGGTTTTTGCAAACGTCAGGAAATCACGAGTAGCGAAGCAGGTATGGTGGCTACCGAATTCCGCTCCCTCACCCTGTGCTAGCGCAACCTCCCCTGCCAGCAAAATAAACAAAACTTATGGGCTGTGCCTGGGTAGTGTATCGAGTGATTGACTATAAACATGCTTCTCCTCGCTTGTGAATTAGGAGCCTTCTCAAGACTTATTTCACTCCAGAATCTATATCGGCCAAAGCAGAATTGTGAGCTAAACACCCACCTGCTCTCTAGACCCAAATAAAGAAGGGAGCGACAAGTAATGTGCCGGGAGGGTGCTCTCATGTTCCCCTTTACCAAACAAACAACTTATTCATTGTTGTACACTCAAGCCAATGTTTCCATTTCTTGAAGGCCACACGCTCAACCCCTCAAAGCCACCGGGCTATCATAGGGGACTCATTAACTATCTAATCTCAAGCAGGAAATGATCTTGACAACCCGGATGCCTCCTGGCTCCCCATGAATTTCTGTGTTAGATTCCCTCATGCTAGAGCCCGGGCGGGCACCATAGATCACCTGCTATACCTGATAGATTCTTTGGACTCTGGCCACCCGGGATAGCGTGGTGATACTATATGTTATTTCCATGGTCTTTATCCCTCTACTGGATTACTAGTACGGATGCTGCCATCACCACCACTATGGAGCACTGGACGCTTGAAATGTACGGTGCCAGTGACTGAAATCCATTAGGCAGATACTTTAGCGCAGGGCCAGGTATAAAGAGCGGGTATGCTAAACCAAAGTTAGTAAAAATTAGCAGCTCCCAGGGTTGCGACCGCTTTGTTGCACGGGTAATCATTCAATCGCCTGCTAGAGTTACAACAGAACTACACCCACCTTCTCTTCTTGAGAGAGAGAGAGTTGCATTGGGTTGGGAGTGTTGCGAGGATAATGTGCGCGTAACAGTCAACCGGTCGAACTAGACTAGGGCAAAACTAAAAGAGTACTAGGGGAGAATCAAAACTTCATTCGCTCGTCTTCACCAAAACTAACTAACCAAACATAAGTCTATATAAGAAAAACTCTCTCAATCATTCTATCGTCTGCCACACCTATCAATCTCTCCTTCATGCGTAATCCCCTTCTGCCTGCGTATCTCCGTACTCAGAACAAAGGAAAGACATAACCAGAAACCATTCCATCTATCCTTCCGTATAGAACAAATGAAACAACTATCCGCTTCTGTGAACTCCAACAGGGAGCAAGTATCTTAATCATCACTTGTTGGCGGGGGTTGACTGGGGCAAGGGGAAGTAGAGATCATCACAGGGCCGTTTTTCCGGGGTACTCTACTGTGCTGGTGCTCAAGCATAGGAAGATACAGCTGCTACCAAATTTTTGGCCCTGCGGTGTAGTAGTAAGAAGGGTGATTGAGAGTGATGGGTGCTCTGGGTGTGTGCTCTGATACCAGAACCCACAACCAAACCGAGGCGCACAACTATAAAGTATTCACCACTACCCATTGCCCCTGTACCGTTTGTTTTTCCTTGAGCCTTGTCTGACTATTGCAGGTTTGTTGGCCTAATCCTACAAGTACCGGGGGTGAGATTAAATGTCCGGAAGCGACAACAGCCAAAAAATGGACTCTACGGAGGTGCAGCGTATAAGTTTTGTAGGTAACACAGGGGGTGTGGGTGGCAGTCCTGGTTTGTGGAACCTACAAAACTTACACGCTGTACCTCCGTAAAGATACAAAAAACATGACAAGGCAATTTCTTGCCCCAAAGGAGGTCCAAGCACGCCCAGTAGAGGGGGTCCGCAGTTTTTACAAGTATTCCGGTGCTTGGTCTGCTGTTACGCGTCTCAACTCTCACAGGAGAATGGGAAAATTCTCATAATTTTTACCTAGAAAGGTTGAACAATTGCCTACACTATATCTTAGCTTTATTAAATCTCTACAGTTTTGGGATGAGTTAGAGTCCGAAATCAGCCATTTTTGGTGTAAAACGTGGGGGGCCACGAATTTTGTCGCCAAGATCGTACATTACAGCAAGATTTAGTTATTTCTGTTTCAACTTTGCTAGCTGTTTTAATTGGCACCGTGAATTGTAGAGAGTAACGAATGAAACCTGAAATCCTACTTTATTCCGTTTTGTCCCTACCATTGAGTGAAAACGGAATCGAAACTCGCGATACCCGCACTCTCATTGGGCTGTGCGCACCACCAAAAAAGGGGTATTTATGGTATAAGTTAACTCAAGCCAGGGGAAGTAAATCGAAATGCGAAATATATAAAGAAGAATCATGGCGAAAGCCATTCGGCCCTGGAAAAACCCATCTCTAGTTTGGCGGTTTGGTAGTTCGGGGGGAACTTGGTACAAAGTTTTCGTCCATGATAGACCCCTAACTGAAACGGATAGGGAAAAGAGAGAGAAATGGCACGTAGAAACAGCAAAGAAAATCCACTCTTTGCGCCCCCCCATCCCGACAGTCTAACGGGGGCCAAGGGTTCTTATAGTATCAAAAGTGCTTGTAGACTTCAGTATGCCCGGCGTCGAGTCTGTTACCGGCGTCATTACACCTATAAACCCCTCGTATAAGTGTTATCCGCTGCTAGCTTGGCAGCCATATCTGAGAGTGAATGCAAGTCGGGCGCTCCAAGCTTAATTTTGGACAACGTCGTGTAGAGGTCCCCTCCAATGGAGTATTCCGATCCAGAAGTTCCGTCCATGACCCAGGGCTTGTTGAGACAATCCTCAGCGCTCGGTCGGCCCTCTGGACTCGGTTGCAGGACGTCACGGAGGAAGCTCACACAGGGGACACTGAAGCCCACGTTTTCGACCGCCGAGGGGGGAGAGGATGCGATTATGGAGTACACTAATACCTGGTTGAGGTCCATGAAGAGCGGGCCGCCAGCGACCATCCGGTACAAGATACACCCCAGGGACCAGATGTCTACCCTATTGGTCTTGGGTTTAGATGTGTCTTGCACTTCGGGCGCCATGTAACCCTGTGTTCCAGTGGTGGTTTTCAGGTAGGTGGAAGCGTTCGCGAGTGGGATGTGCTTTGAGGTACCAAAGTCACCAATTTTTACACGGAGGGCATGAGTCTCACTCTCTGTGAGGTAGAGGAATATGTTCTAATGACTATTAAGCTTTGACTGTGGTAGTTTGGGGGAGGGAGAGAGAGTGCAGACCTCGGGCTTCAGATCGCGATGGGTGATCCCTGCATTATGCATCACTACCAATCCGCGGAGCAGCTGCTTGATCACCACCTTCGTATCACTTTCACTCCACCGATAACCACTCACAAAGGTCTTCGACATATCCCCTATAGGAATATACTCCATAGCAATGTACACGTAGCGATCGTCCTCATAGGAGGAATAGAATTTGACGAACCACTCATGCTGTCGAAACGTCAAACAAAACCTCCGGTAGATCGCATGAGACCAATGCTGGTTATGAAAGGATGCAATTTCGGACAAAACTTACATTTGACAATGCCTGTAAATTCTTGATCTCAGCTTGGTACTGCTTGGTAGGAAAGTGTGGCAATTCTCGTGATATCCTCTTCACAGCCCATAGCTCAGGGAACTCCATTCTACGCGTCTGGACTTTCTCCAAAAATACAGTTCCGAAGGCGCCACTGCCGATTCTGTAATTCAACTTCCAAGCTGGCGGCTCCCTAACAGGGGCACCGTAAACTTCCGTTTCTTCGGGCGCGGGCTCGGAGGCTCGATCCCTGGGTTCTATCCGTCCTAGATGAGCTGACAGGCTCTCAACACCATCCGGGAGTCCGGCCACCTACCCCTAAATACAGCCCCCCTAGGGTAGAGGCGGGTACCAGTATTTATTGCGTTGTGATCACCCCAGGGGGTTGGGTTCGGAAGCGGCGGTTCAGATCGGACAAGCGGGAGGTGATTGCCACCACGGACACTCTCCCTCCCTGCGGCGCCGGTAATATGAGGGCTTTAACCACAATGATATGGTTAGATAACGTCACTCTAAGGACATAGAACAAGCATCACACACCGGTCGTTACTAGACATCTTATTCAAGATTCCAGCCGATCAAACCTGAGTGGGTTTTGTCGAGCGTTTCAAGGTCTGAGAAGTGTGTATCATACGATAGCTAGGCCCTCGAAAGACCTAGAAGCGCGGAGTGTTTCAAGCCTGACCTTCCCACTAATACTAAGTAGCTAGTTGAAAAGGTTAGCGGGCTTGCTATGGGTTGAACTTGCTTCAGCCCCGCAACCCAACTTAGCAATGACAGACATGATAGAACACACCAATAGAAAGGTAGAGCCGCAAGCACCTTTTGCGTTAAGAAGCGAGTGGGAAGTACTCGAGTAGAGCGGGGAATCGCGCCGGGCGGAGTGAAAAGTAATAAGGAGGAGAAACCTTGGCGCACTATTCAATATGTTCGGGAGGTTGTTAAAATGGAAACTCATCTTGGTGAAACGGGGGCCAGAGGGATTGGGCGATCACAATGCCCTGCGCCTCAGTAAAGATCGCTGCATGCGAGTGAAGAGAACTGTGGGCAATCCCGATTTCATACCAAAACATGGAGTTTTCACACATTAATATCAACTTGGAGTTTGGAATTAGGATGAAAATAATTTCATACACTAAGCCTATTGCTTCTCCACTTTACCTCTACTTGTTTTGAAATGTGGACATCATTTCTGCTCTACTAGCTATAGTAGGGTCGGGATTTGGAAATTTCTTGTTGCTACACCAAAAAAGTGCCTGTTGGCCAGTGTTGTTCGAGGTAATTAATCAAGCAGTCATAGACGGGCATTCCTTTAGCAAGAGCTTTTTGGAATCTATGTAGGTAATTCCCAGAGATAAAGCTATCTATCCAATGTTTTGAATTTTAAATATTTCTGGGCAGTGATTATTCGGAATACTCCGTTTTTTCGGTGGGGAATCCGGCTGTCTAACAATTTTCTTCACTCGTAGGGTTGAGGTATTAAAGTCAGTCATCAGATAGGGTAGGAAGATGGTCTAGTACGATATTACTTGAGACTTCAGAAGTCGTTTTTTATGCAGGATATAAGAAATGAGGTGATGGGGGAATTTTTTGTTCAATCTTTGTTAATACTACCCATGAGGTACTTGTACTGCAAGTATTTAGCATAAGAGTGGGGTCAACAAACTGGGGGGGCTCAATGAACAAGCCAAACAAAATCATCCCTCGCTAGCTCGCCTCCTGTGTGGCGTTCACTGAGACCCCGGGCTCATCTACCCCCCACCTAGTCGAATGGTGCCAATGTTGTGGATTGGTGCCACAACTGAGTGCATGCAGCTCGCAACAGGTGGGACTCGAGAGGAATGCCTGCCAGGACGACTATGGTATTATGGTTTCACAATGAATACCTGTAGTAACTTAATCTTATGCTCAAAGACCAACCTCCAATAAATTCACCATCAAGATCACATAGCCCTACTTGAGTACCATCCCTTAATCCGTTTTTGTGGATTGGGTTTGCTCCACCACGTAAAGTGCTCATCAAAAGTTAGTGATTCGATCTGTTTAACATTAAAAATAGGCCAGAGCCGCACTTTTTAATTATTAGTATCTTATTATTGTAGAAACTAGACCCTCTCTTTCCCAAATTTCTGATTTAAAGTCTTTTTATCTGTATAATACCCCATCATTAATTTCGGGTATACTCATCACCGACTGAATATCCCACTGGCCTGTAAAGCTCTACCGTTGCTTGAAAGTCATTATTTTCACTAGTTTGTTAAGACAATGGCTCAAGCACCACCCACCAACAATCTTCTGATCTTTGATGATAAGGAAGTGTTAGGAAACTCTGTAAATGACTAGAGAATAATCTTGAGATATATCTATCTATCCATCTACCTAGCTACCACTAGTAAGGAGAAACAAAGAGGAGATTGGTACAAGAGAAGGGGAAGAAAGACGGATATCTTGCAAGGAGTAATCTATCCGGTCAGGGAAATGTAATCAAGAGATATGATGCAAGTTAACAAATGAAAGTGTCCCCCGCCCGCTGTGTACTAAACACAAGGAACGGAAACTCGTGACTCCCCATTCGTAAACGTTAATATCCGCAGGCCTGAGAAGTATGCCTATATGCATGTAGGACTCCCGCCGGCAACAGCAGTGGAGCACCCCGAGATCGTGTGGTGGGGCCAATGGGGAGGACACGTGGGAAAAAGGGAATCGCGATACTGGCAATCACGTATCAAGGCGACCCGGAGGTTAGGGAGGGCCAATGCTGAAAAAAAAAGATGGGGATCCCACGTGATTTGGCCGTGATCAGTTGGGGGCCCAGTACTCAATTCACCTTAGTTCCTTCAGTGATGGCACAGCTGCTACACTCCTAGGCTCCGCACACACTTCTAGACTAGCAGAAGCTTCACTGATCTTCTGAGTCTCTCCCCGGAAGCATAATATTGTGGTGCACCGCCATGGTTATCTAACCTGTGGGGTCCGTGCTTCCTGTCCCAGCAACAGCTCGACCACCCCCTCGTGTCCCATGGCCTTAGCGCACACGAATGGTGTTTGATAATACATATCAGGCTGATTGATGTCGATGTCTTCCCGTTCCAACAATAGCTTGACCGCTCCTTCATGTCCCTTGACAGCGGCACACATGAGTGGTGTTCGATTATACCTATCAGGGCAATTGGGGTCGACATCACCCCGCTCGAGTAATAGCTTGACCACCCAATCGTGCCCCTCGACAGCAGCGCATACGAGCGGTGTTTGGTCGTTCACGTCTGGGCGGCCGAGGTCAACATCTTCTCGTTCTAGCAGTAACTTGACCGCTCCTTCATGTCCCTTGAAAGCAGCACACCAGAGCGGCGTCTGATCATACTTATCTGGACGATTGGGGTCGACATCTTCCCGTTCTAGTAGCGACTTGATCACCCCTTCATGTCCCTCGACAGCAGCGCACCCAAGTGGAGTTCGATCATTGACATCGGGACGATTGGGATCGACGCCTTCCCATCCCAGCAGTAACTTAACCACTCCTCCATGTCCGCTGATAGCAGCCCACCCAAGCGGTGTCTCACCATCTTTGTCGGGGATATTGGGGTCGACGTCTTCCCGTTCCAGTAACAGCTTTGCCGCACCTCCATGTCCGTTGACAGCAGCACAACCGAGTGGTGTTCGATCATATTTATCGGAGCGGTTGGGGTTGACATCCTCCCGTCCCAGCAATATCTTCACCGCTCTTTCGTGCCCGTTAACAGCAGCATACCAGAGTGGTGTTCGATCATACTCGTCGGGGCGATTAGGGTCGGTATCTTCCCGTTCCAGCAGAAGGTGGATCACTCCTTCATGGCCCTCGACAGCAGCACACCCGAGTGGTGTTCGGCCATTGACATCCGGAAGATTGGGGTCGACATCTTCCCGTCCTAGTAGTAACTTAACCACTCCTCCATGTCCGCTGATAGCAGCCCACCCAAGCGGTGTTTCACCATTTTTGTCAGGGCGATTAGGGTCGATACCTTCCTGTTCCAGCAACAGCTTCACCATTCCTTCATGTCCGTTGACAGCAGCACACCCTAGCGGTGTTCGATCATACCCATCGGCGCGATTGGGGTCGACTTTTTCCCGTTCTAGCAGTATCTTTGCTGCCCCGACGTGTCCATTCCTCGCCACCCACACAAGTGGTGTACTACCTGTGCAATCTCGTTGGTCGATATCGCAATCTTCGGCATTTACCATTGTAACCACAAGTTCAACAATCCCGAAGAAAGATGCACCGTGTAGCCCAGAAAAGAGCGGAGAAGAACCGATGTCTCCAGTGTAACTGGGATGCATTACCTGCTCTAGAAGTGATACAGCGGACACGTGGTCTCCGTACTGTTCCAAGAGCTCCAGCGCAAGGGTCCTCCCAAGGTCCGAGAGTTCCCTCCCCGCATGTGTTCCCCAGTATCTCGAAGAATATTTGAGGAATGGCATCCATTGATGGTTTATGAAAGAATTGGATGTGAGGTTCTTGACCTGTTGTGAGCCCAGGTAGGTCAAGCAGGTTTCCGCAAGCATTGAGTGAGGATTGACAAAGAGATCTGGATGACTGCAAAGATACTCTTGGACGGTATAGTGGATTAACCGCACAGTCGAAGCTTCCTTGTCGACAGTGATCAGTCCTTGACAGCAATCTAAAAGTGCATCTATTGGAGGAACATTTTCACTGTTGAAATCTGCTGTTCCAATCTCCACTGCCAGTGCATGGCACAGCTCATCCACCTGCAGTGGCCGTTCCGAATGACAAAGCCATGTGAGAGTGGCTATCGCAAGCCCTGTCCTTTCCTCGCTCTGAGCCTTTATCCGCTCTAGGATCGCTCCATAAACATCCCCTAACTCTGCCCCGCCCTTCACTGCCTTGAGCCTTTTTCTCCGGCGAACGATACTACTTTCTCGCAGAATTGCATCGATGTAGAAAGAGGCTAGGAGGAATCTAGGTTTGAATATATCAGCCATCAGCCTAAAGTAGCTTTACGCAGTCTTGCCCCTGCGCTGGTTTCTACATACGATTCCGAGCTTATTTCGAGAATGCTTTCCATAATATTTGCCTCTAGTGTGCTGGTCATGAACTCCGGGGTAGTGTCATTCCTTAGTCTCTCACGTAGGTACCTAATGACACCTTCTTCTGTAGGTTGCGTTAATATAAAAGTCGCCGCTCCATCCAACCTCCGTTCCACTTCGCCCCGTATATGTTGTCTTCCGGTCATAAATATGCGAGTATGCGATGACCCCTGCAGAATCTGCCCTAATAAATCAAGAATTATTATTCGGTGCTCTGGCACGCATTCGTCGAGTGCATCAACGCATATAAACGTCCGTTTTGTGGCTGTGATGGCCTGGAACATCCTCAAAATTCCCGGAACTTGTAGTCCTCTTCCCCCGATAACCTTTTTCTGACTTTGAAAAACTCGGACTATCGCTTCAGGAATTTCCTCCAATCCGCTAACAAGCTGCCTTAGCAGGGAGCCAAGCACATTTACTGGGGACTGCTCCTCCCGGGCAGCAAAGTCGAAGTAGAAACATGTAACGGCAGTATCTCCGTCCACGGCCTCATCGCACAATTTGTCTATAACTAGCGAACTATTATCGCAATATATCAGCGACACCGCCCTTTGGTTTCCGCGAAGATGCACCCTCTCTCTTACGTGATGTAGCTTTTCCCCACTCCCGGATTACCGTAGCAGAACAAGACAGGATGATTAGATCCATCATTCACACCACCACTACTCCAGCGTCTGAATTCCTCAGTTTCCAGCAGCGAGGCTCCTATACTGTCCACCCGCTGGGCTCCGATGTCGCGATGTCGTGTCCATGGCTCTAAAGGAGAAAGCCATGCTAGTATATTAGCCTCATCATCGTGGATGAAGTTGTAAACAGTGGTGTTAAAGCTATTTGCGACGTTGAAAGAATCCACATTATTGCTCAAGACTCGTGACATGTTTTTTTTTTGTTGATTTTCACCGATTTGGATGTGGTTGAGGTGTTGGTTAAATTAGGGTTGGTTGAGGAGACTAAACCCGCGGCGGGGGCTATGTCGGTTCGGGGGTTATGTCGGGAAGGCAGATACACAGGGGAAGTATACTTCAGTACTCGGTATAGACTCTAATACCTAGAGTGACGTCAAATGTTAATTCTTGTTCCTACACCCACTGTGTATGTCTCTTCCCGACATTACACACCAACCGACATTGCCCCCGCCGCGAGTTTACTTGGGATAAAAGAAAAGAGGGGTTGATCTTGAAGCGGCGTGCCAAAGATACCAGTGGAGTCGCCAACCAGGGAGTATGAACTCTTATCCCAAGGCCCGATGAGCTAAGACAATTTTACAAAACAAAACCGCTGCATGATAGCTAAGATATAGCACTAGGAACCAGAGGTTTTATTCCATCATAATATTATATTACTGCGACAAACAAGTTCACTCTCTCAAATCTCTGTTCTACCGAAGGTTTCGAATGAAGCAGCCGGAACAGCCCCCACGACTCAGGTAGGCTCTCAGAATCACCCACCACAACCAATTATGGTACACCATACCAGGGCAAAGCTCGTCGTTCAGCACAAGGTTTTGCACCAAATAAATGAGAAATGTACATTCTCAACCTGACAATTCCCAATGCTGTTTGCATGAAAACACTTCAAATCTTCCAATTATCTACTAAGGAATGATAATTCATTTAAATATCAAGAAGTAGAAGTGCAAGGGGTCAAAACCGCTTTCATTGTTTACGATTGTGTTGACTTGTGTGAAAGTGGCCTATATATCTGTACCGGGCTCCATACAAAAGAGCAGTATAGTTGACAGCAAATTGCTGATACCTAAATTACCATTCATCCGGTTCTTTGCATAATTTACAAATTCTGTGAGATTCTTATTATATTCTGATTTGCAGAAACATTGCCAAATATCCAAGGATTCTCATTGACATTGTATCATACCTTGCAGGGAGCTCAGGCCAGTGAAAGTAGGTACGAGCGTAACCTTGAGTGTAAAAATGACATTGAATGAAAAGTCTTACCTTAGTGCAAGTCAGGTGAAAAAGGTGTGTAAGCATGCTCGGTTTCGAGAGCAACCACAACTATCAAAGCTTAGAACCTCGTATATGTAGTCAAAATAGCAAGGACCATTCAGGGAAAGGGAGGTGAATGCACAAAATTAGATCGTATATAAGTGATTGAACTCTATGCCGCTGGTTTTACCTATTGCTAAATTTCCAACTTTACAACCCTACTAAAATTAATTAGATAATGGTAATGCTATATTCTTCTATGATATGCCTAATATGCGACGGGCCTGAATACCAAGTGCATAGTTAGATAGGGTTTTCTTGATCCATGCCCAAGATTGCCCTACTTCCACATTGTCCTAAGAGTATCGGTAAATTTCCCTCCCCCCGTTGCTCAAGGGAGTATTAAGCTCCTTTAGTTTGAACTTTTTTTTTCTTCATAAGTCGAGTACCAAATACCACACCGGAAGCTGTACTATGGACTCTAGCTACTAAGAACCTCACGCAGAGTTGTGCGAACCAACCTAACCAAATCGTGCACGGTGAAGGGGAAAGCGGAGGGAACGAAGATGCGATTTACAGCTGTTCCTCCGGAAGTATCCTCCCTTCTGGCTTGTGGGAAACCTACCCGACTACCAGCAATGCGGTTAGACAGGAGTGTTGACTTTATTGAAAAACTCTGAGCTTTTTTCCGTTCCAACTTTTCTGGTCGTCTTGAGAGACTAATAATAACACACGAAATCCCACTTCCTTCCTGCCCTGCCGTCGATTGAAAAAGACTTCCCAACTCGGGACTCTTGCACTCGAATTGAGATATGCGCGCCATCGACACATTAAAAAAGCGGCGGTTCATGGCGCATAACTTAGCCCGGATCCAAGTAAATAAAGATGAAAGATATATAAAAAAAAAGAAGAAACGAGAAGGAAAGCTATCTCTTGCCCTTAGAAAAGCTCGACATCTCCGGTTCAGTAGATTGTAAGGAAAACTAATATCAAATTTTTCGTCCATGACAGGCTCCTGACAGAAACAGATAATGGAAAAGAAAGGAAAAGGGAAAGTAGAAAAAAATAAAGTCAAGAAACCCTGCCCCCTACCCTCCCCCGTCTCAGAAGCTTAAATGGGGGACAGCAGTTCTCGAGGATCCGGTATCAAAAGTGTTTACAGACTTCAGCGAGTTCGCCATCGAGTCCGCCATCGGCATCATCCCGGCCGCGAAACCCCCTGCGAGAGGATTATCTACCGCCCGATCGGCAACCATATCTGAGAATGAATCTATATCTGGCGCTGCACGTAGAATCTTATTCAACCTGCTGTAGAGGTCCGATCCAATAGAGTGCTCTGATCCGGAAGCTTTATTCGTGATCCAGGTCTTCTTCAAGCAATCCTCGGCGCTCGGGCGGTCCCTTGGCTCCGGTTGCAGGACGTCACAGAGGAAGTCCACACAGGAGACGCTGAAGCCCCTGTTTCTGACCGCCTGGGGTGGGGAGGATGCGCTGTCAGAATATATCCATACCTCGCGGCGGCTTTTGAATAGGGGGATGCCGGCGAGCATCTGATACATGATGCACCCAAGGGACCAGATGTCTACCCTGTTGGTTTTAGGGTTCGAGGTGTCCTCCACTTCGGGCGCCATATAGCCTTGTGTGCCGGCACTGGTCTTTAGATACGTGGAAGCATTGAAGAGGGGGATGCGCTTCGATGTGCCGAAGTCGCCGATTTTTACACGGAGATCTTGGTTCCTACCCTCTGGGAGACAAAGGAATATGTTCTAGTGACTATTAGGCTTTGACTAATGTATTTTATGCGAGGGAGAGTGCAAACCTCGGGCTTCAGATCGCGATGTGTGATCCCTGCACCATGCATCACTACCAATCCGCGGAGCAGCTGCTCGATCACCACCTTCGTATCACTTTCATTCCACCGATAGTTCTGGTCAAAGGTCTTCAACATATCCCCTAGAGGGAAATACTCCATAGCAATATACACGAAGTAATCGTCCTCATAGGAGCAGTTGAATTTGACGAACCACTCATACTACCGATACGTCAGATGGAACCTCCCATAAACCAAACGGGACCAATGCCCGTTGAGAGACGAGGAAAGTTTGGACCAAACTTACACTTGATAATGCTTGTAGATTCCTGACCTCCTCTTGATACTGCCTGGCAGGGAAGTTTGGCACCGCCTTTGGTATCCTCTTCACAGCCCATAACTCAGGGAAATCCATTCCACGGGTCTGGACCTTCTCCAAGAATACAGTTCCGAAGGAGCCATGGCCGATTTCGTAATTAAACTTCCAAGCTGGCAATTCCCTAACAGGGGCACTATAGGCTTCTACTTCTGACGGGGCGGGCGATGGGGTTCCAGGCCGAGGTTCTGTCCACCGAGCGACGAGATGTTAGGTTCGCACCATCATCCAGGAGTCGCGGGCACCTACCTCTGAATATAGCCCTCCCGGGGAAGAAGGGGAAGCTCCCTCTAGAACTGTTCACACCCAGATACCTACTCTGGGCCGGGCTCGAGGACACCGGTTCAGTTCGGACACGCCGCCCAGCCGATTGGTTCTGGTTCGGAGCCACCGATTCATCTCGGACAGGCTGTCCGGTCTGCTGGTTCTGGCTCGGGGCCATCGGATCAGTTTGGACACGCTGCCCCGCCGATTGGTTCTGAGTACCATCTGGAGGGCCTCCATTGCCGGCATAGCCTGTTAGCTGGTCAGTACTCACCCCCAACCTAATGGAAATTATAGACGAGTGGAAGGGCGCGCCTCTCATCATACCGCTCATCATGCCATGCCAGGCATGGGGATCCCCTCCAAAAAAGACATTGCCGCTGTTAACATTCCCACTGAATGATCCATTGATAATGGGGCTTTAACCAAGATGGCGGTAAATAAGTAATTAGCCCTTCTATAAACAATCCAGGAAGGGTGCCTAAGGAAGTAAACGTAAGAGCACGTAACACACCGGTCGTTATAAGACATCTTCGAGATTCAAGCTGATAAAGTGCGAATGCGGTTTTGTCCAGCGGTTTAAAATTCGCGCAAATGTGTATGATAGCTAAGCCCTCGGTAGGCTTCAGGGCATGGAGTTTATCGGAATGGACCTAGTAGCTGAAGTTAAATAATTATATAGATAATAGGGTTAGCGAGCTTGCTCCGTGCGTAACTCAATTCAACCCCGCAACCCTCGAAGTAAGACAAGGGACTAGAGGATGGAGAACCCTAACCTGATACAACACACCAAGCGCACAGCAGAGCCTCAAGTACGGGCGCGAAATATTTTCCCATAGACAAGCAGCCAGGCACAAGAGGTAAACGATCACAACCAACCTCGCTAGGGGGCGACGAAAGATGGTATGAAGAAGAAAATACAGGTATCCTGGCGTACAGGTCAGCCTATATAAACCACACCTCAGGCAGAAATCCACCTTCCCCAAAACAATTCTGGAAGGGATGCTCCCTCCCTCGCGTAACATGGCAATGCGAGGCTGCCTCAACTCCACTTACCCTCCGCCCTGCTACAGATTTACTTGAGTACTCGAGTACTCGGTAGACTACTAGGGGCATTCAAAAGTTAAAAATGAAGGCAAAAATTACCTTAGCTCCCGTCGGTGTTTCATGTGAGTTTGGAACACCGAGAAAGGGTTAACTTACCGCTATTTTACTTTGCCATATGGTGCTCCCGTTGCCGAGCTCGTGGGGTCAGTAACAGGGAAAAGTAAAATGTATAAGCTGAGTAAGCTAACTTGACCTTTGGAGCAGCCTGTTGCTTTCAGAATGACCATAATATTAAATTACTCCTCCTCCTCACCTTTTATACTTTGTTTCCCAAGGGGTTATCCTACAGGTTAAATGTTTTTACCCTTTTCCTCTGAAGAAATAATACTGCTTTTCCCTTGTTCTTGATTGATTAGAAGATGTTATTAATGACCAGGAGTTGCTGCTCTTATGAGCACTATGGGTACTTAATTTGTGCTGGATTACTTCAGCATTTCTTTTATGAGTTTTATGAGCCTCTCAAATATGTCGCTCAGTTTCTGTCTACAGTAAACTACTAGCTAATCCCGTCGAGCACCCTAACGCGGGCTCTGGTTCTCACTTTCACCGAAAATTCTTGTTCTTTAATCTTGAATACCACCCATACGTGCGCATCCGCCAAACACAATTTTTTACGATTTACCAGGTTGTGGCAGAGCAGAGTGCGGTTCTGTCAAGTAAGTTTCCGTATGGTCCATAGCACGGCCACACCAGTGCTAGCCCTTTGCTTTAAGGTGCCTATCATATAAACATCGAGGCTTTCTCCCCTTTACCGCCCAAGGGAGGGAGCCTTGGGGTCCTCTAGCTTAAATTCCTTTTCAAAGTCGAGTGCCAAATACCCTCACCGGTGGCTATGCTATGAGCACTGCCTATCATACTGGGAGCCGCACACAGAGTTGTGCAAACCAAACCTAGTTAAACTGTGCGCTTGTGAGGAACAAAAAGGAGGGGAACGAGGATGTAGGTTGAGGCTGTTTGTCTGGGAATTCGCTTTTTTTTCCCGGCATTTAGGAAACCTACGGTACTCGACTACTACTGGTAATACAATTGGAGAGTGGTGTTGACTTTACTAGAAAACCCTGAGCTTATTTCGAGACTAATAAATTAAACAAAAAATCCCACTCCACTCCTGCCCGTTCCTGCCACCGAGCGAAGAAGAAATCCAAACCCGTGATGCTTGCTCTTGAATTGAGTTACCCACACTCTGCGCTCCCCCCTATCTCAACTATCTAGAATCATAAGTCCACGACCTCAGCGTGGTTGCCGTGGAGTCCGTAGTTGACGGTGTTCCCCCAATCGTGGAACTCCTCACAGGAGTGTTAGCCGCTACCCGAGCGGCAACCTTCTCCGAGAATGAATCTACATCGGGCGCTTCAATCTGAATCCTACGCAACCTCTGGTAGAGGTCTATTCCGATAGAGTACTCGGGCCCTGTAGATTTGCTCATGATCCAGGGCTTCTTCAGACAATCCTCGGCGCTCGGTCGATCTTCTGGCTTCGATTTCAGGACGTCACTGAGGAAGTTCACACATGTGACACTAAGGCCTGAGCTGTTGACCGACGAAGGCGGGGAGGAGCCAGTCATAACGTATTTATACAGCTCGAAGCGGGTATTGAATAGGGGGCGGCCGGCGAACATCCGGTACAAGACACACCCGAGGGCCCAGATATCTACGCGGTTAGTCTTAGCTTTCTCCGTGTCATCCATTTCGGGCGCCATGTAGTCTTGTGTGCCAGTGGTGGTCCTTAGGTATGTGCTAGAGCTGGAGTGTGGGATACGCTTTGATGTGCCAAAGTCGCCGATTTTTACACGGAGGACGCGGTTCCCACCCCCCGGGAGCCAGAGGAATATGTTCTAGTGAGTATTAGGTTCAGGTTACGGTGCTTTGGGGGGGAAGGGTACCGACCTCAGGCTTCAGATCGCGATGTGTGATCCCTTCTTTATGCATCACTACCAACCCTTGGAGTAGCTGTTCGATTACCACCTTCGTATCACTTTCATTCCACCGATAGTTGTGAACAAACGTCTTTGAAATATCCCCTATAGGGATATACTCCATAGCAATGTACACGTAGTCAGCGTCCTCATAGGAGGAGTTGAATTTGACGAACCACTCATGCTGTCGATACGTTAGATAGGCCTCCCTTAAAACGAACAAGACCAATGCCCGTTATGAAAGGGCGCAAGTTTGAACAAAACTTACATTTGATAACATCTGTAAATTCTTGACCTCGCTTTGATACTGCTTGGCAGGAAAATTTGGCACGGTCCGTGATAGCCTTTTCACGGCCCATAACTCGGGAGACTGCATTCCACGAGTCTGGACTTTCTCTAAAAACACAGTTCCGAAGGAGCCGTTGCCAATTTTGTAATTCAACTTCCAAGCTGGTGGCTCCCTAACAGTGACAGCACTGACTCTCACTCCTTCAGGCACGGATGATTGGGTTCCGCCCCGGGGTTCTGTCCGCCGGGCGATGAGATGTTAGGTTCACGCCACCTGCCAGGAGTCGCGGGCACCTACCATCGAATATGGGCCCCTCGGAGAAGTAGCGGGGGCTATCTGCGACACTATCCATACCTGAATTACTCCACTGGGTCGGGGTCGAAACATATGGTTGAGTTCTTGCACGCCGTTCGGTCGGTTGGCCTCGCGGGGCTCTGGGAGGTCCTGCATTGTCGGTGGAGCCGCCTAGTAGCGAATCAGTATTCTCCCCCAAGCCGATGAACACGAAGATACACGGATGGAACCGCGCACCTCTCATCATATCGCTCATCATACGCTGCCAGGCAGTGGTATCCCCCCCCCCAATAACAAAATTGTTGCTGTTGATATTCCCGCTGAATGGGCCATTGATAACGCGGCTTTGACCACAAATGAGGGTTAATAAGTAGTTAGCTCCTGTAATAAACTCTCCAAGTAATATTCCTAAGAAGGAAGTAGTGAATATAAGAAAGCGCAACACACCGGTGGTCGTTAGAAGACATCTCGTTCAAGATTCGGGCTGATAAAGTGTGAATGCGGTTTTGTCCGGCGTTTTAGAATCCGAGCAATGTGTATGATAGCTAAGCCCTCCGTAGACCTTAGGGAATGGAGTTTATCAGAATGAACCTAGTATGATAGCTGATGTTAAATATTATGATATTATAGATAACAAGGCTAGCGAGCCCGCGGGCTTAACTCAATTAAACCCCGCTCTAGGTAGCAGGGGATGGGAAGATGGAGAACCCTAACCTGATACAACACACCAAGAGCACAGCAGAGCCTCAAGTAACAAGCTCAAAATATTTTCTCAAGATCACGAACAACTTCGCTAGGGGGGGCGATGAAGGATGGCGTGAAGAAGAAAATATCCTGGTGCACCAGTCAACCTATATAAACGACTTTCCTAATCAGAAATCCAGGAGGGATGCTCTCTCCATCGCGTAACATGGCAGGGCGGGGTTGCCCGAACCTCTCACCATGCTGTACTCGAGTACCCACGCCCCCCGGATTGCTCTGCAGGTTCCTATTATGGCTCATCCTCCCGTATTTTAGCCAATAAAATATGTTGGGAAGCAATAGTTGCGTCCTAGCTCAGAAAACTCGGAACCTCAAGCGCCAAGACTACCTTGGCCACTGTGCTCTGATAAGGCAACGAGCAGCCAACAGCCGACCAACAAGCCAAACATCTGGTAGAGTGATAGAGTGAGAGATGCCTTAGAGCCCTGAGCCCGCCGCTCATATTCTGATTCTAAAGAGAGCGGTAACGTAGGCCACGGTGGGCCCAAACACACAGTGACACGAAACGAGTGGCAACTACGGAGTCCGTAAGCTAGCTTTTGCTTACTAAGGGCACTTTTTACTTAGGCTGTTTCGCGTCACCGTGTGTTTCGGCCCATCGTGGCCTACGTTATCATAATTTTAGTATTAAGTTGGCATGCCGGACTTAGTTTTGACGTTATAGCCATCAGAGTGCACGTTAATGGCGGAAATAATAATTTTGATTGATAATATTATCGTGAATTTACTTCATGAGCTTAAGTTAAGTCTCTTTTCTTCACTCACATACTTGAGTACGTATAATATCGCATTTTCTGGTTAAGCTCGTTTTCACGCTAAGAAGTCAAAAGAAAGTGTGGCGAAATACGAGAGCTTCTTTGGGCAGAGAGTTGCCTTTAGGGGTAGGATTTTCATAGATATTTACCGTGGGCGTTGGTTTTGAGACTTTTGCCATCTGTCTAGGGGAAACAACTAACCTGGAAGGGTTACTTTATGAAAAATCCTGACTCAGACCTTATTCTAACATCTTAGCGCGAAAACGAGAAAATGCGGTACATGCGAACAGAGTCATGGTCTTGTTTTAAGGCAACCTTTCCTGTTTCATCATTGGGGCAATAGTGATCATTTGAGGGACCTTACCGGCTAAAGTATCTGAGGATGAACGATTCCATAATAGGAACTAGTAGAGTAATTAGGGGGCGTAAGTAGATTTATTTGAGTACCCGGTAAACTACTGTGCGCATCTGCCAGACACAAACTTTTACGATTTACCAGGCTGCGGAGGAGCAGAGTGCGGTTCTGTCAAATACTGTAGGTTTCTATATGGTCCACAGCAACGGCCACAAACCAGTGCTGGCTTTTTGTCTCAAGGTTCGTATCATATGAGAATCGATGCTTTCTTTCCCTTTGTCACTCAAGGGAGTCCTAGGGCCCTTTAGCTTAACTCCTTTTCCAAAGTCGGGTGCCAAATACCCTCCCCGGGGCTGTGCTATGAGCTCTGCCAACTGGGAACCGCATGCAGAGTTGTGTTGACCAAACCTGTTTAAATAGTGCACTTGTGAAGAATAAAGGGGGCGGAGGGGGGGAGGGTGTAGTTTGCGGCTGTGGGTCCGGGAATTCACTTTTTATTCTGGCACTTATGAAATCTACGGCACTCGACTACTAGCAATGCAATTTGAGAATGGTGTTGACCTCGTTAGGAAACTCTGAGGTTATTTTGGTTTCAACTTTTCTGGTCGTTTTGGGAGGCTAATAAATTGAACCTAAAATCCCACTTCATTCCTACCAGTTCTTGCCATCGAGTGAAGGAGAAATCCAAACCCGCAATGCCGGCTCTTGAATTGAGTTATGCATGCCGTCGGCACATCAGAAAACGGCGGTTCATGGCGCATAACTTAACCCGAGCTGAAGAAGGAAAGATAAAAAATAACCAAGCCGGAATGAACGCTGTTCTTCGTCCCTAGAAATGCTCGCCATCACTAGTTCGCTAGGTCGGAAGGAACGTTAGTCCCAAATTGTTCGTTCATGATCGACTCCTGACAGAGACCGATAAAGGAAAGGGGAAATGGAAATTGGGGGGGTGGATGCCTACGCACTGCACTCCCTCCTATCTCAACGGCCTAGGGAACTAGAATCAAAAGTCTATCCGGGCCCCAGCGTGGGCGCCGTGGAGTCCATTGTCGGCGTCGCCCCAATCATGGAACTCCTCGCAGGCGTCCTATACGCTACCCGAGCGGCAACCTTTTCCGTGAATGAATCTATATCGGGTGCTTCATTCTGAATCTTCAACAACCTCTTGTAGAGGTCCATTCCGATAGAGTACTCGGGCCCAGGAGCTTTGCTCATGATCCAGGGCTTCTTCAGACAATCCTCGGCGCTCGGTCGATCTTCTGGTTTCGATTTCAGGATGTCGCTGAGGAAGTCCACACAGGTGATACTGAGGCCTGCGCTTTTGACCGGCAAAGGCGGGGAGGATGCGCTCCCAGCGTATCTCCATACCTCAAAGCGGCCGTCAAATAGGGAGCTACCGGCGAACATCCGGTACAAGATACACCCGAGGGCCCAGATATCTACGCGGTTAGTCTTGGGTATCTTCATGTCATCCATTTCGGGCGCCATGTAGTCTTGTGTGCCAGCGATGGTCATTAGGCGTGTGCTAGAGTTGGTGTATGAGATGCGCTTTGATGTGCCAAAGTCGCCGATTTTTACACGGAGGACTTGGTTCCTGCCCTCTGGGAGCCAGAGGAATATGTTCTAGTGGCTATCAGGCTTTGACTAATGTATTTGGGCGAGGGAGAGTGCAAACCTCAGGCTTCAGATCGCGATGCGTGATCCCCACCTTATGCATCACTACCAACCCTTGGAGTAGCTGCTCGACTACCACCTTCGTATCACTTTCATTCCACCGATACTTGTCCACAAACGTTTTCGACATATCCCCCATAGGGAGATACTCCATAGCAATGTACACGTAATGCTCGTCCTCATAGGAGGAGTTGAATTTGACGAACCACTCATACTATCGGTACGTCAGATAGGCCTCCCTAAAACCGAGCAAGACCAATGTCCATTATGAAAGGGCGCAGGCTTGGGCAAAACCTACATTTGATAGCGTCTGTGAATTCTTGACCTCGCTTTGATACTGCTTGGCAGGAAAATTTGGCACGGTCCGTGATAGCCTCTTCACGGCCCATAACTCAGGAGGTCCAGTTCCACGGGCCCGGACTTTCTCTAAAAATACAGTTCCGAAGGAGCCGCTACCGATTTCGTGATTCAACTTCCAAGCCAGTGGCCCACTAACAGTGGCACCATTGGCTCTCACTTCTTCAGACACGGATGATTGGGTTCCGCCCCGGGGTTCTGTCCGCCGGGCGATGAGATGTTAGGTTCGCACCATTGTCCAGGAGTCGCGGGCACCTACCTTCGAATATCGGCTCCTGGGGGAAGTAGCGGCGGCCACCTGGGACATTATTCACACCTGGATTATCCCACTGGATCGCAACCGGCGGTTGAGTTTTAGCACGCCGTTCGGCTGGTTGGCCCCGCGGGGTTCTGGGAGGTCCTCCATTGTCGGCGTAGCCTATTACGGTAGTAGATCAGTATCCACCCCTAAATTTATGGACACTAAGATACACAGGTGGAACCGCGCACCCTCCGCCATACCGCTCGCCGCACGGGTCGGGGCACCAGCATTTCCTGCAAAAACAATCCTGTTGTTGCTGTTGACATTCCCGCTCGATGACCCAATGATAATGGGGAATTGACTAAGGTGAGGGCTAATAAGTAATTAACTCCTGTAATAAACTATCTACGTAATTTTCCTAAGAAAGAAGTAGTTAACATAAGAAAGGGCAACACACCGGCCTTTAGAAGACATCTCGTTCAAGATTCAAGCTGATAAAGCGTGAATGCAGTCTCACCCAGCGTTTTAGATCCGAGCAATGTATATATAAGATAGCTAAGCTCGATAGACCTTGTATGTAGCACAGAGTTCACCAAGATGGACCTAGCAGCTGATACTGGACATAGGTTAGCGGGCTCGCTCCGTGCGCAACTCAATTCAACCCGCAGCCTGTCGAAGTAACACAGGCTGGGAAGTCGGAGAATCCTAACCTGATACCGTACACCAAAGCAAAGTAGAGCCCCAAGTGCTGGGCTTGAAATATTTTCACCAACAAGCGGAGAGTAAAGCAAAAAAACACGAACAACCTCGCCAGGGGGAATGAGAGATATGATAGCAAAGAAAGAAGCCTGGTCCACTACCGGTAGTCAATCTACAGTATATAAACAACTCCCCCAAGCAGAGACCCACCCCTGACAAAACAACCAAAGAGAGGAATACCCTCTCCTCTTCCTCGCGTAATAGAGCAAGGCGAGGCTGACTTACTGTAACTTGGCTTACCTTGCTGCTGGCTGCTGTGCGCATTCTGCGCACTCCCTCACCAAATTATTCCGGAGCCAGTAAGAACAGTTTTCCCAGCGAAGTGCGTATACAGTACCGTACTGGTGTAACTCACCGACTGCATCACTGAGTCTGCTCATCCATTCCGGCACCAGTATCACAGAAAAGTCGTCGACTCAAAAAATATATTTCCTTTTATCATACACCAAAGGTGTGCGGGCGCTTATAGCCAAGACATGAAGGAGTGGACCAATCGTTGCGGTAGTACCCGTCCCAAGTACTTGGATGTTCATTAGCGCGAGACCCTTTCCCGGCCGAAGGAAACCCCACCGGCTCGCTACATCGGGATCCAGAACCAGTACCGAATGATACCAGGAAATGGTGGTACCAGAAACGGGGATTTATTATCCCGCTGCGAGGGAGGGGAGGAAGAGGGAATTGATAGCGGGCTACCGGTACAAGTATCAGTACCTTTTCTGACTACCGTAGGCTGATGGATCGACCGTTATTATATGAATGGGCCAGAATGGCTCACCAGCTTGCATTGCGTTTTATATCGCGTTCGCGTTGCGCTAAAATGTCCGGGAAGTTGCCGGTATGGCACAGCCGCTCAAAGTCAACCAGCCAAATATCCCTGTCTGTATGGTTAAGGGGCTTCGACCCTTGTAACAGATACCGTGCCACCAGTTGACTTGACCAGAGGGTGAGGCTCCAAGTTAAGCTTCTCACATGATAGCCGACGCGTTCCCCCCGCGCCAGAGGACTGAATCAAAGCACATAAAACCAACGCATCTCCATCGACATCGGACCTGGCCCCGTTGGTTGTTGAATGGAGTTTCCAATGTCAGCAACCCCCGGCAAAAACCGCGCACCAATTCCCGTCCGAGGCAAGAAGCATCTCATGCTGCGGGATGCGAGCATAAACCACAAGGCAACCTTGCGAGGTACATCCCTTCTAGCATCGAACAGGACCATTCGTTCTGGAAGCCTAACGTACAGTTGAAATGTGTATTCAAGGTCGCACGAACCGACAGCATCCGTTGTCAGGACTCTTGCACAATGCTGTCTCAAACTCATCAGTACCACTTCCCTCTAAGCTATCGTAAAAACTCGAATACAAGGCCGGTGTGCTACGTCGTTGAAATTTCCACCTCTAGGAAAGGGGTAGAGGAGTCACAGCAAAATCACCCCTTGGCTGGGATGAAAAAAATGAAAAATACACGGCGCTTTACCACGAAAGGCAATTACAACGACACAGCACACCGGCCTTGTATTCGAGTTTTTACGGTAGTGCACTTGTCATACTCGAGTGCATGGATGGTCGGGGATGAGTAATTCGTAGCATACGCTAAACATCAGGCCCAGGGGGCACAGGCCAACCTTTGTACCTCAATCTCGCCAGTTAAGTAAGCTCGCCAGTTAAGTGGGGAATTGACTAATAACCGTCGGGCAGGCACTAGCAGGGCTTTGATCCGCTGGACATGCTTGTAACAAGAACCTCCGACCATTACTTGTTTCATACGCTACCGTTTCACTCCCGCCCGGTACGCTATCATCAGCCTTACCCGGAAGCAGGCAGAATTAAACCTTACTATACTAGCGAAACAGGCGCAGGGAGCGGACGCAGAGACTTGTGATGTCTACCGGTGAAGGGCAAGAGCGATTTGATACCGCAAGAACCGAAATAATTGAGAATGACGCTAGGACGTCTAGAATTTCCGGCTTTGGATTAGGAGACAAAACTCGGCGAGAAGATTCTCCTTCAGCCCTCACTTGAGACACGGGCCTTGCTAGGAGAGGAAACTCCAACGTCCTAGCGAGATTCTCAATTACTGTATTTCGGTTTTTACGGTAGGGCAGTTAGCAATCTCACGGTGTTTTGACCGACCGAAAAAATCGCACACTAGTAGATAGCTTGGCCCGCAGAATTTCTACATAAGAGGCATCCCTCATGCTTTCTGGGCTTGGGTAAGCATAATCACACCTAACTTAAGGTTGCTCGTCTGCCTTGGATTAGGTGGTAGCTCCTGTATTTAGTCCGAATGAAAGTACAGTGAAACCTCCGATAATTCCAGCAGGTAGGGAGTAAGTTAGCACGAGGCTGGAAAAAAGGGGGGATGGAAAGAGGAGAGTGGTCTTGGAACAGGAAGGTGGCCACATATAACCTTTAAATCGAGTGGTATCTAATGATTGCAAAGAGAAAAAGGGAAAATTTGCGTAGAACTTGGATAATATGATGCACAAAGAACTAAGCAGAGCGTATGAATTCAAATAAGAGAGTGCGGCAAAGACAGACATAACTAAAGACTATTTTCCAGTGTGAAGTATGGTAAAAGACTACTTTTGCTGAAATTGTGATCCATAGAATGTGCTGGAATTGGAGACTATAAGAGGTATAAAACTTTCTGAGAGATTCCCCATATGTAAAGTGTTGTGACTTTACAAATACTAGAATTACTAGAGGGTTGGAATTCTGGGAGGTGGGAAATATAAAAGGTTTCACTGTATGTCATTCTGACTAAGGACAAGCACTGCCTATTTTTCCTTCCAACCAAAGAGCAACAATCGACTATCAATCATACTTTGGCAAATGATTACGTGTTAGCCAAAAATATTCTAAGTAAGCAAAGACAAAATTTATCCGCAACAGTATCATTAGGGGTGAACAAGACGGTGCATACAAGAATTGGCAATACGGTCCACAAAGCAGCCTACAGCTGTGTAAAGAGAAATACACTAGTAGATAGAATACGCATAGATGTTGACAGGCAAAACTAGTTGAGTTCTACAATACCCAAAAGTCTAAGCTACTAATACAAAAAGATTTAATATAGGATAATTATAGAAAAGGTTGACTAATCATGCCAAGGTTGCGGCATGCGGCCTCAATCCCCACATGTTCGCTGGCTCACATCCTGGGGCACTCCTACAGAGTGCCTGCCAGCTCAATGTAAGATTGCGGCTCAATGTAAGATTGCGGCTCAATGTAAGATTGCGGCTCAATGTAAGATTGCAGCTCAATGTAAGATTGCGGCTCAATGTAAGATTGCGGCTCAATGTAAGATTGCGGCTCAATGTAAGATTGCGGCTCAATGTAAGATTGCGGCTCAATGTAAGATTACGGCTCAATGTAAGATTGCGGCTCAACGTAAGATTGCAGCTCAATGTAAGATTGCGGCTCAAGATCACTTGGTAGCTCAACATCACTTTGTGGCTAGTTTTCTATATATGAATTATTAGTAATAATGTCTTGGTGGACAATGACAAATTTATAGTTGATAAAAGATAGGAAAACAGAGACTTCAGTTATCAACTGATTACCATCTGAAATCACCTTGATTGCAAATTATGCAATCTGCAAAATCTTTCACCCTTCCCAGCCAGCGCATTGAGCCATACAATGACATCGAAGTACGGATTGAAGGGGTCATGACCTTTATTCAGTCGTCCTCTGATAATTATTAAAATCTTACAGCAATCACCCGGACATATGAAAGCCCAGTCTTCAGCCTTCGGGGACGCCTACAATGATGCCAATCCCATGACGAGTGGCCTGGAACCAACCCGAAACACACCGAAGACCAAGAATTGGCTGTGTGCTAGTATCTAGACCATCTCGATTCTATTGGAACTAGTGCTCAAGAGCAGATGGTAGCAGGCTGTGCAAATGCAATCGTACAATATAGACATATTGGTGAAACAGCAGCTCCTGTTGTTGGCAGTCACTGAGCCTCTTGCTTTCTTGCCCGCCACCCAGGGTATCATATTCGCAAACAACGTTCAATTGATATCAATTGAAAGAATGCACATGATTCAGAAAGCATTCGTGCTTGGTTTAAGAAATATTGTCTGATTTGAGAGGATTACAATATTGAGCCCTGCGACTAGTACAATTTTGATGAAACTGGGTTTCGTATTGGCATTGGCAGAGATGAGTGGATTATTACTTGTGATCCTACCCAAGAGGCTTATCTTAGGAGTTCTACAAATCGTGAACTTGTTGTCTTTGTAAGACTATTAGTGGTGATAGGGTGGTATTACCACCCATAATTATTGTCCCTGGAGTTATCCACCAAGAGTCCTGGTATACGACAACCAAAATCCCTGGTGACTATCTTATGTCTACTTCAGAAACCGGCTACAACAATGATGACCTGACAGTAAAGTGGCTTGCCCACTTTCATCGATTCTCTGCAAAGCGACAAGAAGGGGTATATCGACTATTAATTCAGGATGGTTTTGGCTCGCATTGCACCAAGGAATTCCTTGACTACTGTGATCAACACAAGATTGTTGTGTTTTGCCTCCCTCCGGATTCAAGCCAGCTCCTTCAACCACTGGATGTAGACGTATTTCAGCCATATAAGCACTACCAGGCTGAGGCTGTTCAAAAAGCTACAAGAACTGGCTGTGGAGACTTTATTAAATCAGAATTCCGGGATAATATCGATATGTAACAACCCTACAGATAGGTAGCTACAGTGGACTGGGCTCAAGCCTATCTAGTATATCAAGAGGTAACTAGATTGAGGCTCGACCTGTATACTTAGTATACTCAGGCTACCGGTAGGCATGAGTTGGTACAAGTGTCTACAAAGTGAATTGGTGACATAGGGTTAGACCGGGTAACCTTTGGAGAGTAGGTTCGCGTAAAGTCAAGAACACATGGTAAAGGTTGCACAGGTCTCGGGAGCAACATTATATGTGATCAGATGGACCCCCAAAGGAAATAAAGGAATGAAGGGGTAAAGTTACCCTACCCTGGAAACATGATTACCCTACCTTGGGGACCCAGTTACCCTACTGAGGTACCCCAATTACCCTACCTTTACTGACAAAGTCGTCTGCAGACTTAGGGGAAAGTTATCCCACTATAGTAGAGCTCTGAAATGTTCATAGGGCCGCTTCGTATGGCCTTGAAATGGGCTACTGACTGAGCAGGAGTGGTCCTAACCTCCTGTAACCATTCAGAGAATATTCTTAAAACCACCCTGTGGCCCCAGCATTGGTACGGCGGGACAGCACTGTACCGCTGTGTAGTTGTGTGCTTCCTAGTAAAGTGAGATCCATGGGAATGCTCACACAACACTGTAAGAGTTGTGGCCGTCCAACCGACCAGAAGTTGTTCGCACGATATATAAGGGGTGTGAGGATGACCGCCTCCTGGGGCGCCACCTGGATATCACCTGGGAACCACCTACAGGCATACTTTGACCACCGGGTAGTAGTATGGTTAACAGTAGAGGGCTTGGGGCAGACCGGGGAAGCTGCAAGGCTTCCAGGACAACCACCCCAATGCCACTCCCCGGCTACCTCGTGAACTGTAGCATTACCGGAGTTATTAGTGGACTCTAGAGGTATCAGTCTTGTGACAATTCAAGAGGGTTCCACATAGTTGACTGTGGGTAGCGCCCATGCAGTCAAGCAGCAGGAGATTTCTTAGCGTGGGAGCATGCAGTCTGGTTTAGAAGCTTAGTATAGGCAAGTAGATTTGCCGATGGACTGCCTAGCTTGTATAGACGAAACCACCGCGGGGCCAGTGAGTCCCAATGGATATTATCTGTATGGTGGGGATGTCGGTCGGCCACTGAGAGGCTACCAATAGGAAAGAGCTTTCGCTTATGCAGATGTAGTAGGAGAGACATTATAGGGAGCACTTCCTATTTGTGGCGATATTTAATATCCGAGCGGTCTGACTTCCTCTGAGTGTAGGTTTGCTTTAGGCAGGTGAGTTGGACAGCCCTAAGCTGAGCAGGGTGCACACGAAAGGTCAGAATGGTTGACTGGTGTTCTCTGGCTTTACATTATTCTACTTAACTAACGCGAGATACACCCAATTCTGATAACCAACAATCCTTGAGAGAACTTATTGAGTGAAGATTTCAGGCTTAACGATATTAAGTTTTACCGCTTGATTCTACTTTGAATTATCTTTATCTTTATTTTGATCGTTACTTCTACTTTGAGTCTTCAGTGCGGTCGCAATCTTAGGATCCGTCTTCCTACAGAGTGCCCCTTTTACACGATACCATCTGTCAGCAAACTTTCAAACCTTCAACTGTCAGATCTGGATTCCGTGCTACAGGACTGATTCCTTATTACCCTGGAATTGTTATTTCTAAACTCAGAGCGGCTACCCTACCACCAAGCCAGGCAGTTCTAACCTTAGACTTCTCTGAATCTCCCTCCCGCATTCCTCTTACAATTCCTACCCTAAAAGCCATGGGTAAGGAATTACAGCATGAGGCCAAAGAGCCATCACCTAGCTTTCAACATAAGCTAAAGCTTGTACTCTAAGGTAGATTGACATTGGCCCAGGCAGGTGCATTTAGTATTCGTTACGGGGCGGGGCAGGGCGGGTTTTCACTTTATAACCCCGCCATTACTCCGGCCCAGGGTCAACTCTATGCTATTCTTCCGCGCCCCGTATGACACGGGGCCCTGGCAGGGCTATGGGGCGAGGCGGGTATTTTACTTTCCCCGCTAATTGCCTAGATGGCCCCCGTCTTCTCATCCCGCACCCTTGCCCCTGTGCGGGGCCCTACTTATTCCTACGAGTGATATACTGTGACTAAACAAATGGCAGGTTGAAATCTAAGGGGTGTTTGGCCTCTCAATTCTCATCTGAAATCACAATTTGAGATCAGAATTGGCTGGCCAAACACTGCCTAATTATTTTGTATGTCTACTATGATGACTCCAATATTAGAATATTCTATATCGCAATCCGGCAACTATCTCAAAAGATAGTATTTGAATATAGTGCTCATATTATCATTATGATTTTGGCTTCTAGTTTGCGATGAATAGTGTTTGGAAATCGCTCTCAGTATATGATTGTAAGCGTATAATCTAGGTATGTTTCTAAGTACTTCTAAGCATACATCAGCAAAAAAACCTTTTTCTCCGGACAGACAGAGCCCGCTTCCGGACGAATAGCGTCCGCTCTTTGCGTCCGGTCCTCCCGGATCTCCTGTGCCTTCTTTGCCTTTCATTTCTTGCGTCTGGTACACCCGGACGCCCCACTTTTCCTCCACAGCGTCCGACGCGCTTGTTGCGGCCCCACCCCCTCCTCGTGCCTCCCCCTTGTAACCGCCCCCTTCTCCTCTTGTCTACTGGCCTCCTGCATACTCCTTGCGGTTGTGCGCGTCCGGCGACCATCTCTGCTACCCTCACACCTCTGGCGACCTAGATCTGTCCGCTTCCATCCGCTTCCGTCCGCTGCTATTCTACGTCGCTTTTTTCTTAGTCTGCACCCTACTGTCATTTCCATAATTCTCGTACTGTTCACAAGACACCCGGCGCGGCCGCCATGCAGACCCCCTACTTTGGTTGGCTTCCCTTCCCACAGAAGAGCATAGTTTCGCATTAATCATCCGCAGAACTGAGGCGGCCTAGTTGAAGCCGGACACTTTCTACGGGAATCTCTCCCTTAAGTCGCCGGCTTCAACTTGGCCGCCTATTCAATTCAATTTATTTAAAACATTCCCTTAAACGCCCACGGATCATGTAGTACTCCTGCGCCCGAGTGGAAGCCGGACACTCAATATGGGCACTGCCACCATAAGTGTATGGCTTGAACTTGGCCGTATATTCATACAGAACAATTCATCCCATTTAAAACATTCCCTTCAATACCCGCGAATCATGTATGACTCCCGCGGCCGAGTTGAAGCCAGACACGCAATATGGGAACTGCCACCTTAAGTGTCCAGCTTCAACCCGGCCGGATATTCGTGTGGAACAATTCAACCTATTTAAAACATTGCGTTAAACGCCCACGGATCGTGTAGTACTCCCCCGGCCGAGGTGAAGCCGGACACTGAATATGGGCACTGCCACCCTAAGCGTACGGCTTCAACTTGGCCGTATATTCATGCAGAACAATTCAACCTATTTAAAACATTCCCTTAAATGCCCGCGGATCGTGTAGTACTCCCCCGGCCAAGTTGAAGCCGGTGTAATAATCCTATTGTTGGGTAGTTGGGCAACAGGCAACGACAGTTATTTCCTAGAGTGAGCACGTCTTGTCCTCTACAATAGGGTGTGGACAAGTACTATCTCTTCAGATAGTACGGGACTGGCTTGCTTGTCTGAGAGATCCGTCGAAGGATACTATCTCTGCAGATAGTAAGGTGCCAGTGGGTGGATTGTCGTGCTTGATAGAACTATCACAATAGTTCTATGTTCGAGCGGCCTGTCGAGACTATCACAATAGTCTCCGGGTTCTTAGAGCGTAGGCATTCGTAGAGAAGGGTTGTAGGTAAAGAGAGTAAAGTATAATCGTATTGCAATATCTGAAGTATAGAAAAGTACTTAGATGGTTGCGTGAAGATCCTACCTCCTGGGGCGTTTTTTTTTTTTTTGTAATCAAATCGTTATTATGTTTAAAGGTACAAAAGACTCATGCAGCGCTAGCTATGGAGATAAAAAACCTATAAGCAAACGTCTTCCCGCCCGCTTCACCTTGTCATAGGAAAAATCAAACCCCCCGAAACCATAGGAAAAGCCCCCCCCGCCTAGCACCTAAGACAAAACCTCAGACACGTAGGGAAACAATTCATAGAAACGTACAGGAGAGAGACCCAAACCCTTCAGCAGGCCCCCAGGTAACACTAAGAAAAGAATCAAAGAAACGCCTAG
>Ga0307517_10000381_pt1 | contig 76522 bp, 61 predicted proteins | sample 23_EM_MG_FD_194515 | JGI IMG/M metagenome (GOLD analysis project Ga0307517, IMG submission 194515) | Populus trichocarpa ectomycorrhiza microbial communities from riparian zone in the Pacific Northwest, United States - 23_EM | ecosystem: Host-associated > Plants > Roots > Unclassified | place... | reverse complement strand
GATGTGCCCTACCAATGTTGCGATTGTCTGCGTCGCTGGCGCGGCCACGATGGCAATAATTCCAATACCGATCGTGGGCAATTCTTTCACTGTCATACCGAGTGATAGTCTGTGCATAGTTATATCAGGTCTGGCGTCAACCGCCTGCGTCAGATTATTCACAAGGTAGTACTGTATTCCTTGAATACAGTTTCGGTTGGTGGTGATCATTCGACGCTGGGAGATGTGAGTAGATCCTAATCCTCTTTTGGCGTGGTGAGTGTCTCACGAACAGCCCTCGTCGCTAACGGATACTGCTTGCAGCTAGATTTTGCATGTCTGGCGACGTTAGTGACACCTTCATTTCGTCTATTATTTCTCACGATAGACCTGTGAGTCCTAATTCCTGAACCGCGGATATAGTATTCAAAGTTTAAACCCCTTTGTGTAGGCACATCCCTCCCATGCATACCGTGTGATAGTAAGTGAGCCTACCACACCCCTAAATCCTAGCGTACAGGTATAAGACCTAACGCGTCCTCTTCGAAGAAAGGAAAATACTCACTCCTCGCTTCCACCAAACTCGACACATCCAATTATCAGATTGACTCCAATCTTTACCAACGTTCACTACCCGTCCTATATCCCACATGCATCCGAATTCCAGCATTCAGCCACCACCCCGGGTAGGCAATCTTAACAGGCGCAGGCGCGACATCATACCCGACTCCATGGGGTCGAGTCAGCCAACTCCACCAGTGGGCAATCTGACCCGGGGAAGGCGAGACGGCATACCCGCCTCCATGGGATCGTATCAGCCAACATCACGAGGGGGCAATATGAACAGGCGTAGACACGACGTCGTACTAGTGGATAGGCTGTCCAGATCGGTAACACAACAGACCGAATCCGGCAGCTCCAATAGTGCTGAATCGTCGGGTCGTAATTCTTGCCCACCACCAATCGCGAGAGGGCTTCTAGCACCACCGGCGAAGCGCCTCCCGAGTAGCACAATTCAGACAACCGCATATACTGAACCTGAGATGGAGGCTGACGGACAAGGGCATATGGAACCCGTCCGCCTCGGCGACGATAGCAGCGATGAGTATCAGATGTCACATCCGGGCGACGAAACTGAACCGGACACCGAACCTGAAGGAGCGAACCTCAGTGGTGCGGATGAGACAACACCTAGATGTCGTCGTGGGCCACGATTGGTGGAGACACACGGAAACCATCGCCCACGGACTGTGCGAATTTCGACAAACTCTGGTTCACAGGAGGCAGCAATTGTCCCACTGACGCCCGCGGCCTGTGTGACCATAACTCCCAGTATTCTCTTGTCCACGGCGACATTCCCATCATCAAGCGTAGTTCGGTATTCGTCCCCACTTGGCGTCCCTAGCACAACAACATCTGGTATCAGGAGCTCGAGTCCACCAGGCGAACCGAGTACAAGAGGCACTGTGTCTGTCCGGCATGTAATTAATTCGCGGCGAAACACAGTGACAGGCGTGGAGGGGGAAATACTAGGCGTAGCAAAGGATTTCATGCTTCAGTACACACTTTATGTTAACCCACTCCCGAACCCGCTTGCTTTGACGTCTCAGGTGCATAGTGTTTGGAGTCGCGCGCAAGATGAGATTCCAGATGCCGGAAATATTGAACCGTCGTCGAAGAGTATAGACATTGTATGTCAGAGGTCACAACCATAAAGGGTGCTGCACTAACTACGAAAGATACGTCAAAAACACTCTGGCGTGCGGGCGCAGTTCATCTCTTATATAAAAAATCCTATACGGGAATTATACGGACTACCGGGTGACCCCACTGCCATCGCTCGTAGAGTCGAATACCTTCGCGAGGATGACAGGTTCATGTGCCCCTCAAATGGGTATGAGGTGTGTATCCGCCCGTCGCCCGTCGCCCAACCAGGACTTCCAATCACGACTGACTATGACCTGGATGCAGCCCATATCATTCCGGTTCCTCACGCCTACGATTGCCGACGCCATCTATGGTAAGTATTTCAATGGCAAGAGAAAGCTTGGGATGCTAGACCCGGAATTCATCAATCGTGTCAATGGTACAATGGTGTGTCTCACTTGTGCAATCCTATGCCATCAACTACGTGCATATCGACTTGGGGTGCATCAAGATCCTCCGGACTTCAAGCCTGACACAGTTGGAGGTAGGAGACCCTCAATGTCCCCTCCGTCCTTGGTTCTTGTTCTGATGACTAACCAATCTTGCAAGACCTTTTCTTACGGCAGAAGAACACCTGGCGGGCAGTACCACGGCCAATGCTGCAACTCATGCTCAGGAATCTGCATGAGACGATTACAGACAGGATCCAGCCAAATCATCGTATGATGCAGGAAAGTTGTGAAGGCTTTGCTGACAATCATGACGCAGTTCATGCCGAACTGGGGCGTCAGCTATCCAGGCGTCAGCTATCCAGGCGTCAGCTATCCAGGCGTCAGCTATCCAGCCGGAATCCAAGACGAGCTGCTGTGCGGGAACAGACACCGCTCAACAATCACGCCGGGGGTTTAGAGCACTACTGGCAGAGTCAAGATGCATCACAGGGGAGCGAACTGTCGTTTGACTACACCCAGGCGTCGTTCGCCCAGGCCCTTCAGATGCTAGATTCAGATCCGGTGAGCCTAGGTAACTCACAGGAGCTGACGCTGGGACTAGCGCAAGAGGGGCCAGCAACCGCGGGTTTCGCCAGTCGCCTATCGTTGAGCCTGGACGACTCGGAGGAAAGTGACGCAGGCGCGGCAGAGAATGGTTTTTTGTAGACTTGGCGATGTGTGAACCGTTGAGTTTATGGAATTTGATTTGCAGGAAATGTAAACTATTAGATTTCCGTTGGCCGATCTGTGGAGCCGTGAGGACAATTTGGGGTGTATTTCTCAGCGAGATCTGAGCGAGAGGTCAGAAACGTAGAATCGCCATGGCCAGGGTGTCCTGGACGCCCTGATCACGGCAGTAGACTAGTAATAACAGAATATCAAGATGCGGATGAGGTTCAAAGTGAGGATACAAGGGACACCCGCGCCTCGAAGCTTTTGTGAATGCCACTCAGTAATACCAATGAATAGTGGAGCGATCGAGACGGCGTCTGGAATATGTGTGCTATCATGACGCCGTCGAGAGTATGCATGTGAGCTATCACGACGTCATCAAGACGGCGTCTGGAATATGTGCGCTATCACGAAGCCGTCGAGAGTATGCAAGTGAGCCATCACGATGCCGTCGCGACAAACATGTGAGCTATTTGGAAGGCATTGGGAGCCTATAGCCAGACATGGCAATTGATGCAGAGGGGGTTCAAATATCGCTGTGTAGCATCCGGAAGTCTAAGCATCCGGATAGTCTTCCGGATGCTTGAGTGGAGTTGGATTCCGCCATGACGAGGGAGGCACAGGAAGGAGATCGTCGGAATGCTGGAAAGCTGAGGGTCTGCAGGCATCTGGACGCATGCGCTTGGTGGTAGACTTCGTAGGGACGTCGAGGACGCAGGGGTAGATAGGGAATGGCGTCCGGACGTGATGTCCGGCCGACCTTGCGTCCAGAGTAACGGTTAAAGTTTTGAGCGTCCTGAGCGTCTGATGCCCGGGACGCTCAGGACGCATATAATATTTTGTGCTGATGAAGCTGGATGGATAAGATTATGTTGTGCAAGAAGAGAACGAGTCGGCAAAGAAGATCACTTACCAACAGTGGCACAAAGCCCTTGGACATCCCTCACGTTACTATCTCAAAGCAACAACTACTCCGACGCTACCAACCTCCCCAAAGTTCTGAAAGACTGGCAATGCGAAACATGCATCACTTCCAAAAGCATAAAGCGAAAGCCTACAGCAATTACCGACAAACGCTCAGATACACCGTTTGAATTAATTCACTCTGACCTTAGCGGAAAATTCTTCAAAACGTCCTTTGGCAAATCCAACTATTATGTTACCTTCATTGATGACTGCACACGATACGCTTGGATATATCCCATTCATGCCACATCTGACACGGTCACAGTGTTCACCAGTTTCATCTATCCACCCTACACTCAAGATAACGCCATAATCAAATGATTCAGAACAGATAATGGAGGTGAATACGTCAATACTGCCATGTTAACATTGTTTGACAAGCAAGGCATAGTACACGACCTCTCTCCCGCCTATTCACATGAATCAAATCGTGTTGCCGAACGATACAATCGAACAATTATCACTGCTACTCGCTCTTTGTTGACTGGCTTACCCTTAGCTTTATGGGCCGAAGCTATCGCAACTGTGGTCTACCTTCGAAACAGACTCCCTAACCGATCCATAGGAAAATCAACGCCCTCTGAATCTCTCTACAACAAGAAACCGTCGATCTACCATCTCCGCCCCTACGGGACCAAATGCTTCGTTCATCTACCAGAGGAGAAACGTCAACCTGGAACGAAACTAATGCCCGGGGCTATTGAAGCATATCTTATCGGTTATACCTCCTCTGATAAAATGTCTACAATCTACATCCCTTCGCTGCATAAAGTCACGGAAACTGGACAAATCCATTGGACAACCAAGATGATAGCATTGCTTGGAACTACTACCAAGGAACCGTTACTTGCCGAGGAAACTTATACTACTGTCTACCCCCTATCCCGTCCATTACCTACCATTAAAGTTGAAAAGGAAATGGACCAGGACCGGAACAGACAAATTAACCCACCAACATCTAACGAATTTTCTTTACCACCAAACAGATTTTCAGAAACACCCGAGCCTCTGGCTACCCCTCTCCCGGCTTTGCCAGAGAAACAATGACAGGATATGCCACCAGCACCTGTTGACCCTACTGCGGAAATACCTGGACCATCCCCGCGTTCTGGAACAATCTCAACACAATCGTCAATCAGCTACAAAACGCAACTTGGACACCGAGTTGAACATGCTACTAGTGAGATAAGCGACGAGGACCCGACCACCGATCGCCAAGCAATAAATAGCTCGCTTGAGGGAGAATGTACCTCGGCCATGAATGATGAGATTAATGCAATAAAGAAGAAGAATACCTTTGACGTTGTCAATAAACCAATAGGATAGAACATTGTTGGAAGTAAGTGGGTATTCAAAACCAAAAAGAATAGTGGCGGTACATTGGAAAGATTTCGAGCAAGAGCCGTTGTGCAAGGATTTTCTCAAGCACCTGGCTTCGACTTCGAAGACACCTTTGCCCCAGTTATCCGATACGAATCACTCAGACTACTGATTGCGATATGCGCCAGAAACCAGTAGCGACCGCGACAGTTCGACGTCAAATCTGCCTTCCTTTACGGTAAATTGAAAGAAGATGTTTACATGCGACTGCCACCAGGGTTCAGTGACGGAGACAAAGTATGGAAACTTAACGGATGCATATATGGACTTAAGCAATCCGCGAACAAATGGTATGCTCTCTTCGCTAGATTCTTGACCTCCACAGATTTTACGGCATCATATCAAGACCCCTGCATGTTTATCCACACCAAGTTCGAATGCTACATATCGCTTTACGTGGATGACCTTGCAATATATTCGGCCATTACCCCCCACCTGACGACTCTCATCAAAGACCTGAAAAAAGCATTGGAGATCTCGGACTTCGGTGAAGCCTCATTTCTACTTGGCCTACATATCACGTATGCATGGGACAGTATTGCTCTTACCCAGGAACGCTACATCGGTACTATCCTCTCTCGATTTGTAATGGAAAACTCAAACACGGTATCCATCCCCTTACCAAAAGGCATTACACTTATGAAAGGGATTACGGAACAACCAAAAGACCAAGTTACCACATACCAATCAATGATAGGTTCCCTCATTTACCTCTGTACCGGCACAAGACCCGATCTAGTGTATACGATTTCATTTCTAGCACAATTTTCTTCTTGCCCTGCCGACGAACACAGAAAGGCTGCTAAACACGTCTTTAGATATGTTAACGGAACGTGAAACCTTAGCCTATTTTACCCGCACACAACAACGAACGCTATCGATGTTTATGTTGACGCTGACTGGGCTCGCTGTCACGATACCAGAAGATCCACCTCCGGTTACATTGTTCTATTCAATAACTGTTGTGTCTCCTGACTCTCAAAGAAACACGGCTCTGTCGCCATATCAACTACCGAAGCAGAATTCGTTGCCATGTGCTACACTACCCGCCATATTCGATGGCTTCTGAAAGGCCTCGCCGACCTTCCCCATCATGTTCCAATCGCTCTGCACGCTGATAATATCTGAGGAAATTTCTTGACTGTCAACCCTCAGATCAACGTTCGAACAAAGCAGATCGCGGTGGACTTCTTCATCACGCGCGAAGTTCTGGAAGCTAACTTGTTTGTTCTCCTTAAGGTTGAATCAGTTGACAATCTTGCTGATATGTGCACCAAAATCTTGGCAAAACCTGCGCATCAGCGAATGGTTACTTTATTGGGCTGTAGATAATGTGAGGAAGTGTTGAAATTCTTTGTATATTTCCTATGTATATTCAACCCACTACCGTGTATTCTTTTACTTAGTTTGTGTTTCAGCTCTTCCTGTCCACCGCTTACATTACTACAGCTAAGATATATATTATGGTGTTTTATGGTTTATTTCAGGATAATATCTCAGGATTTAACATGTGCTTTCCAATCAGGTGTTTAGGATTTTACGGTTATTTATGCATCTCTTATGCACCATTCTTGGTCATGATATTTCTAATAATCGCTCCACACCCTTTTGTTTTTATTCACATTATTTGGGATTTACTTGGTTGGATTTCACGGTCAAACATGTTCGTACTTATATTTCTTACCTTGTTTTTCCTATATTTCTCTTGCGCATATGGACCCGCACCTTTCAATAAATAAGGTGCTACCACCCACCTGGCATCGAAGAATTAAGAACCGGAACTCCTACCAATCCCTTCTTCAACTCCTCGCTAAGCGTGCCTCGCAACCCCTCTCGTAGTTGCGAAGTATTATTCACATAGAATAGATTGTGCCGCATTTATATTTTGAACAGCCATGTCAGAAGGTCTCACCCTTGGAAGCCACCGTATCCCCGAGGCAACGCCTGAGAAACGCAAAAAATACTGCATTACCTGTTTTGATTCGGCTGCCGCTACTCGGGCCCTAATTCAAGATCTGGACGGGGTGACAAACAAAATGTATTGTTGGAACATAGATATCGAGGGCACGCTGTCCTGATTTTTCATTTGCCCCCAAGTAGTAGGTTGAAATGAGAGTTTTCTTTGTAATCTGTCCTAAATCCGCAATAAAACGCCTTTACTTAACCTTTCCTGACCAAAACCAGGCTTGTTTTGGTCTCTTGTTGACTGTATTGAATATTTACTTCTGTCGCTACTTTATTTCAACATTGTCAGGGTTCCGAATGGTCCGACCGGTCAAGTTTTGCAGGCAGGATGAGACTGGCTGGTCCTGGTTGATGCCAATGATTGGACCCAACGAACTTGGGAGGTTCAGTCCGATTTGGACTGGTCCCAGACTAGTCTTCATCAAACATCGCTTGAGAGTCTGAATCGCACGCAGGCCACCCCTCGCTAACAATAGATGTGTTAAGTACGGGGAGAAAAGAATTCATCCCATAGCGTCACTCCCGGGAATGTTGCTCCTGACTGGGATCCGGCTCACCCATAGCAACCATGTGAAAACCCCATCTACTTTTAATTATCTCAACAAATAAATGAGATACTACCCTGAGAATCAAGCTACAGGTACTTGGAAATATAGAGAATCTGAAAATCCAGTTCTTATTTCTTGGTAATAAATTGTTATTCCAATAATATAGTGGTTTAAAGATTGTCTATTTCATAAATATATTCCAGTTTTTCATAATCATAAAAAAATTGAACAGCCTGGCAGAATTATATAATAAAATGGATGAAAGGATAGTATAAGTCTTAGATATTCAGAATAACCACATTTTAATTCTCTTCATACTGATTATAGAAAGCAACCGCAGTTAAAAAAGAGTGAGAAAATCCATCCAAATTACATCCAAATTGGATAAATTTTACCATATAATATCTGGATACGTCTTTGGCATATGAACTCACTATCTTGGAATTCCTTTTACTATCATATCCTAAGGTAGTATATAAATTTTGAAGGTAAATACAAAAGTGTTACATACTTTGTGCATTGCTTATTGTCAAACTATCAAAAAGTTGGAATAATTTCTTATTCATTCTCTATGTTGCGATAATAATTTATTCAAACGAACAAGGAATTATTAAATTAACATAAATGATCTTGGAAGTTGAGAACTCTTTGAGGCCATATTCAATGATAGCTGTTGATCAGATTCTATATTAATTGCCTTTAGTTACAAATCAATAACCCACATCCTATCGTGCATTCGAATTAATATACACTTTAAACTACACTCCAGACTGCCTACTCTAGTCTACTAAACCTGCTCTTATTTGTAATTGATATGTAGTTAGCCTTATGATTTGATTTGGGCAAGTTGATTATTAACATACAGCTTATGAGTTATATGGCAATGATCTTTAAAAACTTGTATGAAATATGGGTGGATATATTTATCTGACTTCAAACTTCATATACTAACTTCAAAGACCATCATAAAGGTTATTCTAGGATGGTGAGTTTATAGGCCAACTACTTATGTAGATATTATATGGTAAAATTGATCCAATTTGTATGTAGTTTGGGTGTATTTTTTCCGTATTTTTTAACTGGTATTTCTTTCAAAAATGATTATGAAGAAAATTAAAATGTTGTTATTCTGAATATCTAAGACTTGTACTATTCTTTCATCCATTTTATTACATAATTCTGCCAGGCTTTTCAATTTTGATATACTTATAAAAAACGGCAATTTATTTATGAAATAGGCAATCTTTAAACCACGATATTGGAATAACACTTTATCACCAGGAAATAAAAAGCTGATTTTCAGATTCTCTATATTTCAAAGTACCTGTAGCTTGATTCACAAGGGCGTATCTCATTTATTTGTTGAGACAATGCAAAGTAGATGTGATTTTCCAATGTTGGCCATGCGTGAGCCTGATCCCAGTCCTGAGCCACATCCCCGGGACTGACTTTACAGGTTTTAGTGCCAAATTTGACATTTTCAAACCGACAATTGCCAACACGGTGTTTATATAAACACTGTAAATCTTTCCTCCAACCGGAAAATCCCCACCTATTCAAACTTCTAGACGTTGAAGTCCAAGCCATGAAAGCTGCTTCCATTGTTTTTGAATGCATCAGCCTGTGTGAAAGTGACCTAGATTTTTCTATGAGACTCCATACAAAAAAGTACATGACAACCAATTTCTTTCTACTTAAACAACCATTTCTCCATCCCCTTGTGATATTTAAGAGTTTTGTAACTTTCATTATATTATCCATGGGTTTTCTAATACACAGTCAAATTTTTGTGGGTTCTCATAAAAATTGTGGCCTGAGGGAGGGTGGCGAAATGGGCTACTTGTGGTGTAAAATCGGCATCGGACGATTCTTTTTGTCCTAGAACTATAGCTATCATAAGATTTTAAAGCCGCTTGCCACAGTATAAATCAACAGGCCCTCAGTACAGGTTCATAGAACATCCTGGAGAGGATAGCATGTGGTGGAAACGCAATTACCCGATCGATAAGTGGCATCGGATACCTGTATAGTCGCAGTTGATCATGGAATATGACTCACTTAATGCACGAAAAATAGCGAAATCAGCTGTCAACCCTTTAATAGAATCCTATTTGTTCGTTCTGCCTTGCTTGCCTATTCTCGTCCGCATCAACATACAACAGGTTATATATACAAACATCCAAGGCCAGTGAAGGCATCAGGATTTCATCTATTCTACCATTCATACCAGTTCTCATTCTCAAGCGCATAGTGTCATTCCTTCTCCCAACCATGCTGTACATTCCACCATTCCACAATTCCACTATTCCATTGGCCAGTAACCCTTCCTCCAATACAAATCATTTCGCATACCAGCAAGCACGATACATTCTGGACAACAAATAGTTCAATACTTGAAACCTATTTTCGCCACCCCTAATCTAAACAAGGCACTATCTCCACCGTATAATCTATGGAAACAATAAGTTTTATTAAGTAAAGCTTTATTTGAACGTAACATATTGTGATAAAAATAGCATATCCTATTGCTTGGCGGGCCTGGTCAGACCAGTCCTGGTCGAGTAAGTTTCAATAATCCTGACTGCCCAGTCGGTCTAACTCCAACCATTAGACTAGACTTGACTTTCGGCCGGACTAGCTAGTCCAGTGCAGTCTTCCGCCGACCATTCGGACTCCTGGATGGGAGGAAGGAGGTGGGGTAAGGGGAAATTTAGTGCGATCTGGTAGATGGTGGAGGGAGATACGCAGGGTTCCGAATAGTCCGCGGAAGACTGCACTGGACTAGCTAGTCCGGTCGAAAGCCAAGTCTAGTCTAATGGTGTAAATTAGACCCACTGGAGAGTCGGAATTATTGAAACCGACTCGACCAGGACTGGTCTGACCAGGCCCGCCAAGCAATAGGATATGCTATTTTTATCACAATATATTATGTTCAAATTACGCTTTTCTTAATAAAACTTATTGTTTCCACGGATTTTACAGTGGAGATAGTGCCTCGCTTTGATTAGGGGTGGCGAAAATTGTCAGATGTGGAGATCGGTGCTGTGTTCTGTGTTGTTCTATCTGGAAGGAAAGTAGAACAAGTATAGAGAAAACTGAAGGAAAGTGAAGAAGGTGACGGGGCCACGTGCAAAACAAGTTTGCAAACGATCGTGGTTTCCAACAAAAATAGGTTCTCAAGTATCGAACTATTTTTTGTGCATTAAGTGAGTGATATTACATGACCAACAGCCACAATACGGGTATGTATTCGATGCGACTTATCCATCGGGTAATTGCATTTCCACCACATGCTATTCTCTCCAGGATGTTCTGTCAACCTGTATTGAGGGCCTGTTGATTTATACCGTGGCGAGCGGCTTTAAAATCCTACTATAGCTATACATTTATTCTTAGAGAGTGTTGGCCTGGGTGCCATTCTGACTCTCATACAATCTTTGATAAAGACTGGTCTGGGACCAGTCCAAACCGGACCGGACCACCCAAGTTAGTCGGGTCCAGTCATCGACATCAACTAGGACGGGCCAGTCTGGTCCCGCCTCCAAGACTTGACCGGTCGGACTATTCGGAACTCTGGAGATACGGATTCCACACACTTTGTTTCTTTCCTTTTTCTTGTTCAAGTCACCTATATGTGTTGTTTCTCTGACTGCGCTTTGAGTTCTTGGCTACTTTAATTGTGATATCGGTGCACCACTGGTAAATCAAGATTGGATATATTGCGTTCTCAAGTGGATTGCCATGCTAAAAGCACCCCCCACAGCCACACTCTTTAACTCTTAAGATCCTATATATCTGTGCGCTTACACAATAAGTTGTTCCGGGACATCCCTAGTCTGCCCCAGATAGAAACCTATAATATCATACCAGCTTTTCTAAATTGCCTTGAATTGCCTTTACCCTAATGGATACTCGGAGCATACTCTAAGTCACCCCCAACTCTCTCCGTGAGTGTGATATTATACATCGCCAAAGAGACAAGCACCCTCTGACTTCGCAAGGAATTTCCTGTACCCATTCGTTTATTTCATTGTCCTTGTCTCACGTGACCGCCCGGGGAGGGGTGTGTGGTATGTCGGATCATCAGCTATCACTTGCCCTACGAACAGCCAGTCCTTGATCGCCGCGGGATAGGGAGGATACGGAAATGCTCTAAGGTGGGTTATATTTCATTACGGGTTTTTGGGATGATTTGGGGTGTGCTTTGCGAGGTTCTGGATAAGCGCAGGATTGATTGGATGAGGGGGCAGATATGATGGGGGTGGTAGCACGGTCGTGTGGTGATAGGAGTAGGATAGCGTGGCGCTTATTTTCTATAGAGGGTGCTAGCCAAAGTTCACTTAGGTACTTAAGTTTCTACATGTACGGCCCTATATATCTGTTCATGCCCTAGAACATTCACTCGTCCATACTTGAGTATTGCTCTATACCATAGGGGTTTCCTGTTGCCAGCGCTCCTTTCTGCTCGTAATACGGCGCTCGCCTGCTGAGGTCAATATACCATCAGCATACACCCAAGAATGCAGAGGCGGTATACACCGCTGACGGGGAGGCAGCCGGGAGGAGGGGAATACGTTGGAGGCCGTGCGACGCTAATTGGCATGCCCAAGCTCCATTATTCGCATAGTTTCCAGAAATCCGGCGAGGCTTCAGGAAATGAGGTGAGGCTTCGGGAATGCGCTTAGGTTTTGGATCGATGCATCCGCCGGAAGGAAAGCGGGGGAGCCGGAAAGGAGCGTGAAAGAACTCGATGCCCGAAAGTTAGCAATAATGGGAGTTTTTGTCTTCTACAGTGCGGGAGTATGATATGTAGAAGGGAAAGAGGGATATACGGCGAAGGGAATGGACACGTGCGGCGACCCACGGAAGAATAGGACAACTTCGTTGTAGTTTCTATATGCTCCCGTCTTTACCGTACGCTAGTGGTCGTATTTTTATTTTATGGACCCTTAGGGTTTCGTTTAGCTGTCGTGGCTCTCGATCCGCTCCGCCTAGAAGAATACGCGCTCGCGCTGGAGGGTCTCGGTGGGTATCGACTGTGGGCGCCGAGGTTGGCCTTACGCTTCGGGAGATGCTAGAGGTACTTGTACTATGGTTAGGGAGCCGAGAGCGGCGTCGATTGTGGAGGCCCTCAATGCCCGCGCGGTCGGAGGAAGTAGAGCTATTGCTGTTGTTGATGTTAATACTCGAGTAAGGTACCTCAAACCCCCCGGAGGGGTTTGGATGGGCTTTGGATGGGTTCAGGATGAAAATTTGTAACCAAAGATGATTGGTCGAAAATCCGGTCTTGAATCCGCCCACTCGCATCCGCCCCATTCCAGCAAAAGGTGGAAAAGCATTTGATGGGTGTGGACAGGAACGAAGATCACCACCAAGACTCATTAGTTTACACACTTTCTACTCCGGTGGAGAATAAGTTATGGTGCACCACCCGGTCAGGCTTGACCACCCATACCGCGAGGTGTCAAATTAATGCTACCGCTTGAAAAATACCTTGCAACCAAGTACCTCAGCTTGATACCAGCAATCATCATTTGGGCAACCTTGACAACAAAAAATAAAATATCCTTACCCTTACTTCCTGGGCGAAAGCCCGCTGCTGTGATGGTGGGGGCCGTATCATTTGGGTCTGGTGGCCTTCGAAGGAAATACCTTCACAGATTTTCAGCCGTTTGTGCACGGACCTGCTCTCCCACTGCAAGAATGCAACGCCTAAAATCTTAAGAAATCAAGGGCTAGGATTGGCGCCTTTTCCGAATACTTTTGAGTTTGGCAAGTAACGTTACCAGGGAACTCCATCCTATTCTCCTCGTAATTTTCTGAAGTTTGTAAACACAACTGCTATTGCATACCACCGAAATCTTGAGGCTCTGGTTGATTCTTTGCCCATATGCAACAGCAGTTGTGTTTACAAATGTCAGAAAATTACGAGTATGATACAACCAAAATCATGCCAATAGCGACACTAGCGGTTGCAGGAGGAAGCGAAGGGGAGAGTGGGGATAAGGCAACGGGGGTTGGGGCCTAGGAGGCCTTGCGCTATTGAGAATTGTGATGGGTAGTGTCGTACGCGGGTGAGAGGACGATTGGCCCGGAATATGTGTTGCCAGCACGCCCCTGGTAGCGCATGATACAGTTGCCCCCGGCTATAATGAACCTGGACATAGTGAATCCCTGGCTATAATAAACGGCAAGAGCAGGAATATTCGGGCCCCACCAAATCTTATTTGCTATCCCTTGGGCGGTCTGAAACACTTGAATTCGTTACCAGCTGCGCCATGTGCTGCACCATACCAAATTAGGAAACTTGGCGCTTATGAAAGCGCCGAATGATATCAAATGACAGCGGTCGCAACTGTTTGCAACCAAGGAGATACATGATAGATATGTGTGAATTCAAGTCTTGCAGTGTATTAGATGAAGAGAAAAAAATTAAGATATACTCGGAAGCTTTTTGTGTCTACTAGAAAAACACGATGAGCAAAGAGAAAACCCACACCCCGGTACCATCCAGCCAAAACGAGTTGTTCTCGCACGTGCTCCTTTCCGCTTCATACCTCTCAAAATAAACCAACATTCAGCACATCCAACTCTAGACCCACCCATGTGAACATACTGGTGCTCATCACTGCTGCCAGTAGGAGGTGGGAGAGAAGTGTGATTTCGTTGGAGACTATAGGAGGCAGAGGAGGTATGACGAGTATAGTAGGACTTCTGAGTGTGGTGGGGAGGTAGGATGGGCCTTGTACCGTATTCTGTAATTAGAGCCTTGGAAAGGGCAAGGCGAAAGGTACGAGAGGAGTGGCGGTAATCATGGTTCTCGGAGGGGAGAGAATCAATTCAGGTGGTAGAGGTATGAGAAATGCGATGCAGTAAGAGAGATGAATTAATAACGGTGGTGTCAAGAAGCCAGAAAAGAATAGAAGGCCAATTACGAAGACATTTCAATTGTGTAAAGTAGTAGCTGCGAGACTGATCTGGGACATCGACACTGACTTTGTAGCGATTGTAATCATTGGTAATAACAGGAATTGGAACATTAACACGCTCATGAGAGCCAAAAGACCTTCCGATAGCTGGGCTATTACTGCTAGAAATTCGCGGTTTTTTGCCCTCAGAAATTATTCGGTCTTCTAGGAAATGAATTGTGCTTAAAAAATGAACAGAACTATTGCCCAGCTACTGTAGTGCAAGTACCTTCCCCTCCATATCTGCCGGTCCACCAGACACCTCATTCCAAGGGATATTTTTCCTACTATCATGAAGGTCTAGAGGGAACGCTGATGCATTCACCCTGGCTGTCCCACAGGCTCCTTTCCCAAGTTGTCTCAGCTTAACTAGAAGTGCTTGTGATGGAAAGTAGTTGTTCATATAAATGTTGAAGTGTAGTCCAAGGGAACTTGAATAGGGTAGGCTAGTGTCTAGCTGAAACACAGTAGAGCCGGTGGGGGTAAGATCCTCTTGAAGGATTAGTCCAGAAAAAGAACTCGACTGTGAAGCAAAAATCCAGCTATATGTGTACCCTATGTCACATAGAGTGAACACCTTGTATCCTTCAGTGATAGGTTTTCTCGGCATACGATAAGTATGATGACTCCGGCCACCAAACCGGATCATGATTTCGTCAACCGTAACGTTCGTGGCCGGCCGGTAATATTGCTGTGAGCGGGACTCTACCATGCTAATAATGGGTTCCAGTTTCTGAAACCATTTAGCTCGAGAAAGCTGGAGAGCTGGATTGGAGATATGCAGATATCGCTTTATTTCGCTAAATCTTTTCAGATTCATCGCTCGAAAAAATGCCGCATTCTCCCCCTTTTCCCTCCAAAAGGTATTACTTCCACCTCCTTGCTTTGTTCCCATATATATCAACAGAGCACAAAAGACTCTTATCTCAGCATCGGTGACCTTCCTCCATGGGCGCCGGAATGCTAACCCCCCGGGTGTTGATCTTCCATCTCCCTTAGCCTCCGCATATGCATTCGGTCCTTCCACCACTACATTGACAACCTCCCGATTCTAGAACAATTCAAAGATCTCCAATTCAGTCACCTGCGAGTGCTGAAAGGGGAGTAACGACTCTCCTACATGCGCTATGCAGGGACCTAGCAGGAGGTAGGGTTGCCGAACACGCGTGGTATTAGGCTGGGTTTTGCTCGCCGCCTTAACACTGTGTTTTTCTAACCGCTTCTTGGATTTCGCTTTTTTTTGCCGCACCAAATTAAGAGAAAGAGACGAGAGAGGTTTATTTGGACTCGACATTCTAGGCCTTTGGGGTATGAAGGTGTTCAAGAACGATGTGAAGAGAGTATTCCTGACGTTGCAACCCCCTCTCATCGTCTACCTCCATTCAGCCTAGTATTGGATTTATTAGGAATAGTCTGCTGGTAACGAATTCAAGTGTTTCAGACCGCCCAAGGGATAGTGAAAAAAAGCCCTATAGTGTAATGAACGGGGAATAGGGAATGAACAGGAGTGGGGAAGAAGTTTCATAGGAACAATTTTGGCTATAGGGAACAAGAAAATACGGATGAAAAATACGCATAGCACCCGGTTACCTGGAGTTCTGGGTACTAACTTAATCTTCCCATTCTCCTTCGATTCAAGCTCTTGCAGATTTCATGTTTCTCAAGCACTACTGTCCATGCACATCGCCACCTATTCTGTATAGCTCCGAATTGTCTAGCTATTGGGTGAATTTGGCCTGGCACCGCGTATGGAAGAACTGACATTGAAGGGCACGACATGGCAGTGCTGGACTCAACGCCTTTATGATTTTTATAATATTGTTGAATTCTGCTGCTTCTATTATGCCGGTGGAGTGGCTGCTTACCACTGTTGCCTCCCCTCACCATTTCGTTACTACTGTACTCCTCATTCCAAAACCACCTTAGTCATCTTTGGTATAGTGAACACCTGGCTATAGTGAACGCTTAGGGCCCTGTTTTTGTCGTTCACTATAGCCAGGGGCGACTGTATATTTTGCGCAGAAGTATCCCGGCTGGAGGTAAGGGATTGCTCCGCGAATTGAAATGTTAAAAACTGGCCCAGTTTAGCAATCGGGAATAAATATCGTATTTGTATCATGGCCGTGATCAACGGATCCCGAAGCTTTTCTCATCACAACTACTTGAATTGGCTAGTGTTCAATATTTTGATTGGTCCTGGAATTCCCTATCTTCAACCGGCCAACCATCCAAAAACCTTTTTTTTGGAACCCCCGACCCTATTGACCGATCGTTCTTGTCAATGGTTCTTCGGTTAAAGGAAATCCAACTAAGCCGTGAGGAGACCTGTTGTCTGTTGTTGCCATGGATGCTGTTGCTAGTGAGAATCTGTTCCACCGTAGCGAGCCCCACCTTGCAGCGCCTAGATCACCGTAGGATTTGCTCCACCGCTACGGCTCGTAATTTTCTGACTTTTGTGAACACGACTGCTATTGCATGCCACAAAAATCCTGAGGCTCTGGTCGATCCTCTTCCCATATGCAACAGCGGTTGTGTCCACAACCGTCAGAAAATTATGAGTACTGCCGTGCTGATATGCGTTCTGTTCGAAGCTTTTATCACAAAACTTTGGCGCTAGGACGAAAACTGAGGGAATACACCTAATCCTTATAAATCTGGTACTGTGGGGCTTAGTATGGGCCAGCGTTGAACTAAATTGTTTTTTATTTCCTTTTGTTTTTTATTTGCTTTCTATAGGAGCGTGGGTTACATAGCTAGACAGCTAGGGAAACTATGCGGTGGGTTGCTGGATGACTAAGGGATGGGAAGGATCGTGCGGTTGAAGAGGCAGGGGTGGAGTCAACGAAGACTACAGAATAGACGAGACGGACGACAACCTGTGCATAGACTACTTTGCTCGTGGGTTTTCATCGATAGGGATCAACTTTTATCTTTCGGGTTCTTTGATCATCATCAACGATTTCTTTGACTTTACCCTCTGTGTGAGCGGCGATTGCCCACTTTCGGTATTGTTTTGTTTCCCTACCGTGATATCATTTCCCCTTTCTCCGCTACGCTTTTTTGCTTTCCTTTATCTATCTTGCTTCACGGGAGGAAAGTTCTTCCCCGGACCGAAATCATCGTTTCAGTACCTACGTATCACAAATGTCGGTAACAAAGTATGCTCATGGCTTAGGACCCTTCTACCAAGCCGCCTAGTTTTAAAATGTTAGCGATAAAGCTAGAAGGTGGTGCGGAACATTTTTCGATGAGGGGTGCAAAAGTATTTATCTATTTTTCAACCGGTCTTAATTACTGACAGTTACTAGAGGATCGAAAGGTGACGTTGTGTCAGAGGTGCGCATGGAAATCCCACCAGACTTTACTTGAGTAGATGGGGCGCAACTGTAGAGTAGGTAAACACGACCAACTTACCCGTATCCACTTACAGGGGAGGAGAAAAGTGCATGAGTTTTCGTACAACGCAACCATCGTCAAAAAAAAAATATCACTCCAACACTGGCAAGGTCAAAATCCAACGTAGTGCCAGCAACACAACATACCGGCACATGCCAAAGAAAGAATACTGATAAGGCTGCAGAGACCTTGCATTACCTTGTATAAACGTACTCTTCTAGGCCGAGAAATCGTGGAAATAGGTGCGCCGCAAAGCAAGTCTGCTCCAGAGAAAAAGTTAAGTTACCCGGCAGACCCATCAACTGATGCATGTGGTGCACCTTGGGCTCAAAAACCCTACCCCAATTCCCATTTTTACCAGGAGAGGTTGTTAGTTCTAAGGGAGACTTGACTTGAGCATGCAGGGACACGATGTAAGGGGTTCATAAAGGTATGGTGGTGGTGATCGGTGCGTTGTGTGCTTTATTTCTCATGTCATACACTTTTGTCCTCCGGTCTAAGGGCCGGCACCATCTCAAGGCGCATGACTACAATAGGCAAACGCCCCTAGAGGCTTCCACCATACGCGTCGAGTTTCTTGGCACCCACCCGCTTAAGGACTAGCACGTAGCAACGTCGAGTATTAGCATGCTAGGGGAACAAATGATACATTTTTGGGGGTGATAATCTGGACCAATGGCTTCGCGGGTAGATACTGAAAACCGTTTTGAATAATGCCATTAGTATTGTTCCCCAAATGTCCCCCTGGGAATGAATCAAAAGAGAATAAGGGATGAGCCAGCATGGTTAAATACCAAGGTAAGTAAAACGTGAATCGCCTTAAAGCTCGCAAAACAATACGGTAGCTGTCGAGGGTTTGTGCAACGAGGTTTGGGTTTGGGTTTGCTGATCAGAAACAGTGTTGCCAACGAAGGGGCGAGGATTTATCTACCCCGCTTTTCCACAAGTTCATGTAACTTGCGCCTGACAAACTCCAAGTCAATCAACACATTGCTCACAACATTCACCGTGGTGAAAATTGAAAAATGTTGCGAGCTTTCGACAACAAGGATAACTCCCCCACCAATGCCGATTACTCTTTCAATACTACAGGCTCTTTCAACAATAACGATAGCTGTTTCAACAATAACGATAGATCTTTCAACACAAACTCTTTCAACAGAACTATCGTTAGCTACACCACCGTCGATGATAGATCGGAAATACTAGCATGGCTATCTCCATTAGAACCACAGATACGGCATCGAGATATTGCATCGCGACGGGTGGGCAATATAGGAGCCTGGGTGTTAGAAACTGAAGAATTCAAACGCTGGTACAAGGGTGGTGGGGAGGATGGATCTTATCATCAGACTTTATTTTGTGACGGAAATCCAGGAGTGGGAAAGAGTTATATCACGTAAGTGAGGGTGTATCATTCCTGGGATTCAAAGAATTCTATTGCTAATAGTTTGCGACGGCAGTTCACTAGTTATAGATAAGCTGTGCGACGAGGCCGGCGAGGGAGATGCTACTGTTGTGGGTTTTTACTTTGACTTTGCTGCTCGGGGTGAGCAGTCACCGGTAAATATGCTTGGCTCCTTGCTGAGACAGCTCGTTGGCGGAGAGGGGGAAATTCCTGAAACGATAGACCGCGATTTTCGGAAAGAGAAAGGAGCTATTGGGGGCAGAAGACCCCAAGTTCCGGGCATTTTGAAGATGTTCCAGACAATCGCAGCTACGAAGCGCGCATTTATATGTGTTGATGCACTTGATGAATGTGTTCCGGAGAATCGAATGGTGGTTCTTGGGTCATTAGGCGAGATTCTACAAGGGTCTCCTAATACTCGGTTATTTATGACAGGAAGACCACATGTGAGGAGTGAAGTGGAGAGGGAGTTGGGGGGAGCGGCAACCTTTGTATTCATACAGGTTACAGAAGATGGAGTCCTTAGATTTCTGCGCGAGAAACTTAGGAAGGACACGATCCCTGATATGATGAGTAGCACATTGGAGGAGGATATTATGAAGAGTATTCCGGAAATAAGCTCAGAAACGTATGTAGGAAAAAGGTCAAGAGAAAAGCTACCCCAAATTGATGGCTGACATATTTGGACTTAGATTCCTACTAGCCTCTCTCCACATCGAGGCAATCTTGCGAGGTACCACTGTTTCTCAGCGGAGGAAAGTACTCAAGTCAATAAAAGGTGGGGCAGGGTTAGGAGATGTATATGATGCCACGCTCCATATGATAAAGGCTCAGGACGAGGAAAAGGAAAAGCTTGCGATGGCCGCTCTCACATGGGCGTGTCATTCAGATCGGCCGTTACAGGTGGATGAGTTGTGCCATGCGCTCGCAGTGGAGATAGGAGAAACGGACTTCGATTCCGAAAATGTTCCTTCGATAGGGGCACTGCTAGACTACTGCCAAGGGCTGATCACAGTCGATGAGCAGGCTTCGACAGTTCGGTTAATCCACTATACGGTCCAAGAGTACCTTTGCAGTCACCGGGGTTTCTTCCGCAAACCTCACTCGATACTTGCAGAAACCTGCTTAACTTATCTTAACTCGCGACAAATAAAGAACCTCACACCCCATTCTCTCCCAGACTTTCAAAGCATCCCATTCCTTAAATATTCCTCTAGGTATTGGGGAGCACATGTGAACAAGGATCTCTCAGACCATGCGAAGGCCCTTGCTCTAGAGCTCTTCAACAAGTACGAAGACCACATATCTGCTGTATCACTTTTGGAGCAGATAGTGGACCCCGGATTTATTGGAAGCATCGCGACTTCTCTGCTCTTCTCTGCACTACACTGCGCATCGTTTTTCGGGATTGTTGAGCTTGTGACTGTGTTGGTGAATTCCGGAGGCTACAACATCAACCAACAAGATGGTATAGGTAGCACACCACTCTCATGGGCGGCAAGAAATGGCCACGGAGGGGTAGTCAAATTATTGCTCGAATTGGAAAATATCGACCCCAATGGCCCGGATGAGTATGACCGAACACCACTCGGATGGGCTGCTATTGTGGGGCACGAAGGAGTGGTCAAGTTATTGCTGGAGCGGGAAGATGTCGACACCGATCATCCAGATATCAGTGGTAATGGGCCACTGGGGTGCGCTGCTATCTGCGGACACGAGGGAGTGGTGAAGATTCTGCTTGAACATCCGGATGTCGACCCCAATCTCCCCAACCAGAATGACCAAACACCACTCTTGGGTGCTGCTGCCAACGGGCACGAGGGAGTGGTCAGGTTGTTGCTGGAGTGGGAAAATGTCGACTGCAATCGCCCAGACAGGAGTGGCAATGGGCCACTTGGGTGCGCTGCAATCGAGGGCCACGAGGGAGTGGTGAAAATACTGCTGGAACAGCAAGATATCGACCCCAATCATACTAATATCAATGGTCGAACACCACTCGGATGTGCTGCGGTTGAGGGACACGAAGGAGTGGTCGGGTTATTGCTGGAGCGCGGAGATGTCGACCCCAATCGGCCAGATAAGAATGATCGAACACCACTCGGATGGGCTGCTGTTAAGGGGCACGAAGGAGTGGTCAGGTTATTGCTGGAGCGGGAAGATGTCGACCCCAACCGCCCTGACAAGAATCGTAACGGGCCACTTGGGTCCGCTGCTACCGAGGGATACGAGGGAGTGGTGAAGATACTTCTGGAAAATCAAGGTGTCGACCCCAATCTCCCTAATAAGAATGGCCGAACACCACTCGGATGCGCTGCTGGCAATTCACACGAAGGAGTGGTCAAGTTATTGCTGGAGCGGGAAAGTGTTGACCGCAATCGCCCAGATGGGGGTGGCAATAGACCACTTGGGTGCGCTGTTATTGAGGGAGATGAGGGCGTTGTGAAGGTACCTCTGGGATATCAAGACGTCGACCCCAATCTCCCTGATAAGAATGATAAAACGCCACTCAGATGTGCTACTGGCAATGGACACGAAGGAGTGGTCGAGTTATTGCATCCGGGAAATGTTGACCCCAATCGCCCTGATATAAATTATAATAGACCACTTGGGTGTGCTGTCATCGAGGGACACGAGGGCGTGATGAAGATGCCGCTAGAACCGCGAGATATCGACCCCGACCACTCCGATAATGTTGATCGAACACCAGTCTTGAATCCTGCTGTCCACGGATATGAGGGAGTGGTCGAGCCACCCCAGCAACGCGGCCGCGTCGGCCCCAATCTCCGAGACACAGACACTGGCACACCGCTCCCTGACGCTGCCAGAGAGGGACCTCAAGTCCTGCAGACACAACAAGCCCCAAGTTCTGTTAAAGCCCCAGATGCTCACGCTAGGAAAGAAGGGAGGTGGCGTATATGGAAGAGACGCTTGTTGTGTTTTTTAAAAACGAAAGCCTAATTCGTCAGTTAACACATGTTGAAACAATCTCAGCTGTGTGCTAGCGGAGCGGTGGTGTTCTTGGTGGTTTCAATTCTACAGAATAAACAGAAAGAAAGGGCCGAAGTTGGTGGCCGAATATGTAGGAAACGCCGGCGGCCCCATTCTGTGTGGGTATAGAATTGAGACTTAAAATAACGGCGAAAACGATACGCAGCGAGTGACGAGCAGTGAATGAAACACCAAGGAAATCACAACGAAAACGATCGCACACTCACCGGCAGGGAAAATATTTTCACTAACAACCTCAGTCCCACACTCAACAACGGCCCCATCAACATCAACTAACTAACTTAAGCGCAAGACAGAAGTATATATCCATGAACTCCTCGTAGCCTCCCATAAACCTATCTCCTCCATGGTGTGCCCCCCTTTCCTTTTCCATATCCCTGTTATAATAAATGAAAGAACAAACACCACTGCCCACAACCTCCCCATATTTCCCCTTCAGGTGCGAACCCCTTTTACAACCTTTTCACTTTCTTTCCGGCTTTCCTTACAGCCTCTCAGCTTCCCCGCCGACGGCTGCATTCCTGCACGGGAAATGCTTTCCACAATCACATGCCCGGATTCTAAGCACATTTCCGAAGTCAACCCTGACAAAATTCAGAGTGGAGATGTGCCCAATTCGAATGCGGAACGTGTAGAAGAAGACGAGACAAGTATATCAAAGACAGATGTGTAGTTCGGTGGCCTAGCCCTCCAAAAACGTCCCCTGATGGGATATTTAAATACAAGAACTATTGCACTACATTGATAAGTCTGCAAAAAATTCGCACTCCATCTCCAGCAGTTATCACGCAATCCCTATTGCCCTCTTTCCTCGCATTGCTTTCCGTACTTCTAGACCGCTCTCCGCTCTCCGCACTCCTCACCGTGTCCCTGTGACCACGGTCAAGCCTCCGCTTTCTTTCTAGCATATTCCATTTTGTGTCCTTGAGAGTCAATGGGAGAGATGTCCGATGGCCAGCCACGGACAGAGCGCCGGCTATTCAACAACAAAACCAGTGCTTCCCCGACGGCTATCTAAACACCAAAGAAGGCATTGGGAGAGTATGGCGAGCAGCATCCTTTCCACCAATAAACTTGTTTTCTGCCCTCAGCTCGTAACTCGTTATCATTCCCGCGCACGCGTCCACTTCCAAGCTTGAAGTGTTAAAAGATATCCTACTTATAGAACATACCCGATGAATTATTTCGACTTAACCAAAACTGCCTCATCACTTAAAGGAATACAGCCCTGGACGGGACGGGACGGCAAAAATGCGGTCCACGCTCGTCCTGGAAACCTCAGGACGGCCGTCATTGTGGAGGACGGCGGGCCCTGCAAGGTAAGACAAATTAGGGAGGGGGATTGCCGGGGACTGTGGGGACTGCCGGGGACTGCCGGGGACTATGTATGAATCTTATCGACCGTGTTTCCTTACACCCTCCCCGAGTAGATACAGAAATTCATCGAATAATATCTAAAGAAAGCGAGTGCTATCTGGTAGAGATAAATTGGCGCAGAACCTTTCCCATGATATACGGCAAGGGAAGGACATCAAGCAGAACCCTAGATATTGTCTATGGTGGGATTAAATCTGACGCGAATCGGATGGAAAGCACCTTGAAGGAACAGGAGCTCCATTCACTTGGTCTTCGTTCTTCCTCTCTTGCCTGAAAACGATGTCTACTTTTATTCTTTCGTTTTACATTCACTTTCTGCTCTGCTTTAGTGGTCAACCTTATAAAGCTACTCTTATCTGTTTCTGAATAACTACCGATCGTATATAGAGAAGCACAGGAGGGGATCAAAATGTTGTTAATCACCGGAACTCCCCCTGACCCAATACTCTTACCCCCACGGATTAGAAGATGTTCGAAGAATCGCGGCGTATTCACCGGAGTCTGGAACTCAGTGAAGTCTGCGAAGTGAGGGGTTAAGTATGCAGGAAAGCGGGGAAGCAAATGAGGTGTTTGAAGGGTATAAACATGGCGTGAGAATGAAAGGAAATGGCGTGATTATGTTCAAGAGACTCCCGGCAGAGCTCACATTGATTTATGTATTCAAAGATGGCATCACAGCCAGGTGATAGGAAAGATAGGTCTCCGAAATACAAGCTTGTCTTGGATATCTTTTCTCCAGTCTTGGGCTTCTTTGTGCTCAGGGTTCCGAATAGTCCGACCGGTCAAGTCTTGGAAGCAGGACCAGGCTGGCCAGTCCTGGTTGATGCTGATGACTGGACCCGACTAACTGGGGTGGTCCGGTCCGGTTTGGACTGGTCCCAGACCAGTCTTTATAAAAGATCGCATGAGAGTCGGAATGGCACCTGGGCCAACACTCGCTAAGAATAGAAGTATAGCTAGAGTAGGATCTTAAAGACAGGTTATAAATCAACAGCCCCTCAATACAAGTTGAAAGAACATTCCGGAGAGGATAGCATGTGGTGGAAATTCAATTCCCCGATGGATGAGTGGCATCAAATACTAGTATTGTGGCATCTGGTCATGTAATATCACTCACTTGTAGCACACAAAATAGTTTCGATACTTAAGAACCTATTTTCGCCACCGCTAATCTAAGCGAGGCACTATCCCCACCATATAATCCCTGGAAACAATAGATTTAATTAAGAAAAGCTTTATTTGAACTTAATATATTGTGATAAAAATAGCATATCCTATTGCTTGGAGGACCTGGTCGGACCAGTCCTGGTCGAGTCGGTTTCGATAATCCTGACTGTCCAGTCGGTCTAATTTCAACCATTAGACTAGACTTGACTTTCGACCAGACTAGCTAGTCCAGTCCAGTCTTCCGCAGACCATTCGGAACCCTGTTTGTGCTTCTTCATCTGAACTGTCCGTCCTTCTCGTATCCAGCACTCACAACATTACAAAAGACGTAGAAGAGGAACAAACTATTCGCTGACTTGTCTTCTACACTTGTGCGTGAACCGAACCCTTAAGTACAAAAGCCCAGATCTACTCGCCCTCGTAGCCTTCCCACTATCATCATAACATATCTAGTTCCAATAACGCTATCCTCATACCCCTCACTTCCTCGGTCAAGTTCTCACCGCTTTACCTCTCTGTTTCTCACCGCTACCCAGCCTTTCTTCACCGCTACCCCGCCTTTCACACCATTCACCGAGTTGTATACCCTAGTGTGATAGTACCGGAGGGAGTGCCGGTGAATTACAATAGCTATGAGTTTCATGTGTTAAAACACGCCTGTGAGACATACATAATCGCATACCCAACTTGCAGTCTCCATATTGCTAGACTTTCGGGGTGTTGGGAATATGGGATTGCTTACTAATTCATGTTGGTTCCCGAGCAATGATAAAATATTTCCCAGCCAAACATGAAACATTTTTCACGGGGGACGGTGGGGTATAGTCCTTTGCGCCGGGCCACCGGGAAAGTTTCGAAAAAGACGGGACGGGACCGCCCCGTTGAGAACACTGGTACGGAGGGATGGGATGGGGAGAGAAAATATGAGACGAAAGTCTCGTTGTAGACAACAGAAAACAATATATGCAATGGTGCATACATTATTCCTTATCGAGTGAGATACTGTGAAGCTGAGGGATGGGATTAGGTGGCTCTACAATGTGTTTAGTCCGTTTCAGGGGGGGGGGGGCGCCTTTGGGTAATGGGATGTACAGAAAGCGATTCTATCTGGGTTTCTGGAGTGTGGCAAGGGAGCCCGATCTGGACTGGTCTGTTTTAATTGTTGTGTTATTTAGATTCAAACACTAATTGATAATAGCATTATGCCCTCATGGTGAAACTATGTGATCTGACCTTCAAGGATGGAGCTAGGAGTCCGAGGAGGATGTGGGAAGCTGGAATGGAGGCTTCAAGTTTCAGGAGAAAAACTATGGTCTTTAGCTAGTTGTCCTGTACAGAGGAATCATCGCCAATTGAGAACGGATGGATGGGCTCACGATGGCTACTTTTATTTCCTGTTTCTTATATATTGAATTATTGAAATATCAATAGAAAGTAATATCTTAATACTCACAAAAATAGGCTATGAGCAGCAAAGAGTCTTGCGGTCCATATTCTTTCTGTGCTGCCAGCAGCGTCCTATATATACACAAAACTCTCCTACACGAAAGCTTTTTCTTGTCCTTCACTCAAGCCCATTTATTCCATAACCGTCTCTTTCCGAACCACACCCTCAAATGTCCAACACATCTCATCTGTGAATCCCCGGACTTTGTTTCGACCACATGCCGAGTTCTTCCTTCCTGCACGTTCCTGATACCTGTGCCTGTTTCGCAAACATCATAGTGTGACACTCATTCACTGCATCTTCTATCTAACCTTAGTCAATATGGTTCCTACTTAGAATCTCATTTTCTTGTTTTATCTGCACTCTCCATCGAGAAGCGGTCCAAGTGAATTGTATAAAACAAGAGAGGGTGACTGGGACAGTACATTCTGAACCAAATATGATACAGAACATTCCGGGATAGGGAATCCTCATCGCCGCGTGTTTCCTGCAAGGTGGATACATGCTGCTGGATGCCTATATCAAATATTGCAGCTGTAAGATAAAAACTACAGTGGGAGGGGGGGTCAGTGAGGGAGGAGAATATTCGCAGTTTCCCATATGTGGGGTACTCTGGACAACAGCTGTCCATGTCTAACTATTGGATATAGAGCCTCCACTAGCAGAAAGAAATGACCAACTGTGACCCATGGTCTGTGATACTCCAATTCCAAGACTGGGGCACCAGCCCTTGTGGAGAGTGTCTAGGAGGCAAAATGTGAAGTCAAGATACTCTCAACATCCCAATATTAATGCATCACTTCCTGTGAACATTTCAACAGTTCAATATACAAAATGGAAATATGTCCCTTCATATCAAGCTCATCTATCCATTCTCAATGGGCCATGCTTCCTCTTTACAGAACAAGTAGCAAAGCACCTTGTGTTTTTCCGGCAACTGAGTTTCTATTTCGGCTCCCCACATACCCCACAAACTCTTAGCTCCATTCCCGAAATTCCGATTACGTAGTTTCACTAGGAGGCCATAATCCGAGTATCAATTCGCACTTGCATTTAAACAACACATCAATCAAAACCGACAAGGACTGATGTGTCTCCCTGGTCACACCCCAGAAACCCATACGGAATCATCTTCCGTACATCCCATCACCCAAAAGCACCCCCCCAGAATTGGAGTAAGCATATTTTCGAGCCACTACAATCCCAATCCTCAGCTTCACAATATCTCACTCGATAATGAATAATATACACACGATTGGATATATTGTTTTCTGTTGTCTACAACAAGACTTTCGTCTTATATGCCGCCCCTCCATACTGGATTGTATTTCTTTAGGTGCTGGGGTGGTTTGGGATGGGTCTGAATGATTCGTTAGGTATGTTCTATAACTCACATATCTTTTAATACTTCTGGCTTGGAGGCGGACGCGTGCGGAACTGGCAACGAGTGATGGGCTGAGGACAGAAAACAGGGCTATTGTGGGAAATGAGGCTGCTCGCCATACCCTCCTGATTCATTCTTTGTTATTTAGATAGCCGTCATGGAAGCACTGGTTTCACTTCGGAAATAGGCTTAGGATTCGGTCACCTGATTTTGGAAACCATTTCCCGTGCCGGAATGCAGCCTTCCGCGGGAAAGCGGCGAGGCTGCAAGGGAAGCCGGAAAGAAAGTGAAAAGGTTGTAAAAGGGGTTTGCGCCTGAAGGGGGAATATGAGGAGGTTGTGGGTAGTGGTATTTGTTCTTTCATTCGTTAGCATCGGGATATGGAAAAGGAAAGGGGGGCGCACCATGAAGGAGATAGTTTTATGGGAGGATAGGAGGAGTTGATGGATATCTACTTCTGTCTTGACCTTAGTTGATGTTGATGAGGCCGTTGTTGAGCGTGAGACTGAGGTTGTTGTTAGTGAAAAGATTTTGCCCTCCCGTGAGTGTGCGATCGTTTTCGTTATTTTAATTTCCTTGGCGTTTAGTTCACCGCTAGTCACCCGCTGTGTATCGTTTCCGCCTTTGATCTAAGTCCAAAATTGATTCCCACACAGAATAGGGGTTGCTGGAGTTTCTTTCATATTCGGCCACCAACTTCGGCCCTTTCTTTCTGTTGTGTAGAATCGAAGCCACCAAGAATACTACCACTTGGCTAGCACACAGCTGAGATTGTTGTTGTTATGAGGTACCGATTGCGGGAGACAGGCGAATGGGATAGAGAAACAAAGTGTATGAGAGGAGGAAACTGTTGTATATTTTCCGGATTGCGTGCTTGCCTATCCTCAATATCTACGGCGGAGCGGATCATTTAAATACACAGAACTTCACCCCACATCTCAACTGTTGGGAATCCATCCGCGGAGAATCTCTCCCTCTTCCCGCACAGTATTCCGAACCATGCCTCGCGTTGGTCTCCAAGCATTTCCGGCCATGTCTGCGAATCCTCTAACTAGTATACAAACCATGTATACTCGCACCTCCTCCGTGCTTGATAATGACTTACAAAGGAACCAGTAACTAACGACTAAGAAAAATAGGAAAGGTACAAAGGAAACTCGCATTCGTGTGAATTCTCGCCGGTGATTCTCAACAATGTTTCAACAAGTGTTAACTGACGGACTAGGCTTTCTGTTTTTTAAAACACAACAGGCGTCTCTTCCATACATCCCACCGCCCTTGTTTCCTAGCGTGAGCATCTGGTGCTTCAACGGAATTTGGGGCTTGTTGTGTGTGCACGACTTGAGGTCCCTCTCTAGCAGCATCAGGGAGCGGTGTGCCAGTGGATGTGTCTGGACGATTGGGGCCGACGCGGCCACGTTGCTGGGGTGGCCTGACCACTCCCTCATGTCCGTGGACAGCAGTATTCAAGAGTGGTGTTCGATCAACATTATCGGAGCGGTCGGGGTCGATATCTTGCGGTTCCAGCGGGATCTTCGCCACACCCTTGTGTCCCTCGATGACAGCGCTCCCAAGTGGTCTATTATAATTTATATCAAGGTGATCGGGGTCAACACTTTCCCGCTGCGATAATTCGACCACTCCTTCGTGTCCATTGCCAGCGGCACATCCGAGTGGTGTTTCGTCATCCTTTTTAGGGAGAGTAGGGTCGACACCTTGATGTTCTAGAAGTATCTTCACCACTCCTTCGTGTCCCTCGATAGCAGCACACGTACGTGGCCCGTTACCATTCGTGTCCAGGCGGTTGGGGTCGACATTTCCGCACTCCAGTAGTAACCTAACCACTCCTTCGTGTCCGTTGGCAGCAGCACTCAAGAGTGGTGTTCGGCCATTCTTATTAGGGAGATTGGGGTCGACCTCTGGATGTTCTAGGAGAATCTTCACCACTCCCTCGTGTCCGCAGATAGCAGCGCACCCGAGTGGCCCATCACCATCCTTATCTGGGTGATTGCAGTTGACATTATCCAGCGCCAGGAATAACCTGACCACTCTCTCGTGTCCCTCGATGGCAGCACATCCAAGTGGTCCATTACCATTGACATCTGAGCGATCCGGGTCGATATTTTCGCGCTCCAGCAATAACTTGACCACACCTTCGTGTCCCTCGATAGCAGCACATCCGAGTGGTGTTCGGTCATTCTCATCTGGGCGATTAGGGTCGACATCTTCCCGCTCCAACAGTAACTTGACCACTCTTTCGTATCCATAGACAGCAGCACATACGAGTGGTGTTTGGTCATTCCCATTAGGGAGATTGGGGTCGACATCTGGATGTTCCAGGAGTATCTTAACCACTCCCTCATGTCCGCAGATAGCAGCGCACCCGAGCGGTCTATCACCATACTTGTCTCGGCGACTGGGGTCGACATCTTCCCGCTCCAACAGTAACTGGACCACTCTCTCGTGTCCATTGACAGCAGCACAAACGAGTGGTGTTTGGTCATTCCCATTAGGGAGATTGGGGTCGACATCTGGATGTTCTAGAAGTATCTTAACCACTCCCTCATGTCCGCAGAGAGCAGCGCACCCGAGTGGTCCATCACCACACTTGTCTGGGCGACTGGGGTCGACATTTTCCTGCTCCAGCAATAACTTGACCACCCCTTCGTGTCCGTTGGCAGCAGCACTGAAGAGCGGTGTTCGGCCATTCTTATTAGGGAGATTGGGGTTGACATCTTGATGTTCTAGCAGAATCTTCACCACTCCCTCCTGTCCGCAGATAACAGCGCACCCGAGTGGTCCATTACCATCCTTATCTGGGTGATTGCAGTCGACACTATCCTGGGCCAGCAGTAACCCGACCACTCCTTCGTGTCCCTTGACAGCAGCACATGCGAGTGGTGTTCGGCCAATCTTATTAGGGAGATTGGGGTCGACATATTGATGTTCCAGAAGTATTTTCACCACTCCTTCATGGCCTTTGATAGCAGCGCACCCGAGTGGCCCATTACCATCCTTATCTGGGTGATTGCAGTCGACATTATCCCGCGCAAGCAATAACTTGACCACCCCTTCGTGTCCCTCGATGGCACCCATTCCGAGTGGTGTTCGATCATACCTGTCCACACGATTGGGGTCAACATTTTCCCGCCCCAGCAATAGCATGACCACTCCTTCGTGTCCCTTGACAGCAGCACATCCAAGTGGAGTTTGGCCAATCCCATTGGGGAGATTGGGGTCGATACCGGGATATTCCAGAAGTATCTTCACCACTCCTTCATGTCCCTCGGTAACAGCATACGCAAGTGGCCCTTTACCATTCCGATCTGGGCGGTTGGGGTCGACATTTTCCTGCTCTAGCAATAGCCTGACCACGCCTTCGGTTCCCTTGATAGCAGCACATCCGAGTGGTGTCTGGCCATTCTTATTGGGGAGATTGGGGTCGACATATTGATGTTCCAGAAGTATTTTCACCACCCCCTCGTGTCCCTCGATAGCAGCACACCCAAGTGGCCCGTTACCATTCGTGTCCGGGAGGTTGGGATCGACATTTTCCTGCTCTAGCAATAACCTAACTACTCCTTCGTGTCCGTTGGCAGCAGCACTCAAGAGTGGTGTTTGGTCACTCTCATTAGGGAGATTGGGATCGACATCTGGATGTTCTAGCAGAATCTTCACCACTCCCTCATGTCCGCAGATAGCAGCGCACCCGAGTGGCCCATCACCATCTTCATCTGGGTGATTGCAGTCGACATTATCCCGCTCCAGCAATAACTTGACCACTCCTTCGTTTCCGTTGATAGCAGCACTCAAGAGTGGTGTTCGGCCAATCTTATTGGTGTGATTGGGGTCGATATCTTGCCGATCCAGCAGTATCTTCACCACTCCTCCGTGTCCCTCTATTGCAGCCCACCCGAGTGGGCCATTACCGTCCTTATTAGGGCGATTGGGGTCGACATTTTCCTGCTCCAGCAATAACCTGACCACTCCTTCGTGTCCCCCGACAGCGGCACATCCGAGTGGTGTTCGGTCATCCTCATCTGGGCAATTGGGGTCGACATTCTCTCGCTCCAGCAATAACTTGACCACTCCTTCGTTTCCGTTGACAGCAGCGCTCAAGAGTGGTGTTCGACCAATCTTATTCGTGTGATTGGGGTCGATATCTTGCCGATCCAGCAGTATCTTCACTACTTCCTCGTGTCCCTGGATAGCAGCGCACCCGAGTGGTCCATCGCCATCGATACCTGGGCGATTGGGGTCGACATTTTCCCGCTCCACCAATAACTTGACCACACCTTCGTGTCCCCCGATAGCAGCACATCCGAGTGGTGTTCGGCCATCCTCATCTGGGCGATTGGGGTCGACATCTTCCCGCTCCAACAGTAACTGGACCACTCTCTCGTGTCCTTCGATTGCAGCCCACAAAAGTGGTCCATGACCATGCTTATTTGGGTGATTTGGGTCGACATTATCCCGCTCCAGCAATAACTTGACCACTCCTGCGTGTCCGTTGGTAGCAGCACTCAAAAGTGGTGTTCGATCATTCTTATTAGTGTAATTGGGGTCGATATCTTGCCGATCCAGCAGTATCTTCACCACTCCCTCGTGGCCCTGGATTGCAGCGCACACAAGTGGTCCATCGCCATCAATATCTGGGCGATTGGGGTCGACATTATCCCGCTCCAGCAATAAGCTGACCACTCCTTCGTGTCCCTTGGCAGCAGCACTTAAAAGTGGTGTTCGATCATTCTTATTTGTGTGATTGGGGTCGATATCTTGCCGATCCAGCAGTATCTTCACCACTCCCTCGTTGCCCTGGATTGCAGCGCACCCAAGTGGTCCATCGCCATCAATATCTAGGCGGTTGGGGTCGACATTCCCCCGCTCGAGCAATAACCTTACCACCTCTTCGTGTCCCCCGACAGCACCCCATCCGAGTGGTGTTCGATCATACATGTCCACACGATTGGGGTCGATATTCTCCTGTTGGAGCAATAATTTGGCTACCCCTCCATGGCCATTTCTCGCCGCCCATGAGAGTGGTGTACCACCTGCACAATCGTTTTGATTGATGTTGTAACCTCCTGAGCTCATCAATACAGTCACAAGCTCAACAATCCCGAAGAACGATGCGCAGTGTAGTCCAGAGAAGAGAGGAGAAGTACCGATGCCCCCGATAAGTCCGGAGCCCGGTATCTGCTCCAGAAGCGATATAGCAGATATGTGGTCTTCGTACTTGCTCAAGAGTTCCAGAGCCAGGGTCTTCGCATGGTCTGTGAGATCTCTGTTCGTATGTGTTCCCCAATACCTGGCGGAATATTTAAGGAATGGAATGCTTTGAATGTCTGAGAGAGAATGGGGTGTGATATCCTTGATTTGTGGCGAGTTCAGATAGGTTAAGCAGGTTTCCGCAAGTATCGAGTGAGGTTTACGGAAGAGGCCCCGGTGACTGCAAAGGTACTCTTGGACCGTATAGTGGATTAACCGCACTGTCGAAGCCTCCACATCGACTGTGATCAGCCCTTGGCAGTAGTCTAGAAGTGTCCCTATCGAAGGAACATTTTCGGAATCGAAGTCCGTTCCTCCTATCTCCACTGCCAGCGCATGGCACAGCTCATCCACCTCTAACGGTCGTACGGAATGACACACCCATGTGAGAGCAGCCAGCGCAAGCTTCTCCTTTCCCCGGTCCTGAGCCTTTATCCGCTCTAGCGTGGCACTATATACATCCCCTAACCCTGCCCCACCTTTTATTGACTTGAGTACTTTCCTCCGCCGAGCAACGGTGGTACCTCGCAAGATTGCCTCGATGTGGAGAGAGGCTAGTAGGAATCTAAGTCTAAATATGTCAGCTATCAATTTGGGGTAACTTTTCCCTTGACCTTTTTCCTACATACGTTTCTGAGCTTATTTCCGGAATGCTCTTCATAATATCCTCCTCCAATGTGCTGCTCATCATATCTGGGATCGTGTCCTTCCTAAGTTTCTCGCGCAGAAATGTAAGGACTCCATCTTCTGTAACCTGTATGAATACAAAGGTTGCCGCTCCACCCAACTCCCTCTCCACTTCACTCCTCACATGTGATCTTCCGGTCATAAATAACCGAGTATTAGGAGACCCTTGTAGAATCTCGCCTAATGACCCAAGAACCACCATTCGATTCTCCGGAACACATTCATCAAGTGCATCAACACATATAAATGCGCGCCTCGTAGCTGCGATTGTCTGGAACATCTTCAAAATCCCCGGAATTTGTGGTCTTCTACCCCCTATAGACCCTCTCTCTTTCCGAAAATCACGGGCTATTGTTTCAGGAATTCGCCCCTCTCCGCTAACGAGCTGTCTCAGCAAGGAGCCAAGCATACTTACCGGTGACTGCTCACTCCGAGTTGCAAAGTCAAAGTAAAAACCCACAACAGTAGCATCTCCCGCGGCAGCCTCGTCGCACAGCTTATCTATAACTAGTGAACTACCATCGGAACCACTTAGCAATCATATCCTTCAAATCCCAGCAATGATACATTCTCTCTTACGTGATATAGCTCTTTCCCGCCCCTGGATTTCCGTCACAAAATAAAGTCTGATGATAAGATCCATCCTCCCTACTACCCTTGTACCAGCGTTTGAATTCTTCAGTTTCTAACACCCAGGCTCCTATATTGTCCACCCGTCGCGATGCAATATCTCGATGCCGTATCTGTGGTTCTAATGGAGATAGCCAAGCTAGTATTTCCGATCTATCATCGACGGTGGTGTAGCTAACGATAGTTCGGTTGAAAGAGTTTGTGTTGAAAGATCTATCGTTATTGTTGAAACAGCTATCGTTATTGTTGAAAGAGCCTGTAGTATTGAAAGAGTAATCGGCATTGGTGGGGGAGTTACCCTTGTTGTCGAAAGCTCGCAACATTTTTCAATTTTCACCACGGTGAATGTTGTGAGCAATGTGTTGATTGACTTGGAGTTTGTCAGGCGCAAATTATATGAACTTGTGGAAAAGCGGGGTAGATAAATCCTCGCCCCGTTGTTGGCAACACTGTTTCCAATCAACAAACCCAAACCCCCGACAGCTACCGTATCGTTTTAGGAGCTTTAAGGCGCTTCACGTTTTCCTTACCCTGATATTTAAACATGCTGGCTCATCCCTTATTCTCTTTTGATTCATTCCCAAGGGGAAATTTGGGGAACAATACTAATGGCACTATTCAAAACTGTTTTCAGTATCTACCCGCGAAGCCATTGGTCCAGATTATCACCCCCAAAAATGTATAATTTGTTCCCCTAGAATGCTAATACTCGACGTTGCTACGTGCTAGTCCTTAAGCGGGTGGGTGCCAAGAAACTCGACCCGTATGGTTGAAGCCTAAGGGCCTTGAGATCCTGCCGGCCCTTGGGTGGGACTTAATGGTTAGAGGGGTCCGGGCAAGTAGATGGTGTTTACCGACAGTTGCGTTCCGCCTAGAGTCTGGTGAGATTTCCGTGCGCAACTCGAACACAACGTCACTTTCGGACCCTCTAGTTACAGCAATTAAGGCGGGTTGAAAAATAGATAAACACCTTTGCACCCCCTATCGAAACATGATCCACACCACCGTCTATCTCTATCGCTAAAACTTTAGAATTAGGCGGTTTGGTAGAAGGGTCCTAAGCCATGAACATACTTCGCTACCGACATTTGTGAAACGTGTTGGAGATTAACCCCTTTAGGCTCTTCACCATATATTTTCCATTCCCACTGGATGGGAAACGCGACTACGATTAGCTATAAGCCTATAACGAACGATGGCTTCATGAGTGTTCCACCACTATTAGCTTCTTACCACCTAACACCCTGACCCTGCATACCTGGTGCGACATCACCAAACACGAATCCACCGACGATGAAACACAAACACCAGCAGGAGCCGAACATCCATCCTCACCCTCGGTGACCGACACTACCCTCGGCAGGTGGCATAACACTACCCCCGGCCACGATACTTCTACCTCGGATATGAATCGGCACAACGCAAAAGAAGGATGACCTAGGGACAGAAAGTGGGAGAGAAATCTGGCACGCTCTGGAAGTGTGCTGGGAGGAAGGTTCTCACTTGAGGAGGATATAAGATAGCCTATTCTTCGCTTTGTTTTGTTTGTTATCAGTTGATCATCGCATTTTCGCTCACGGTCCTACGGTTATCTCTTGTCTTGTCAAAGTCATTCGTTATTGTATACGATCTCTTTATTCTTTGGTTCTTCTCTTATATCTTTTTTCTGTCACCTTTATTCATATCAATAAAAGTGTTCGCACCGTTCGGGAAACTAAGGATTAGATCCACTGCGCCCTACCACCTATTAGTTGTTTCAAAAAACGCAGGTCACACACAGATTTATAAGGGGCTGGATGTATTTTCTAGTTTTCCCCCTAGCGCCAGGGTTTTGTGACAAGGGCCTTGAACGGAACGCATATCAGCAAGGCAGTACTCATGATTTTCCGATATTTGCGAACACAACCGGTGTTGCATATGGGCAGAGGATCGACCAGAGCCTCAGGATTTTGGTGGCACGGAATAATAGTCGTGTTCACAAGCATCAGAAACTTACGAGCAGTAGCGGTGGAGAAAATCCTGCAGTGATCCAGGCGCTATCTAGCTGAGGCTCGCTACCGAGTAACAGATTATCACCAGTGTCCGTATCAATGGCCACAACAACCCCAACTACAACAGATCTCCTAACAGCTTGGATGGGATTCAGACGAGTTCAGAACGAGTTGGATTTCCTCCGGCCAAAGAACCAATGACAAGATGGATCGGTCAAGAGGGTTGGAAGTACCAGAAAAGGGTTTTGGATGGGTTGGAAGGCTGAGGATAAGGAATTGCAGCACCAATTAAAATATTGAACACTAGCCCATTCAAGTAGTTATGATAAGAAAAGCATTGCGATCCCATACTGCAAAATCTGTATAGTTCATGGCCATGATAGAAACACGAGATTTATTCCCGATTGCTAAACAAGGCCAGTGTTTAACATTTCAATTCGTGGAGCAATCCCTTATCTACTGCGGGGATACCGTAAAAACTCAGTAAATCCACCATCGGCGGTCGGGCCCATAGCCCCCGGAATCTTAGATGAAACACCCCGAGAGGGAATAGAATTTTCCAGGCAGGGTATAGCCTATTTAAGTTGAGCCCGCTGGATCTCATTAACTGGTATTCGCAATTTTGCTAACCTGGTTTGTTAAGCCCATTGCGGTTTAGTACAGCGATTGCCGATGGTGGATTTACTGAGTTTTTACGGTACTCCTGCGCAAAATAAGTTATCCTGCCCTACCAGGGGCGGGCTGGCAACACACACTCCCGACCAATCGTTCTCTCAACCCAGCGAATGACGCATATCGATCACAATTCCTAATAGTTCGAGGCCTCCTAGGCCCCAACTCCCGTTGCCTTGCCCACGTCGAAACTGGGCGGGCGAACAGGGGTATTTGGCGAGCGAAAGGGGAAATCGTCAAGGTTAGGGTTACCAAATTACTGGTAATTAATCCCGGTTCGTTGCACGCCCAGTTTCGACGTGGGTATGAAGCCTGTACCGTCGAGTACCGAGCAAACCTTTACAAGTAGAATACCATGCGCTTGGCGGTGAACCCTTTCGGATACCATCAACCGGGAAATATACCATCGAGAAAGTGAAACCTTCACAGGGGCGCCCCCCATTGCAACGAACAACCGGGTCTTTTTACACATTCCAGCCTACCGGTATTTTTTTAAACAATGTAAAGAAATTGAAAAAAATGACAGAAAAAATAAGAATTTACTTCAACCCTCCTAGTATTTTTCTAGAACCTCTTACAATTATTATTTTAGCCATTATCTAGGGATTCTTAGCTTAGAAAACTATCCCACAGCGCCATTCTGAGGGTGGAAAAATAAATATAAGACATTGACTGCATTTACTCCTTTTTCACTTTATTTGTTAATTTTTCTTTGCTATTTAATGGTGGCCGGAGAGAGTGATGGTTCCCTGCAATGGTTTCACTTTTTCGATGGTATATTTCCCGGTTGATGGTATCCGAAAGGGTTCACCGCCAAGCGCATGGTATTCTAAAGGTTTGCTCGTCGAGTACCGTATCCTCACTCCTCCCTTTGCTTCTTTCCAACCGCTTGTGTCGCCATCAGCATGATTTTTGTTGTAGAACTGGATGAGGCTCTTTGGTACTTGCTAAAAACAAAAGTATTTTGAAAAGGCGCCAACTCTAGCCCTTGATTTCTTGAGGGGTTTTGGGTGTTGCATTCTTGCGATGGGAGAGCAGGCCCGTGCGCAAGCGGCGCCTTTTCCGAATACTTCTGTTTGGCAAGTCGGTCGGGTATTTTTGGTCCGGAGTACCGCGGGGTGTGAATACCACTGCTGCAAATCCGTGAATGTATTTCCGCGGAAAGCCACCTGACCCAAATGATACGGCCAATTTCCCACCTTCACAGCAGCACACTTTCACCCAGGCATTAAGGCTAATGGTATTCTATTTTTTGTAGTTAAGGTTGCCCAAATGGTGATTGCTGATATTAAGCTGGGGTACTTGGCTGCGAGGTATTATTCAAGCATTGGCATGATTTGATACCCCGCGATAGCTGTTCAAGCCCGGCCGGGTAGTAACGTCATTTACCTAGTAATGGTCAATTTTTCAAAGCCAAACGAGTACATTGAGACAATAACCAATATGAGAGAATGAAATCTAATGAGTGCAGAGATAAACTTGAAAGAAAACCACAACCAAGCAACCTATTCTATCAATCAACCATCATCGATGTTTCCACTATCGGAGGCGGTGGGGGTAGTGCCGCTGCCCTTGTCGCTTGAGATCGTTGGCACCGATTGATCCCTAGCTGACAATGAGGGCGCAATAAGCGAGATAGGGGTGGTGGGTGGGTAACAAAAAACGCGAGCTGTAGCGAGCTTGAAGACGAGGATGCGAGTTGTGGCGAGCATCGTGCTTCTCAAATCTTGGGAGTTGGTGGCTCTAGATGGGCAGGTGGCTCTCCGGTCCGTGCGTAGAGAGCTATGACCTCTGGGTAAACGGGCTAACCTTTCTCCGAAGACCTTCATGCCATTCCCCCGAGCTTTGCCCAATTGGCAATAGGTTGTTCCAACCCAACATCTCTTCACCGGGATGCAGCTCACCATGGCAACCACTGGAAAATCAAATGTATATTTTAATATCTGCATAAATAGTAGTGATACCATATTGACAATCTGTTAGAAAGCACTTTTAAATATGGAGAATCAGAATATGAAGCTTTCAATTAACTATACTCTTTTTTAAAGTCACAATACCTCCTATAATGGCTACAAATAAATACCACAGCAGTTCATACATCAAATACAAGATCTATAAGCTCTTATTACTTGCTCAAACTGTTACTTCAATGGTTGGTTTCAATTTTCTTGACTTCAATTGTAAGCAACCTGCTAACTGATCTACTTTGGAATAAAGTTAGTATACAAGAGGCATTATTTTTTATTATTAATTGAAAGCTTTATATTCTGATTCTCCATATTTAAAAGTGCTTTCTAACAGATTTTCAATGTGGTATCACTACTATTTATGCAGATATTAAAATATACATTTGATTTTCCAGTGGTTGCCATGGTGAGCCGCATCCCGGGAAAGAGTCGTTACTAGGTAAATGACGTTATATATAAACTACAACGAAGTTGTCTTATCCTTCCATCGGTCACCACACATATCCATTCCCTTCACCGTATACCCCCCTTTCCATTCTACGTACTCCCACACTAAAAAAGACAAAGATTCCCATTATTGATAACTTCCCGGCATCTAACTCTTTCATGCACCTTTCCCGCTCTTCTGCTCTCCTTCCGGCGGATGCATCGATCCAAAACCTAAACCCATTCCCGAAGCCTCACCCCATTTCCCGAAGCCTCAACTGATTCCCGGAAACTATCCAAATAATGAGGCTTGGGCATACCGATTAGCATCACATGGCCACCAACTTATGCTATTTCCCGCGTCCATTCTATACAATTGAAGCCGCTCAGGCAAGGACCACCAAAAATACCACCGTTCCTCATAGACACCGAGGCGCTTATTCCAACATTTGTTAACTGAGGAATTATGCTTTCTTTTTTTTTAAAGAAAACACGCCACTCTTCCACATATCCCACCTCCCTTGTCTCCTAGCACTAGCATCTGGCGGGTCAACAAAATTGGGGGCATGCAGTGGCTGCACCACTAGATGTCCCTCCGCAGCCGCATCGGAGAGCGGTGTGCCATTGTGTTTGTCTGGGCGATTGGGGTCGACAACTCCACTTTCCTGCAATATCTTGACCACCCCGTCGTGTCCGCGGGCTGTAGCACTCAGGAGGGGTGTTAGACCATCGTTATTAGGGCGATTGGGGTCCACATCTTGCTGTTCCAGCAGTATCCTCACCACTCCCTCGTGTCCCCCGATTGCAGCGCATCCAAGTGGTCCATCACCATCGTAATCTGGGCGATTGGGGTCGACATCTTCCCGTGCTAGCAATAACGTGACCGCCCCTTCGTGTCCATTGATAGCAGCACATCCGAGAGGTGTTCGACCATCGTTATTATGGCGATTAGGGTCAACATCTTGCCGTTCCAGCAGTATCTTTACCACTCCCTCGTGTCCCTTGATTGCTGCGCATCCAAGTGGCCCATTACCATCCTTTTCTGGGCAATTGGGGTCGACATTCTCCCGCTGCAGCAAGAGCTTGACCACTCCTTCGTGTCCGTTGAGAGCAGCACTCAAGAGTGGTGTTCGACCATCGTTATTACGGCGATTAGGGTCGCTATCTTGCCGTTCCAGCAGTATCTTCACCACTCCCTCATGTCCCTCGATTGCAGCGCATCCAAGTGGTTCATTACCATTCTTTTCTGGGCGATTGGGGTCGACATTTACCCGCTCCAGCAATAACGTAACCACTCCATCGTGTCCGTTGACAGCAGCACATGCCACTGGTGTTTGTCCATTCTTATTAGAGTGGTTGAGGTCGACATCTTGCCGTTCCAGCAGCATCTTCACCACTCCCTTGTGTCCCTTGATTGCTGCGCACCCAAGTGGTCCATTACCATCTATATCTGGGCGATTGGGGTCGACATCTTGCCGTTGGAGCAATAATCTGACAACCCCTTCGTGGCCATTTATCGCCGACCATACTAGTGGTGTACTATCTGTGCAATCTTGTTGGTTGATGTTGTAGCCTCCTGTATTCATCAATACAGTCACAAGCTCAACAATCCCGAAGAACGATGCGCAGTGTAGTGCGGAGAATAGCGGAGCAGTAGCGATGACTCTGATATATTGGGGATGCAGTACCTGCTCCAGAAGTGATACAGCGGATATGTGGCCTTCATACCTGTTTAGGAGCTTAAGAGCAAGGGTCTTCGCATGGTCTGTGAGATCTCTGTTCGTATGTGTTCCCCAATACCTAGCGCAATATTTAAGGAATGGAATGCTTTGAAAGTCTGAGAGAGAATGGGGTGTGAGATTCTTGATTTGTCGCGAGTTCAGATAGGTTAGGCATGTTTCTGCAAGAATCGAATGGGGTTTAAGGAAGAGACCTCGTTGGCTGCAAAGGTACTCTTGGACCGTATCGTGGATTAACCGAACTGTCGAAGCCTGCTCATCGACTGTGATCAGGCTTTGGCAGTAGTCAAGCAATGTCCCTATCGACGGAACATTCTCTGGATCAAAATCCGTTTCTCCTATCTCCACTGCCAACGCATGGCACAGCTCATCTACCTGTAACGGCCGTTCCGCATGGCACACCCATGTGAGAGTGGCCATCGCAAGCGTCGCCTTTTCCTCTTCCTGAGCCTTTATTCGCTCGAGCGTCGCCCCGTATACATCTCCTAACCCTGCCCCATCTTTTATTGACTTGAGCGTTTTCCTCCGATGAGCAACGGTGGTACCTCGGAGGATTCCCTCGATGTGGAGAGCGGCCAGAAGGAATCTAGGTTCAAATGCACTAGTTATTGATTTGAAGTAGTCTTAACCTTAGTCCCGTTTGTACATACGTTTCTGAACTTATTGCCGGAATGCTCTTCATAATATCCTCCTCCAATGTGCTACTCATCATGTCTGGGATCGTGTTCTTCCTGAGTTTCTCACGCAGAAATCTAAGGACTCCATCTTCCGTAACCCGTATAAATACAAACATCGCCGCTCCACCTAACTCCCTCCCCACCTGACTCCGCACATGTGGTCTTCCAGTCATAAATAACTGAGTATTAGGAGACCCCTGCAGAATCTCACCTAATGACTCAAGAACTACCATTCGATTTTCGGGCACACATTCATCTAGTGCATCAACACATATAAATGTGCGATTCGTGGCTGTGATTGTCCAGAACATCCTCAAAATGCCCGGAATTTGGGGCCTCCTACCCCCTATAGTCCATTTCTCCTTTCGAAACTCGCGGGCTATCGCTCCTGGAATCCCCCCCTCCCCGCTAACGAGCTGTCTCACCAGGGACCCAAGCATATTTACTGGTGACTGCTCACGCCGAGCAGCAAAGTCAAAGTAAAAACACGCAACGGTAGGATCTCCCTCACCAGCCTCGTCGCACAGCTTGTCTATAACTAGTGAACTACCATCGCAACCACTTAGCAATCGTATTCTTCAATCCCAGTAATGATACACTCTCTCACGTGATATAGCTCTTTCCAACTCCTGGATTTCCGTCACAAAATAAAGTCGGATGATATGATCCATCATCTTCGCTACCCTTGTACCAGCGTTTGAATTCTTCAGTTTCCAACACCCAGGCTCCTATATTGCCCACCCGTCGCGATGCAATATCTCGATGCCGTATCTGGGGCTCTAATGGAGATAGCCACGCCAGTATTTCCGATCTATCGTCGACGGTGGTGTTGTTAACGGTAGTTTTGTTGAAAGAGCTCGTGTTGAAAGATCTATCGTTATTATTGAAACAGCTATCGTTATTGTTGAAAGAGCCCCTGGTCTGGAAAGAATTATCGGCATTGGTAGGGGAGTTCTCCGTGTTGGAAGCTCGCAACATTTCTCAATTTTTACCGCGCTGAACGTTGAGAGCAAGGTGTTGATTGACTTGGAGTTTGCCAAACGCAATTGCTTGAACTTGGGGGAAAGCGGGGTAGATAAATTCTCGCGCCTTGTTGGCAATACTGTTAGTCAACCTAAATCCGAACCTCGTTACACAGACCCCCCCGGGAACTAATGCCTTCAGAACCCTGAGGCTATTCACATTTTCCTTATTCTGATGTTTGACCATGCTAGCTCATGCCTTTTTCTCTCTTGCCACACTCCCCGGGAGAAATCTAGTGAACAATACTAATGGCACTATTCAAAACTGTTTTCAGTAACTACCCGCGAAGCCATTGATATAGATTATCACACTCAAAAATGTATCACTCGACTCGTATGGTGAAAGCGTAAAGGCGTTTTACCTGTGCTCGTAATTTTCTGACGTTTGTGAACACAACTGGTATTGCATACATACAAAAGGTAGGCTGGAACCTCAAAATTTTGGTGTATACAATAGCAGTTGTGTTTACAAACGTCAGAGAATTACGAGTACTGCAGTCTTGCGCCTTGAGATGGTGCCGGCTCTTAAGTGGGACTTAATGGTTAGCGGGGACGGGTAAGTAGATGGTGTTTACCTACAGTTGCGTTCCGCCTAGAGTCTGGTGGGGTTTCCACGCGCACCTCCCAGACCATGTCACGTTTGGCCCTCTGGTGACAGTAATTAAGACCGGTTGAAAAATAGGGAAACACTTTTGCACCCCCCATGGAATAATGATTCACACCACGGTCTAGTTTTCGCTAATTTTTTAGAACTAGGCGGCTTGGTAGACTGGTCGTAAGCCATCAGCATACTTTATTACAGAAATTTGTGATACTTAGGTCACAGATGAATAAGGGACGAGATCTATTTTCTCAGTTCTCTCCGTAACCCCAAAGTTTTATGACAGGGGCCTTGAAGGGAACCCATATTGGCACTGGGAGTACCGTAAAATCTCGTGAAATCCACCATCTCCGGCAGCCCCTAATCTCTGGGGTTTGAGTCAAAAGTTCTCAAGAAGGATTAGTGCTTTCTTGACACAGTGTGGCCTGAGTAATTTGGCTCTGTTAGATCTCTTCAATCTGACAAGCTAAACCTATCTTGGGCTGATGTCGCCATTTGCTGGGGTATACGTGACAGACCGGAGGTAGTGGATTTCACGAGATTTTACGGTACTCATAATTTTCTGATGTTTGTGGACACAACCGCTATTGCATATGGGCAAAGAATCGACCAGAGCCCCAGGATTTTGGCATGCAATAACAGTCGTGATTACAAACGTCAGAAAATTACCAGTAGCAGCGGTTGATCCAGGAATTGCTAGGTGAAGCTCATAACAACTTGCTACAGAGGAACAGATTAACAATAGCAACCGTATCCATGGCAACAACAATCCCAACTACAGTCTTTCATGGTGGGGTCGTGACGAATATCAGGAGGTGACGAACAGGGATATGTAGCAGGTATTTTTTTGTTACCCTACTTTGACGAATTCGATTTTCTGTTGACAAATACCCCTGTTCGTCACCTCCTGATATTCGTCACGACCCCATGAGAGACTGTACTACCGGTCTCCTCACAGCTTGGATGGGATTCAAACGAGTTCAGAACGGCTTGGATTTGCTCTAACAAAAGAACCAATGACAAGAACGATCGGTCAAGAAGGTTAGAAGTTCCAAAAAAAGGTTTTAGATGACTAGCCCGGTTGAAGATGGGGAGTTGCACCACAAATTGAAATGTTGAACACCAGCCCATTCAAGTAGTTATGATGAGACAAGCATAGCGATCCCATACTGCAAACTCTGTATAGTTCATGGCCATGATAGAAACAAGAGGTTTATTCCCGATTTCTAAACAAGGCCAGTGTTTAACATTTCAATTCGTGGAGCAATCCCGTATCTACTGCGGGATACTCCTGAGTAAAATATATCACGCGCTACCAGGGGCGTTCTGGCAACACACTCCCGACCAATAGTTCCCTCAACCCAGCGTACGACACATATCGATCACAATTCCCAATAGTTCGAAGCCTCTTACGCCCCAACTCCCGTTGCCTCATCCCCACTCCTCCCTTCGCCCCCCCCTCTGCGACCGCTAGTGTCGCCATCTACACGATCCTAGCCGCAGTCGAGTAGAATAGGATCAGGTTCCCTGGTACTTTCCAAACACAAAAGTATTCGCAAAAGGCGCCAACCCTAGCCATTAATTTTTTAAGAGATTTTAGGCGTTAGATTCTTGTAATGGGAGGGCGGGCCCGTGCACAAACGGCGCCTTTTCCAAATACATTTGCGCTTGGCGAGTAGTTTGGGTATTCTCGGTCAGGAGCACCGCGGGGTGTCAAATTAACGCGAACACTTGTACCTGGAAACCACCTGACAACCAAGTATCATACCACAGCTGAAAATCTGTGAATGTATTTCCTCCCAAAACCACCAGACCCAAATGATACGGCCAATTTCCCACCCTCACAGCAGCACGCTTTCACCCAGGCAGTAAAGCCAATTTTTCAAAGCCAAACAAATACATTGAAATAATAACCAATATGAGAGAATGAAAATCTAACAAGCCCAGAGAAGAAGGAGAACCAAGACCATCCCAGCATTGATCAACTTTCTTTGAATGTTTCCACTGGCGGAGGCATTGGGTGAGATATCGCTGCCCTTGTCGCTTGAGATCGTTGGCACCGATACATCCCTAGGTGACAATGAGGGCGCAGTGAGAGTGTTAGGGGTGGTGGGTGGGTAACAAAAAAGCGCGAGCTGTAGCGAGCTTGGAGACGAGAATGCGAGTTGTAGCGAGCATCGAGGTTCCTAACTCGGGGGAGTCGAGGGTACTATATGTACTGGTAACTCTCCGTCCGTGCGCGGTGAGCTATGACATCGGGATGCCCTGGCAACCCTTCCTCCCCAGACCTCCACACAGTTCTCACCTGCTTTGCCCAATTGGCATTGGGTTATTCCAACCCGACATATAATGGTATTTTATTTTTTGTTGCTAAGGTTGCCCAAATGATTATTGCTGGTATTAACCTAGGGTACTTGGTTGCGAGGTATTTTTCAAGAGTTAGCATTAACCTGGCCCCGTATGAGTGGTCAAGCCCGACCGGGCGACGCATCGTAACTTATTTTCTGCCGGAGTAGAAATTGTGTAAACTAATGAGTCTTTGTGATCATGGTTCCTGTCCGCACTATCAAAGGCCTTTCTATCTTGTGCTGGGATGGGGCGGATGCGTTTGTATGGGTTCAAGTTGAGATTTTTGACCAATCAGCTTTGATTACAAACTTTCATCTCGAACCCATCTAAACCCTTTCTAAAGCTTGAGGACCCTTTCTCGAGTACAGGTATTAGCAACAACAGCAACATCTCTACTTCCTCCGCCCCCTGGACTTTGAGGGCATCCACAATTGGAGCCGCTCTCGGCTCACTAATCATAGTCCAAGTGCCTCCAACTGCTCCCCACCGAGACCCCCTAGCCCGGATTCTTCTAGGCGGAACGGATTGAGAGCCACAACAGCTGAACGAAACGCCATGAGTCCACAAAATCAAAATACGACCATTAGAGCACGAACCGGGTGGGGGAAGTTCGCTCGTTCTCATCTCCTCAATCTATCGCTCACATCCTAATTAATGGTAAAGACGGGAGCATATATAAACTACAACGAAGTTGCCCCACCCCTTCGTGGTCACCACACATATCCCTTCCCTTCGCCGTATACCCCCCTTTCCATTCTCCGTACTCCCACACTAAAAAAGACAAAGACTCCCATTATTGATAACTTCCGGGCATCTAGCTCATTCACGCTCCTTTCCGGCTCTCCCGCTTGCCTTCGGGCAGATGCATCGATCCAAAACATAATCGTATTCTCGAACCCTCAACGAATCCCGGGAAACTACGCGAATAAAACAACATGAGCATGCGGAGTAACATCTCACGACTTCCAACATATTCCGTCCATTCCCGGCTGCCTCCCCGCCAGAGGTGTACAGCGCCTCCGCATACCGAGGTATGTGCTGATGGTAGATTAATCCCAGCACCAGAGCGTTCTATCAGGAGCGGCAAGGAGTGCTGGCAATAGGAAGCGCACACGGTATGGGGCAGCATCGGAGTTTGGGTGAGGGAACGCTCTGGGGATTGAACTGACGTACAGGGCAGCGGGTGGAATTTTAACTACCCAAGCGAATCGAGCTAGCATGCTCCGTACTTGTCGCGTCGTGACGTTTGTGAACACGACCGGCTTGCATTAGTGTATATTAGCACAGATTTGAAGGGGCAGTCAACCAGGAAAGGACATATTGTACATTAGTCAGTAAATAAAAATATATAAAGCCCCTGATTCTGACAGTATCGATTCAGTGATTTGAAGAAAATGCAAAAATGCGCACTCCATGAGGCCCTACGGCATCATTGAGCAAGCGTGGTCGGATTCTTGGATATGCCAGGCTGGGTAGATGATGGAAAATGACAGGGAGAGAGATTTTAGAAAGAGAGTAGTGTTGGAGGACACTTAATCAGATGTCATCTGAACCGCACGAGATCGAGGTAGTGAAAATGGCAGTAAAGCTCACAGTACTACTCGGGGTCAGAAGCCTCAACCTACCCCTGTGCAGGGATCCAGCAGAGACCTTAGGGGGGTTTTGGCACACCGTGTGTTCAAATAACTGTTTTTTCAAAACACGTTTTCCATATTAGATACAGATCAGATTTTCAATAGACCAATCACAATCCAGACAAAGGGATTCAAGTTATATAACGATATTTTTAGATGATGTAATGCTTTTTCCTCTCCTTTGATTGGGCTGTTGAAAATCAGATTTGAATCTAATCTGAAAAAAGGGGTTTGAAATAATGGTTATTTGAACACACGGTGTGCCAAACAGCCCCTTACTGATTTGAAAATGCCCATCTGGTAGGAAATAATTTGATGAATGCTGAGATCTGCTGACTCAAAGCTATACAGCTTGTTAAGGCAAGTGTGTTTATTTCAATATTATTACATCTTTTGTACAAATATTAATATTTTAATTAGCTAATATATGAAAATAAAAAAATAAGAAAAGGATATCAAGATATAAGGGGTAATTGTGACAAGGGTGCAGCCTGGGGTCACAATACAAAATATTGGCAGACACACAACCAGATTGCTACTGATAGTACCTGACCGCTTAACATGAGATTGTGACTTAATATGACTTTGTGGCTCACAATATTAAATCTGTAGCTCAACAGGAGATTGTGGCTCAACACTGCATTATCGCTTAGCATAGCTTTTTAGCTTAATGCAACTTTATTGCTCCAGAAACTATCTAAGATAATAAGACCTAGTATTATATAACGAGGAAGGTTGTAATGTCAGATATAAAGCCAAATAAGATATTTGATTTATTTGTTGGATCACATTTAGCCACAATGTTATATTGAGGCACAATTTAGTATGGTAAGCTACAAGGTCATATTGAGCAATAAGGTACTAGGGAGGAGTACACAGATTGTGAGCCCACGAATGTCCTGGGTTGGGGCCACATTCTGCAACCCTGGGCACAATTACGCCACGCACGAGGGTGATGAGTGTAATGAAATTGGGAACTTGACTGGAACACAAGCAGAAGGATAACAGAGCAGAGCACTTCTGGCTATACCACTGCCAAACACAGGCCACACAACACCCCAAGTATTCAAATGTGCATTATGTTAACTTTGGTGCTAGTAAAATGTAGGATTCATAATTTCCTAATTGACAGAAATATTATTTAGGGACAAATACAAATACGTTACTCCACAAATGAAACAATTAATATTTCAACATCTCATCACGTTTCAAGTACCATGAGTGTCATGGTTTATAGGGTACTAACGTGGCATTCCAAGTTTTGAAATAAGATAGATATGCTAACAACCTTTACTTCAATTCATTAGATGATTTTCATAATTAATACCCGACTTCTTCCCCCCCACTGCACCGATTCACCAGACGGCTTTAGTTAAAAGAGGTGAGGAGACCTAGAGGCTATGTAGGCAATGAGTGGAGACTGGGCCCAGAGCCCTGAGCTTTAACGCGTATTGTTTTTCTTCTTCTATTCACAACTCTGCCATCTGGGAACGATAGGACCATAGCCTGTGGTACACCTATACTCCTCCCTCTAGGCTGTCTAGTTTTTATTCGTAGCATCTTATGAGTGGTTTGCATGAAAGCAAGTATTGAAACGAGATGTTCTCTCCTCTAGGTTGGGCCATAGTAATTGAACCCAGGAGTATTGTTTTACTTTCCACATTTAATTTCTTTTCACATCGCTTGTGATTTTGGTATTTCTCACCTTTTCTGGCCGAGTCCCCAATTGTATGAGGAGGGGAAACCGGAAGATACCCGATTCTGTCAGCAACCCTTCCGTATCTGCATGGATTGTGCGCCATCTGCTGGTATGTTCCAGTATCTTCAGATATTTGTAGGGACTTCAAATATTGGTACATGGGAACAACTAATTAGCACAATGTTGACTTGTTATTGTCAATATACGGAAAGCCTAACGTCATTCACAGGGATCTGGCTCTTGACCGGGATCTGGCTCACACATAGCAACCATTGGAAAATCAAATCTACCTTTGATTATCTCAACAAATAAATGAGATACTACCCTGAGAATAAATCTACAGGTACTTTGAAATATAGAGAATCGGGAAATCCAGTTTTTATTTCCTGGTCATCACTAGTTATTCCAATATGCTGGTTTAAAGATCGCCTATTTCATAAATCTATTGGAGTTTTTCATAGGTATAAAAAAATTGAAAACCTTGCAAGAATTACATAATAAAATGGATAGAAGGATAGTATAAGCCTTAGATATTCAGAATAACCAGATTTCAATTCCTTTATAATCATTTTTAAAAGCAACCGTGGTTACAAAAGAGGTAGAAAATACGTCCAAATTACATACAAATTGGATAAATTTTACTATATAATATCTACATTTGTAGTTGGCCTATAAACTTACTATCTTAGAATTCCTTTTACTATCATATCCTAAGGTAGTATATAAATTCTGAAGGTAAATAAAAAAGTTTTAAATACTTTGTGCATTGATTATTGTCAAACTATCAAAAGGTTGGAATAAATTCTTATTGTATCTTTATATTGTGATAATAACTTATTTAAACCACTAATCAGTTATTAGATTAACCCAAGAGTTCACAGGAGTCCAACAGCACTCTTTGGGGCCAGTTCCTACGATAGCTGTTGATCAGATTTTATATTAATTGCTTTCAGTTACAAATCAATAATCCTCTTTCTACAACTTCTTATAATTAATATACACTTTTAACTACATCTCAGACTGCCTACTCTTGTTTACAAAACCAGATCTTATTGGTAATTGACATGAAGTTAGCCTAATGATTTGATTTCAATAAGTTGATGATTAACATTCAACTTTTAAGTTTTATAGCAACCATCTTTGAAAACCTGTATTAAATATAGAAGGATATATTTATCTTACTTCAAACTTCATATATTCGCTTGGGAGGGCATGATAAAGGTTATGCGAAGATAATAAATTCATAGGCTAACTACATATGTAGATATTATATAGTAAAATTGAGCCAATTTGTATGTAATTTGGACGTATTTTCTACCTCTTTTGTAACCACTGTTGCTTTTAAAAATGATGATAAAGAAAATTAAAATCTGGTTATTCTGAATATCTAAGACTTATACTATCCTTGTATCGATTTTATTATGTAATTCTTGCAGGGTTATCAATTTCTTTATGCTTATGAAAAACTGCATTTATTTATGAAATAGGCAATCTTTAAACTACCATATTGGAATAAAAGGTGATCACCAGGAAATAAGAACTAGATTTTCAAATTCTCTATATTTCAAAGTACCTGTAGCTTGATACTCAGGGTAGTATCTCATTTATTTGTTGAGATAATCAAAAGTAGATTTGATTTTCAATGGTTGCTATTAGGCATAATGGAGAAAAGCGAAGCTTTTCCACCTACTTTTGTGTACCCTAGGGTTACCCTACCTTCACCATGTGAAAGCTGACACCCCGCTCGGGCCCTGGTGTTGGGGCAGCACAACAACACTAGACAGCGTTGTAGTTGCGTCCCAACACCAAAGGACACCTTCATTGGAACCTATCTTATAACAGTGTATACATCGCGGCCGTCCGTCCGACCGGATGCTGTTCGTGGAATATATGAGAGGGAAGCTTTGGCGAGCGTATTCAAGTATTCTGGGCGAACTAGGTCAACATCGCATAAAGTCACCGACATAGCGGTACGGCACAGGAAACTATGTCGCAAAGGTAAAGGGGCGTTTTCATCGTCGCTACTCTGGAATGAAATAAGAGTATGACAGCACCCACACCAATGGTTCATTACCATTTAGGACTATTCGGTAAGAAAGAACTATGAGAGAATTGTGCCACTGGTACAATCCCGACTGATAGTTTGACCGAAGCCGCAGCGCAGGTAGCCAGAGTGATATCTTTTACTGCTAGAGGTCCGATTACGAAGTTGGCCACTTCGTTCATCCGATGATGAGGACACTGTCTAGCTTGCAGACAAGTTTCAGTTCCTCCTGACGGAAGAAGGATTGTGAACTCTGACTGGGACCTGGTGCCACACCAGGGAAATCAAGAGTGCTCCAGGCAAGATGTCAATGATGGGGCAATTTTATTCAGGGTCAAAAGGTGTTCGCACCATAGGAAATGTTCGGAAAGGTTAGCAGGTACTTAGTTAGTATGGTAGTTACTTGTATGCTGTGCACTCTATCGATGCGGGATATAAATATCCAAGTGCATCCCGAGCTTTACTGAAAATCATCACACGGAGAAGAGACCTTATCAATATAATAAGTTGTTACGAGGAAAATCTTTACCACTATTTTACGCACATTTATATTGAGCTTTCCTAGACACATCTCCATCTACGATAAAGTACCTCGGTCTTACCCATCTCGCTTTTTCTTAGAGATCTGGTACTACCTAACAGTTGCTCTGTGTGAGCCGGATCCCAGGCATGGGCCACATCCCCGTAAATGACGTTACCGGGACCACCAGGCACCCATGAAGCCGGCAGGCTTCCCCAATCCCCGGCCCACAAACCCCTGGTCTATCGCACTTTAGCCTGGCCTGGCCGGACTGCAAGCCTGCCGGCTATCTACTGGGCCACCTGGCCTCTTGCCACTGCTGGCCCCCCAAGGGTATACCAGTATTAAGATATCACTTTAAATGAATATTTTGCTAGTTCGATATACATATCTGCAATAAAAGTCCTCACCCCAAGCCCATACATCCGTTCTCATTCTCGCACGCCTCATCTGTACAGAACAACTAGCTAAAGACCTTAGTTTTCTCCTGAAACCCGCAGTCTCCATTCCAGCTCGCTATTCAACACTATAAGGTTATGCGCAGCGAATATAGATTCCAGTGATCTGGCGATGCCGAACTTTTATTTGTACGAACAATTTGGATAGAGAAACGTTATCAAAGAAACAAGAGGAGATAATGGAATTGTGTACGGTAATGAGTGATTTCGACAAAAAAGAGTAGAAAGACCAAGTGAATAAATAATGAATGCAATTGACTGACAGAAAACAAACAAGCAAAGGGAAGAACAGGCTTTCTTATATCCTCCGCGAGATGAGACCCTTCCTCCACAGCACACTTCTAGCGCGTGCCATATCTTTAATCAGTTTCTCTTGCATAGTGGCTCTTTCCTACTTCTCAGCCGAATCCCATCCTAGGTGAAACCCAAGTACCAAGGTTGTGGTTAACCGGTTTGCTGAATACTGAGTGCACAATGGCGGGTGCCATGGTTGTTCGGCTATTGATGACAGTTTGTATTTCATTGTCGATGAATCGAGGTTTTGATGCTGTCACACTAGATATGCAGGGTTAATGCCGGAGATCGGTATGAAGCTAATTGTCGTGAGACATCTTTCGAAGACTTAGTGTCTAACAGGTCGGAGCGATAAGGTTCCTAATCCAACGTGCATGGGAATATATGCAAATGGTGAGCAGTCCAGAACGATCCACGTTCAACACTCCCCACATCCCCCCAGTTCCTACTTCGATTCCTGACATTCGGATCACGTAGTTCCACTACAAAGTCACAATGCTATTATCAGATAGGGTTTGAATTTAAACAACAGCCATCAGGACTAACCAGGCCGGATGGGACTCCTTGCCACACCCTAGGGAACCCATACGACATGGGCTCCCGTACACCCCATTACCCGAAGGCGCCCCAGAGGGACAAGCTAAGCACTTTGTCTAGTCCAAACCATTAGCTTCACCATATCTCACCCGACTAGAAGTAACGTATGCACCATTGGATACACTGCGCTCTATTGCCTATAACAACTCACATCCATACACAGCTGAATTACGCTTGTTAATGAAGGGGTTTTAGTTGGATGTAAACTATTCCTTGGGTATGTTCTATAAGTCGGATATCTTTTAATTGTTCGGGTTTGGAAGAGGGCGCGGAACTGATGATGATTCATGAGCGGAGGGCAGAACGTGGGTGTCTTCACACAGAAAATGGGGTCGCAGACACTGCCTACATGTTCGGCCACCATCTTCAATCCTTTCGTTTGGTTTATTCTCTAGAATTGAAGTCATTCAAGCCGAAACCACCAAAAATACTACGGCTCCGCCAGCACACAGCCCAGCTGGTTTCAAAATGTGTTAACCGACGAATTAGGCTTTCTTTCTTTTTGAAGAAAACACGCGACTCTTCCACACATCCCACATTCCTTGTCTCCTAGCACGAACATCTGGGGCTTCAAAGGAATTTGGGACTTGTTGCCGCTGCACGACTTGAGACCCCTCACCAGCAGTATCAGGGAGCGTTGTGCCAGTGTGTGTGTCTTGGCGATTGGGGTCGACACTCCTACGTTGCTGCAATAGCCTGACAACTCCTTCGTGTCCGTGGGCAGCAGCACTCAAGAGTGGTGTTCGATCATCCTTATTAGGGCGGCTGGGGTCGACATCTTGCCGTTGCAGCAGTATCTTCACCACTCCCATGTGTCCTTCGATAGCAGCGCACCCAAGTGGTCCATCGCCATCGATATCTGGGCGATTGGGGTCGACATCTTCCCGCTCCAGCAATAGCGTGACCACTCCTTCGTGTCCCTTGAGAGCAGCACATCCGAGTGGTGTTGAACCAAGTTTATTAGGGCGGTTGGGGTCGACATCCTGCCGTTGCAGCAGTACCTTCACCACTCCCATGTGGCCTTCGGCAGCGGCGCACCCAAGTGGTGCATCGCCATCGATATCTGGGCGATTGGGGTCGACACTTTCCCGCTCCAGCAATAGCCTGACCACTCCTTCGTGGCCCTTGAGCGCAGCACATGCGAGTGGTGTTCGATCATACTTATTAGGGCGGTTGGGGTCGACGTCTTGTCGTTCCAGCAGTATCTTCACCACTCCCTCGTGTCCCTTGGCAGCAGCCAACCCAAGTGCCCCATTACCATTCTTATCTGGGCGATCGGGGTCGACATTTTCCTGCCTCAGCAATAACTCGACCACTGCTTCGTGTCCCTCACAGGCAGCACACCCGAGTGGCGTTGTACCCCACTTGTTAGGGCGGTTGGGATTGACGTCTTGTCGTTCCAGCAGTATCTTCACCACACCCTCGTGTCCTTTGATAGCAGCGGATCCAAGTGGGCCATTACCATTCATATTTGGGCGATCGGGGTCGACATTTTCCCGCTCCAACAATAGCTTAACCACTGCTTCGTGTCCCGCACAGGCAGCACACCCGAGTGGTGTTAGACCCCACTCGTTAGGGCGGTTGGGGTCGACATCTTGCCGTCCCAGCAGTATCTTCACCACCCCCTCATGACCCTGGATAGCAGCGCATCCAAGTGGTCCATTACCAGTCTTCTCTGGGAAATTCGGGTCTACACTTTCTCGCTCTAGCAATAGCTTGACCACTGCTTCGTGTCCCTCAACAGCTGCACATGCGAGTGGTGTTCGGTGACTCAAATCTTGGAGATTGGGGTCGACATTTTCCCGCTCCAGCAACAACTTGACTACTCCTTCGTGTCCGTTGGCCGCTGCCCATCCGAGTGGTGTTCGATAATCCATATTAAGGCTGTTGGGGTCGATATCTTGTTGTTCCAGCAGTATCTTCACCACTCCCTCGTGTCCCTTGATAGCACTCCATCCGAGTGGTGTGTTACCTGTACAATCTTGTTGGTTGATGTCGCAACCCCCTGTATTCATCAACGCAGTCACAAGCTCAACAATCCCGAAGAACGATGCGCAGTGCAGTCCGGAGAAGAGCGGAAGAAGAACGAGGCCTCCCCTGCGTTTTGGGTGCACTACCTGCTCCAGAAGGGATACAGCCGAGATGTGGGCTTCGTACTTATCCAATAGCTCCAAAGCAAGGGTCTTCGCATGGTCTGAGAAATCCTTGATGGTATGTGTTCCCCAGTACCTCGCGGAATATCTAAGGAATGGAACGCTTTGAGGAATTGAGAGAGAATCGGATGTGATGTTGCTGACTTGTCGTGAGGTTAGATAGGTTAAGCAGGTTTCTGCAAGTGTCGAGTGAGGATTATGGAAGAGACCTTGTTGACTGCAAAGGTACTCTTGGACCGTATGGTGGATTGAACGCACAGTGGAAGCCTCGGCGTCGACTGTGATCAGGCCTTGGCAGTAGTCCAGCAGTGCCCCCACCGAAGGAACATTTTCCGGATCAAAATACGTTTCGCCTATCTCCACTGCCAGTGCATGGCACAGTTCATCTACCTTTAACGGCCGTTCCGAATGACAGACCCATGTGAGAGTGGCCATCGCAAGCTTCCCCTTTTCATCGTCCTGAGCCTTTATCCTCCCTAGTGTGGTACCATATACATCCCCTAACCCTGCCCCATCTTTTATTGACTTTAGTGTTTTCCTCCGCCGAGCAACGGTGGCACCTCTCAGGATTGCCTCAATGTGGAGAGAGGCAAGTAGAAATCTATGTTCAAAATTCAGTAGTTATTGATTTGAGGTAGCTTTAATCTTAGTCTCGTTTCTACATACGTTTCTGAGCTTATTGCCGGAATGATTTGCATAATATCCTCCTCCAATGTGCTGCTCATCATATCTGGGATCGTGTCCTTCCTGAGTTTCTCATGCAGAAATCTAAGGACTCCATCTTCCGCAGCCCGTATATATAAAAACGTTGCCGCTCCACCCAACTCCCTCTCCACCTGACTCCGCACATGTGGTCTTCCGGTCACAAATAACCGAGTATTACGAGACCCCTGCAGAATCTCGCCTAATGATCCAAGGAGCACCATTCGATTCTCTGGCACACATTCGTCAAGTGCGTCAACACATATAAATGCGCGCTTCGCGGCTACGATCGTCTGGAACATCTTCAAGATCCCCGGAATTTGGGGTCTTCTACCTCCTATAGCCCCTCTCTCCATTCGAAAATCCTGGGCTATCGCCTCCGGAATCCCCCCCCCGCTAACGAGTTGTCTCAGCAGGGAGCCAAGCATATTTATTGGTGACTGCTCATTCCGGGCAGCAAAGTCGAAGTAAAAACACACAACCATAGGATCCCCCTCGGTAGCCTCGTCGCACAGTTTATCTATAACAAGTGAACTACATGGCAACCACTTAGCAATCATATTCCAGATATCAGCAATGGTGGAATCTCTCTTACGTGATATGGCTCTTTCCCACTCCTGGATTTCCCTCGCAAAATAAAGTCGGCCGATAAGATCCACCCCCGCCACTACCCTTGTACCAGCGTTTGAATTCCTCCGCTTCCAACACCCAGGCTCCTATACTGCCGACCCGCCGCGATGCAATGTCCCGATGCCGTATCTGTGGTTCTAATGGAGATAGCCATGCCAGTATTTCCGATCTATCATCGACGGTGGTGTAGTTAACGGTAGTTCTGTTGAAAGAGTTTGTGTTGGAAGATCTATCGTTATTATTGAAACAGCCTTCATTATTGTTGAAAGAGCCTGTGGTATCGAAAGAATTATCAGGATGGGTGGCGGAGTTATCATTCTTGAAAGCTCGCAACATTTTTCAATTTTCACGGAGGTGAACGTTGAGAGCAGGGTGTTGATTAGCTTAGAGTTTTTGGAACGTAATTTCTTGAAGTTGGAGAAAAGAGGGGTAGGTGCAGCCACTGGGCAAAATTGTTCGCGATCTGAGACATGTTTAATTGCGGTTGCGCAATTTCCTTAGGCACGAGGTTGGCGACAAAAATGGTGAGCAGAATGGCATGTAACAACCCAAACCATGCTGCTCCACGCTTTCCATTCAACATATTCCGGGAATGCAAAAAATTTCAAAATTTGATATTCTGGTCCAGAATTCTTTCAAATATCTCTCCAAGCAATTACAGATTATTAAAGAATTATTGGACACTTTGGCATGCAATATTGTAAAGTTGAAGTTGAAAACAGCGCCAAGCCTTGCCATTTCCCATACAAAATAGTCAGAAATTGCGCCAAGACCAATGTACCAACTATAACTCTCTTAGCAATTCCTCAACCAGTCTAGATACAGAGTTCTAAAGGGTTGGGAAGTAAAATCTAGGGAATTGTTGGGCAAATGGGAGAATATTGAGCCCAAATTGCTTCAACTAAATCAGTGACTAGAAGGTTGTGAATATGGCTATTCTCAGTGGAAACCCCTTACACTGCTCATCATTTTTGTCGCCAGCCTCGTACTTGTACAAGTACCGCGGGGGGTCAAAAATAACGCGAGCCACTTCGGGTATCAGCCGAGTACCCAAGCTGAAAATTGGTGAAAGTATCTACTCTCTGCAGCGGAGGGGACTACAAGTTACTAACTATCACGGATCAGAAAACCCGCCTGATAAAATGAGTCACAATTCGCAATCGATTCAACTCGCCTAAGCTAATTCTCAAACCTTCACCAAAGACGAACTCACAGAAAAGAAAAAAAATCCAAGCAAAAAGAAAGTCCAACCTTGGCCGGTTGTCCGATTATCTAAGTACAGGTGATCCTGTTGTTGCTCGCTGTTCCAAATTTTCTTTCGTCCGTTGACGCTCTCAACTGTTGTCCTGTCGGGGGAAACGAGAGAAGTGAAAGATCGTTGCATAACATAGACTCGGCCCTCCTCTCTGCCTTAGCTCACAACCATCCCTGTGATAGGCGCGACCTATTCATCTCCAATGAAAGACAAGCACCGTATATATTTTTTCCCACAAGCAGGGTCTATCATCAATGATCAAGCTCTGCTGATCGATTCTCAACAAGACAAGATATTGTAACTGAGCCAAGGCGAAATTTATCCGCAACAGTACTCGAGTACAGTCATCACCGTAGTGGTGACGAAACTGGGGTGGCGTCCAACTGGGGTATTTGGAGGGCAAAAAGAAAATGAAATCGACGTTAGGGTTGCACAGGATTCGCTGTCATCGATCCCTGTTCCTCACTACGCCAGTTTCGTCGCCACATTCCGCGTATCCTCCCGATTTCCTAACCAGTTAGTGCACCAAATTTTAAACAGCAACAGAATGTCCTGCCAAGTTATGGGAGACGATCTCCATCGTTCTCTCTTTTCCATCATGGCCATACTAAGCGGTGCGGATTTTTTTGCGGTATTCTAAGCAGTGCATCTCTTTCTCTACATGGTTTTTCCTATCTCGGTTACTGATTCGGCTAGTGTTCCAAATTTTAAACCCACCCACAATGTCTCGACAGGGTTTGGGATCACTGTAGTGCAGATCACCTGCGGCATGAATATGGTGCTCAATTTGAGCTATGCAGGACGAGTGCTGGTTTGGCCAATTGGGACCCGGGGCGTATGGCACCAACCAAGCGTTCCAATAGCTTTTCGTCCCCTGGCACCCTGTGAAAGAAAATGCTTTGCGAGAGGTTGGGCGCCCTTGCACAACCAGCGGATCATGCCGACCATCTAAAATCAACTTGTGTGAAGCCTGGATTTGCGTCATCGATAATAGTTTAAGTTAACGGGGAGTAGATTCCTCTGGCAGCCCTAACTGGGAATGCTAGAATAAATTCTCCCCTCCCGTCGATTCGCAAGAGCGGGAAAATCAGCCCCTGCAATCCTCTAGGCCGAAGGGTCTTATCCACTGTTCCTCGAAGTTTATTTTTCTCCCTGGGGCCCGTTTAACGATACTGCGAACAGCCTGGTACGTGTCTGACAACCCCCTTGGAGGGCCCCAAGTTAAGCTAATGGGAATAACAAAGATCTCCTTACAGTAACACCGCACCCCCTCCCCATTATGGACATTTACACCAACCCCCAGAAGAATACCTATGTCACAGGCATCACGAAGCTTTTCCGGATGCCGACCGACTCAGGCGGGATCCCAGCTGTTGCCGTTAGCAAAAATTCTTTCGCTTGCATCACCTCCGCGTATACCATCCTGGTGATCCTAATTTTTATGATTGGATGGAACCTGATCCTAGCCATCATAATGGCATTCTGGCCCACCCGCGGTGACCCGAACCGTCTGACTGCCTTAGTTGCCCTTTGGAACTCTGGCGAACCGATGAATGCGACGACCTTAATGGCAACCTTCTGCAAGAGACTGATACTATACATGCTTGGGGGTAACCCGGATGAGGCCTCCTCAGACTCGGAAGCCGAGGGTGACCCGTCCCATCACGCGGTTGCCGGTCTGCGCTCGGAGACCGGCTCGGACGACACAGGCTCCACGATCGAGAGCGCACCACTTGTCCGAGGGAAGCGGAGCAGGTTTTTGGAAGGTTCCTCCTCATCTAACGAGAAGGGTGGGGTAAACAATCTTTTGTGGGGCCTCCTGTTTGTATCTATTGCCTTGGCTATGACTGTTGGAAATGTTGTCGCGGGTATTCTGATACCGGTACAACTCTCGATGGGGAACGTCGCTCCTCCGGCAAAGGACGCCATATTCTACCCCGACGTCCAGTTCTACACTTCAACCAACAGCGGGGCTGGACTTTCTAAACTGAATTCACTATTCGCCGCTTCAGCACTCCGTGCACTCGGATCTATCGAAGCCTCTGAGGTTACAGTCCGCAAACGGGTCTATGTAGATGTCCAAACGAGCGGTCGCAATGCGCGCGCGGTTTACAACTACAACGTCACAGGGGTGGACATGGGGCTGCAGAGTGATCCCAAGTTGCAGCTTAGGGTCAACGGTTCATGCCGCACAGATTACACATGGCTCACGAATTCAACCAGACAACTAGATACCTACAGGCTCTTTGGTGGGAACAGCACACTTCGTGTCAATTACCAACCGGATATGGATTACCCTCCGATGTTGAAATTTGCGGTCGATCCGAACACGCTTCCAGGATTCAACACTTCCTACGCCATGATAATTAACACTGGCGGTCTCTCTAGCTATACCCCTGGCCAAGACCCATGGTATGCTACTGACAAGTCTAGGGGAAACACACGCATTGCATATCAGGTGGTCCGCGGGCGACCAGTTCTCAGTTGCTGGGAAGAGAGCAAGTGGCATCTGAATGGCAAAGAGGCGGCTACCGATCACCTAGATAAGTTGCCTGGCCTGAAACTGCACACTCTCTGGGTCCAGGCCTTCAAGTACGAGTTTCGAGTCCCACGTGTGGTCAGGGTAGGTCGTGGGGCGGGGCAATCTGTACTTAAATCGGCTTCTTATGTTACGGCTCCTTTGTACACTCTGGATGCGGGCGCATCCACTATGGAAAGCGACCTCGAACGTTTGGTGTTGGCTGCTTGGGTCAGTAGTCGGAGTGTCCTACGCGACACAACCACATATGATAAGCGCGACATGCAAAATCACGCGGAAGGACCGGGAGGCTCGGTGGAAGCTGATGTTGTACAATTCGTCCTCCGGAGTGGAGATGTTGTCACCTTATCCGCCCGAATCCTTATTTCTGTCCCGTCTATTCTCCTGTTTCTCCTTATCGTTCAGAAGACCTTGGGTTGGGCCCTAGGGCATCCAGAGTTCGGAAAAAGGTCTATATTACCCGGGGAGAAAATAAATGCGGTCGCGCTGCTGGCCACCCAACTATATCGTGGACTGGACCAGAGGACAAGCTCAAGGAACTGGAACCACACCGAGTCCCTCATTCCATTCGTGTACCCCCCCGGGATTGAGGGGCCAATTGTCAAAACTGGCCCCGACGAAAAACCCCCGACTAGCGATAACGTCTAATAACCCGGAGGGTGCGGGCTTTGCAATCTCAAAGCTTAAGAATTTGGAGAGTCGCTTCATTGGGATTAACCGACCTGTGATTCTCAAGAGTTAAGGTCCGGCGGGGAAAAGAAGGTTTTTTTAGCCTTGATTGAGACGTTTCCACCCATATGTTCCGTCGTTCTATGATGGCTTCTTCCAAGAAGTTTCCCTGTCAAGCTGTGGTTAGAGATAGCTTCTTCTTTGTGTCGGTTTCTCAATTTGCATCTTAATTTCTAATGTCTATCACAAAACCTTTCTCTCATCTCATTCTTATTGTTGTTTGTCATGTTGGTGTTCGGCTTGGTGTTCTTAATGAGTTACCGCGTATACAAAGTACTGGTATCATTGCTAGAAATTAACCTCCTTAGTTCCTTCCGAAGATAATCAATAGATGGCACAATGGCAAAACGCTCAAACCGGGCAAGGGCATGGCTCTAGGACAGGTATAATCGGAAAATTCATTCTCTCCCCACCAAACCAACCAAAAACATATGTACATACAAAAACAAGGAAACCACCTTAACCACTCCATCGCTTCCCATAGGGGCCGATTTCACTCCATGTACAATAAGCACATTTGCCTACATACTCCCGTAATAATAGAAAACAGGAAGGACATGACCATGCGCCCTTCTGTCAACCTCCTTAGCCCAGAACAAATGAACTCACCAAAGGTATTACCCATTCTTGCCCGTCAACTCTAACAAGTTCATAGGGGTTGTCGATTGTAATAGTAGTATTATATTGTTTGATACCGAGGTTGCAAAAAGCTGCCTCGTGAACCTAAGGACTTTTTTTCTCCATTCCACCTACCGATTGATTCCGTCAAGTTACATGCCCGAAGCGCCCCATTCAATTCCTATGGGCCCAAATTCGTATCTCCTGGGCTAGGATAGTTTATCAAATAGTTTATTTTCGAAGCGACTAATGATTTCTCGGAAAGGCCAGATCACTGGTGGGGTAGATCGGTGGGGTGGGGGGGTAGAAAACGCCGCTTTGTTATAGATTAACTAAGAACTAGAGCATCGGTAGGCTGGGCGGACTGTGGTAGGGCTCCCCTATAATAAAGCCTTCCACGCCATGGCAAGCGCCCGGCATAGCGAGCCACCCACCCAAATACTAGCCACTGTTTTAATATGGACGAGGTTCAGCCAATCACATTGCCTAAACTTGCAGATGGCTCGCTATCCCGGCCGCTCGCTACGGCGCGGAAGACGTTACCGGTAGCTTGTAATTCACAAGCCGTTAGTTCTGAGACCGGCCCCGAATATTTCCCCTACGAGTCCCCCGGAGTCACGCCCTGAGCACGTTGAATATCGCTCCCTACCACCTCCCATGCTAATATGCGTTTGCTGTAAACCCTTCTGCCCCTAAGCTTTCACTTCCGAAAGCATACCTTGCAAATTCTCCGGGTCCCCAATAACCCTCTCACCCGTGCATGACCAAGGTTCGCAACAAAAGGTGTTCTCGTATCTTAGATTCCCCTGGCTACCATGGCTCCCGCATAAGCAGCAACTTCGAGATACAATCTCCACCGTACCCACGACGAGGATAATCAAGGATCAAATTCCAGTTCCTTTTGGTTCCACCGAAAAAACAAACAAATGGGTGACACGGTTCAGCATCAGGATGCAACACTCGAACCCGCCCGCCATTTCAAGAAATCTTGGTGGGCTCGCGTAGTGAAGCTCTGATAGGTGATTGGGCAATTTTCAGTCGACTCGGGTGCAAGGCTGCACGATTAGCCCCCCCAAGTTTGAGTAATTACCTTAACCGACCCCCCCAAGCGAATGAACATCTTGATCTCGCTAAGGTTCGGAGGTGAAAAGCAAAAAATATCCCAAGCAGAACAATAGCGATAACTATGCCACCATCGTGGATAACTTTGCCAGTATTTCCAACTCATCGTCGGAGGCTCTGCTGTTATTGCTCTCTCTATTATAGCTATGAACCCGTTATCGGGAAATTTGAGGCCAACTGGTGGACAGTGTATTAGGGGTCTTTAAGGTACCGTAGGATAGCAACGGTTGTTCCTCAATTTAGCGGGGCTTGAATCCGGCCAATTATGTCCAAAATCTACAACTCCTGGTCGGACTTTGAGCAACACACCCCTTCAACAGTCATCGAGCAACTGTCTGGGCCAAGCCAAAAAAATGAAAATGGTGTAGGGTTTGTGAAGTTCCGGCTTGGATATGATCATACTTTTTCAGAGTTTCTTTGGTGCCAGGGAATCGACACGAGGAGTGGAAATCGTCCCCTCGGGCTCCCCCGCCATCCCGGCTCCTTCCAGCCAATCCTCTCCCAGCCCAAATTGAAAGATCACCATTGCGATTCTACCTTGTGGAGCCCTACCGTAGTGTGTGTCTACCCCTGAGGCCTCATTAGACACCCCCGGCAGATCCCTGTTTTTCAGTTTGAATTCGAGTTCGAAAAATGATAGACACCTCTACTCGAGTAGCGAGGTTTCCAAAATTGCCAAGTAATGCTATTCCATGAATATATTAGTTCAGTACCAAGATGGATGTGATCCTCAGGAAATCATAGCATAGCGTACCCGATCTGGTGTCAAACTTCTAAGCTACTCAATTTACAGCTAGTGTAATCTGGGCAGTGTGCCTATCATTTTTCGAACTCGAATTCGAACTCAAAAGAGGGATCTGCTGAAAGTGTCTATTTGCAACGATAGATCTAAGGTGGGGATGAGCCCCCGTGTAAGAGAGCATGTGTGATTAGAGTGACGGCGCCAAGTCAGATGGTCTCAGCCTTGGAAGCTATGCCCAAGGCAACGCCTGGGAAAAGCAAGGAATACCCCATTACCTGGCTTTACTCTCCTGCCGCTAGTACGTTGAAATAAGAGTTTTCCCCGTAATCCGGCTCAAATTCGCAATAAAACGCCTTCACTTAGCCTTTTATGACCAAAATCAGGCTTATTGTGGTCTCTTCCTGACTGTATTGAATGTATTGCTTCAGCCGCTACTTTATTTCAATTTCTAGCGGCAGGCGAATAAAACCAGAGAATGCGGTACATAATGACACGAGCTTCTCGCTGTGATGGTGTTTCCTTCCCTCTCAAATATTCGCCAAGAGTTCCAACTTCCAACTTCCAACTTTCATTCCCATGCGGGGCACCGTCACTCTGATGGGAATTGAAGAATACTGTACAATTACTGATAGGATGAGATAACAGCTCACTAGTTATAGATAAGCAGATAAGCGGTGCCACAAGGCCGTCATGGGGGGGGGACAACTATTACCCACTTTTACTTCCAATTTGTGCTTGGAATAAGCAATCACCGGTGGATATGCTCGGCTCCCTGCTGAGACAGCTTGGCGGGGGAAAATCGCTACGGTAATCCAGGTCTTTCGAAAAGAAAAGTCTCACTGAGGGTGTCCCCACTAACTTTTGAACAATTATTGGTGGTTAGGCGCAGTGGATTCAATCCTAAGTTACCGAACGGCACAAAACTTTTATTGATACGAACAACGATAATAGACAAAAGATATGCAAGAACAATAAAGAGTAAAGAGATCGAATGCAAGAACGAATGACTTTGACAAGACAAGTGAAGACCTTAGAACCGTGAGAGACAGATGCGATGAGTATGAGATGAACTACTAAAACGAACAAAGGGAAGAACAGGCTGCCTTATATCCCTATCTGCCGAGAACCTTCATCATGTTGGCGACACTCTAATGGCAGCTCGCTCACGACCCGATGATGACTGGGGTAGGGTAGGTAACGGCGCAAAGTCCAGGAGAAAAGCACGTAAGTGGTGGTTGTGGTATGTGTGATGTTCGATGCACAATACAGGAAGCTCTCTACTGGTAGCTCAGACTTAAATACAGAAGAGAGCGCACAAACGCACTAAACAGGAAAAACCCACACGATGGGAAAAACCGCACAAGTGGCAGTCATGACCCTAAACCGGTCGTACCCCAAACTAACTATCATACCCTAATGACTATGGGATTCTAGCTATCACATCACCGGCATACTTCCTGCGCATGCCGGATTCTTCTCCCATTTTCCATCTCTAGGTCATCCTTCTGTTTCGCTTTGCGAAGACACTTCCGAGGTAAGAGCTGCTTGTCCGAGGGTACAGTTATGCCGGATGCCTCAGATCGAGTTGATGGCTGCGGGTATGGTAGATGTTCGGCTATTGACTGTTGTTCGTGTTTCATTGTCTGGCGATCGGTGTTTGACGGTGTTGTACTAGTATCAGGTATGCAGGGTGGTTGTGTTGAATCGTAGGAAGCTAACAGTGGTGGAACGCTGTCGAAGCAACCCTCTAGTTAACAGTATCGTAGATACGTCTCATCTAATTCGGGAACGAAAGTATGTACTCGAGTATGGGGTGAGCAGCCTAAAATCAGAATTCTCCAACACTAACGGCCGGAGGCGGGAGGCTGCAGGGAGAACGGGGGACGGTGCGGGGCCGTTGCGAAATAAATTTTGGCTCGATTCCAGAAGGGTATTAAGAACTCACACTGCCCTCTATTTCTGCGAGAATGGATGACTAATATACTAGACAATCTATTGTATGCCAAGGGGACCATTCTCTAGCTGGATTTGCTACAAGTATCATAATCCAATCTTATCTCGGTAAAGAGCATGACAGGACAATGTCGCCGACAGGATAATGTCGCATCCCTAGAGTATTAGTAGGCAAACCGGATTTGCTCTTGGTTGTTGCAACCAGATTTGCCATGCGCGACATTATCCTGTTGGCGACATTGTCCTGTCATGCTCTTTTACTGATATATAGAAAACATATGATGAGGTTAACTAGTAGAAATTTAATCCCGGGAAGCCGCAGTTCCGGACAGGGACGGTGCCGGGCGTCATCAGTAATGTCTCGCGATGCGATAACGATTCCTTCAGAGAAGTACGGTTTCCCTTGTGTCAGTGGAGTGGTGAAATATCTAGTTTATCCGTACTGTGTGGGAATTTTGATAATAGGATACGAGAAGCGGTGTTAGGGATAAGGTAGACTCCTGGGTAATTGTCTCAACGGGTTGGACGTCGTATAGCCGAGTTCTTCTATTTTGTTTCCTTCCCGGGGTAACTCCTATATTTCTATGAATAAATTTATTATAATTTAATCTAAATCTAATTGCAGAAAATGCCAGTCAACAAATAATGTCAGATGTGTTGGAAATGAAATGATGCCGCTCGCTATATTCTCCCGATATCGCATTTGTTGTTTAGATAGCCTCCGGGGACGCGCTTGTTTGTGGCTACGGAAATGCGCTTAGGAATGGGGCATGTGTTTTGGCTTCGGGCGTGTGTGGAAGGCATTTCCCGTGCAGGAAGGCAGCCGTGGAAGGGAAGAGGAGAGGCAGTAAGGAAAGCCGGAAAGAGAGCGAAAAGTTTGTAAAAGGGATTTGCACCTAAAGTGAAAATGTGCAGAGGATGTGAGCAGTGATGATAGTTCTTTTATTTTGTTCGCATGAGAGTTCGGAAAGGGGGGGAAAGGAGCAAGCTGTGAAAGGGACATTTGTGGTAGCCCCTGAAAGGATAGGATGACTTTGTCATGTATATCCCCTGTCTTTGCCTTAGTTGTTGAAATAGTCGTCGTTTAGCCACAGCTTGAGGTTGTTAGTGAAAAGATTTTCCCCACCCGTGAGTGTGGGAAGGTTGTCTTTAGAAGTTGTTTGGCGTTTTGTTTCACTGCTCGTCACTCACTGTGTATCGTTTGCGCGGTCGAAGTGTAAAAATAAGCAGGTGACCAGCTACTTGGTCAAGCAACGTCCATAGATACAGTCGGGGATTTTGGAATTTAAAATATTGAAAGTGGTGATTCTTCAGCCTTAACTTTCGAGAGAATGGAGGATAGAATACAGTGCGCATTGTCGCACTATCCAAGATTGAGGTGTTCACAATGTAAGTTGTTCTATGATTCTCACTCGACTTTTGACTGACTTAATATGCCTAAATAAGTGCTCTGCGGTGGTTTCCAGAAGATTAAACCCCATACCAAGTCGCCCAAAAAAATCATAACAATTTTGGTGGTGACGCCAAGTGTAAGAACACTCTGCTATGGGGGTTACCCTGCTTCTCGAATGCCAAGAAGTAACTAAGAAAATTCAAGTTCCAAAGATAATTGTGACAAGATTGAGGTAGGGAATAGTGAGCTATGAATTTATTCACTTGGGTGTGGGAGCAATAGAGCCCGTGAAAAGAATAGATTCATATCTAAGGAGTGCACGAAAAGAAAAGAATATGAGAGAGTAAATGATTGAAAAGGAGCAGGAACAAAATGGTCTGTTAGGGAGACAGAACGAGCGGGAGTGAAGAAGACGGAAAGAGCAATCAGGGAAATGAAGAGTAGGAAATCCTCGACTGTGTCACATCTCAAATAATTCCCATACAAATTGAGTGGCACTGTTGATAGCCAGTGCAAATCTCTTTTATATCTGACATCTGATGTTTGGGTTAAACTAGTTCAATACGCCAAAGAGTTTTTAAAACAGGAGACAATTCCAGTATATGCGAGAAACACAAGGGTTATTCATATTCAGTTTCAAAATACTGCACGATGGAACGATGAAATTTCTGAAGATTATTGGAAGATGAGAGGATGTCAGATGGTAGAGGCGCTGTGGACCAAGGACTTTGATGAGAAGGTATGAGGGTGGGCTTTGCCGTTAACGAAAAGGGGGTGGAAGTCGCTACTGTCGTGCAGGTCCCAGGCATAGAAATAATACATGTCTATGCAGTATGGATGATCGAGCCTGGTTGGGTTGGAGGTTGGCTAGTAGTCGTTACAGGGTGGGGCGGGGCGGGCTTTCACAAGGCAGACCCCACCCTTACCTGGTGCCGGGGGCGGGGTGGGGAAAAGGGTCCCGTCCGCCCAGTAACGAACCATATGGTGAGCAAGTGAGAGCCGAGTTTAGCCCAAAGGAGTAGGAATTTGCTGAACAAGTTTGGTGTACTGTCACAAATCGTGACTGAGCAAGGCAGATTTTACATGACTAATATTTATTGTTGGATGGGTGGACGTGGTGGATGTGAGAGAACTTGTTCTATTCTCAGATGTGCGCCGCTGCTAACTAAATAGGAGTAACAAACATGTGTGCGCAACTAGTGGTTTACCCTCAACGCCGTCCTATCTTCTCCACAACACTACTAGGGTGGTTGCCCGTACCCTACTACACTCAACACTTCCCCGACGGGTGCCACCCGTATACATGCCCATATAATACTCCCCCACACTCCACGGTTGGGTATCATCCTTATATAAGCTACCTAAAAAAAAAATTCAAAGTAAAAGTAGAAAGCTATCAAGACAATCCACACATCCGCGCAAACAGAATATGCTTGCTAAGTACAAGGGGTTTGGTCAACCCATCTCCAACCATATCGTTTGTCCTGCAATAATCCATCATGACCTCCCTTCCATCTTCTACAAATTCTCTGATCTGATGAACGCGAACGCCAATATGTTTGCTGTGAGGTTTATAGGCGGTGTCTTTAAACGTAGAAAGTGAGGCTTTATTGTCATTATATAGAGTACTAACAGGTAACTCCGATCTACTGATCTCTTTTATCAAGTTTCGAAACCAAACGAGCTCTTGAATTGCCGATACGCTCGCGTTAAACTCCGCATCTGCAGTGCTCGTAGCCGTAAGAGCTTGACGTTTCGAATGCCACTGAATCATTCCGATTCTGAGAAGAAAGAGGTATCCGGAAGTTGATTTCAGCGTTCCTGCGTCGCCGGCGAAGTCTGAATCCACAAATCCATCTAAACGTACGCCTGCTGGCATTTCTCCCCCCAGGCTGAGCCAGAGCTTCTTCGTGCCTGCAAGATATCTGAGGACCCGTTTCGCACAAAGCCAGTGACGATCATTAGGATCCGCGTTGAATCTCCCAAGGTAAGAAACTGTAAAAGCAATATCAGGACGGGTGCCCATCGCAATCCAGCCAAGACTCCCAATAAGCTGCAAGTAGAGAGTGCGATCGCACGGTTTGTCTCCCCCTCCGTTCATGCCCGGTTTGTCCTTTTCCATCGGTGTTCCTACGGGTTTGCAATTCGCCATGTCAAACCGCTCCAACACCGGGTCAATATGCCCTTTCTGTGTCAAGGAAATCATATGACCATTCGTATCCATCGATACGACCATACCAAGAAAATGGCTCACAGTGCCAAGATCAACAATCTCAAACTTGCTTTTTAACTTATCACATATGATCTTCACTTCTCCCAACGCTGCTGCAATGAGCATATCATCAAGGTAGAGTACCAGTATCGTTCCGTTGTCGTGGGTATAAACGCCGAAATCAAACCTGCCTCGGCGAAACCCCATTTTTGTCATTAAAAAGTTGGCGATCGTGGTGTCCCAGCATCGTGGAGACTGTTTTAATTCGTAGGGACTGCGATTGAGACATGCTAGCCTCTCCAGTCCAAACACCCCAACTGGTAGCGACACATACACCTCCACATGCAGCTCGCTGCCTAGGACTGCCGTAACCACATCCATTTGACGTACTGCAAACCCTTTGCTGGTGCAATAGACAACACAACACGAACACTCGACAGACTCGCCACCGGCGCAAAAGTATCCGTAAAATCCAAGCCACCAAACCTGGCGAAAACCCAGAGCCACCAAGCGTGCTTTATACCTTACTGTTTCCCCGACCGGATTGTGCTTGCGCTGTAAAATGAGTTTCCTAGGGATTGCTTTCTTCGTTTCTGGTATCTCATGAACGAACGTCAACACCTTATTCTTCTCCAACGATGCACCCTCAGAGTCGATAGCCTCCTGCCATTCGCACGCTTCATCTGACTCCATAGCTGACTTATATGTATTCGGACCTGCCTCCACCATGTAGACGGCCTCCAGCCTCGGTTCACTAGTACCTGTGTTTGATGTTCCGGAACCACCCCTCTTGGAATGTGTGCTTCCCATTCCCTCCGTAGTAGGGAGTTTTCCTTTCTTCGATTCCCAGTAGGAGCTATTCGTGTCTGCTGTCAGCCCCCTGAGCATTCCTGCAGTGTCCGATTTCCTTCTCAGGTTTCTTGTTGTCACAAACGGCATCTCTTCCCGGTCCACACCATTATCATTATCACCACCACCATCACCACCATTGCAGGATTGTCCTGCCGATAACGACTGGACTCGTAGTTTGCGTAGGTGAAAAGGTGCCAGTACCTCCTCGGCGTCTCCCCAATCAAATACTTGTTGTTGCTCCTCTTCCCTCCGAGTCACTCTCCTCTCAGGTGCCTTCTCCCCTGGTGCTCCCTCGTCGTCAAACTCGTCACCCCAAGCCAGCTGTTCCTCCCATGGCTGAATCTCCGGCCCATAGTAGCATCTCGATTCTTGACCCACGGTATCACTGGTAATGTAGTACAACGTAGACTCCACGAAGATAACATCGTGGGAAATTACAAACCGTTTTCCAATCGGATCGTAGAGGCGATATTGCGGGGTAGTATCAGTATACCCAATAAGGATGCATTTCCGTACCGCTTTGTCCATCTGCTTTCTTGTCTCTTTCGGAACCTGCGCATAGGCTACACAACCCCATACCCGAAGATGCTCGTAGATGGGTTTCCTTCTATGCCAAAGCTCGTACGGTGTAAAAGCTGTCTGAATCGCGCGTGTAGGAAGCCGATTGCGGACATATATCGCTGTCATCGCCGCCTCAGCCCAGTATTGCTTAGGGGCACTGACTGTAGGTAAAAGCGCACGCGTAGTTCCAATGATGGTACGGTTCGCTCTTTCACTCACTCCATTGGATTGAGGCGTATATGGCGTCGTTCTTTTGATCTCTATTCCTTCTTGTTGTAAGAGATGACAAAATTCATTTGACGTAAATTCCCCTCCCCCATCGGTGCGGAGTTTCCTAATAACCTTGCCTTGTTGTTTCACTACCAAGGCTTGATACTCCTTAAAGCGAGCAAATGTCTCCGACTTGCGCTTTAGTAGATAACCCACCTTGTACCTGGTAAAGTCATCTGTAAACAGCAGGAGATAGAGAGCTCCCCCAAGTGATTTCAGATCGATCGGTCCGGCCATATCACTGTGCACAATCTCAAGAGGTTGCATCGCACTTGACAATGCTAAAAGTGACGGGAACGGCTTGCTTGCCATTTTTCCATACACACAACCTACGCAAACAAAACGTGGGACCTTCCGTATACTGGGAATATCGTTATCCTGCAGCGACAGCCTACGCACTGCTTCTGCTCCTAAGTGCGCTAGCCTGAAATGCCACCCCGTGGCCTTCTTGGCTGCTCGTTCGCCAGTGTCCAGAGCAAACACATTATTAACTCCAAGCTGTCCCAATACTTCACCGCTCATAGGTCTCAGTACAGAGAGCCCGTTCGCTTCTGCTACTCCAACCAAAGAGCCGTTACTATATCTCATAGTAGCTCCCGCACTTGGTGGAACCTCGACGAAAATACCCGAGCGTCGTAGTTGAGAAACCAAAAGTCCACTGTTCTCGCGGCAAGCTGGAACGTGCAACATGTCTTTGAAGAGTAACTTCATTTTGCATTGCTTTCCATCATCTCATAACAAGAGAGTGACATCGTCTCGACCGAGGGCATTGATCACTGCATTGTTGGCAACACGAATCCTGTGTTCGCCATCGGGAATTCGTTCGTAGGTGGTAAACCAGTCCCGCAAACCTGTAACGTGTGTACTACAGCCACTATTTAAAAGCCATTGATGTCGGCTCGTAGGTGCACCGGTCGAACTGAAAGCTGTAAAAAGAGAGTTCTTTGGTTGATCCGTCGAAGCCACCTGAGCTGCTGTCGTGACTTTCTCCGCAGGAACCCCTTTTGCTGTGTCTGATTTGAGTCTCCGAGATTCACTGCGCCGGTGACCCTTCTTCTGACAGTAGTAACAAACAATCGACTGTCCATAGCTCGCTTGTCCATTTCCTCTCATCGTCTGACTACTAGATGCTCCCCCAGACCCTGACGCTGAAGAGCCATAGCCATATCCTTTTCCCATTACCGCCAGAACGGCATCTTTACCAGTAGACCCCCCTTTGTCGCTATTCATAGTAGATTCTCTTGCTTTGATAGCCGCGATCAAATCCTCCGGTTGGTCTGGTATAAGAATCGTGCCTTGAAGATCACGCCACTCGCGCCATGATGCTGGTAGACCGTTTAACAGGTAAAAGGTTTTCTCACGAGGTTTGATCTCTTCCTCTGCCTCGCGCAAATATTCTATAATTTGTTCGATCTCATGGACATATTCTGCTGCCATCCGATATGTGTCAAAGGTGCAGTCAAACAGAGATCTCCGAAAATTGTGGAGTTCCAGCCCAAGAGCCTTACGATAGGCTTCTTCAAGCTTCTTCCATAGGGATTCTGGATCCTCATCGTAGGCAGCCGACGTATATTGGGCACAAATCCGTGGCTCCATAGCGTTCCGAATCTTTGCTGTAATCCGAAAACACTTCCGCAAATGGTTGTTGTAGGCGGCCAGCACTGCGGCATCCCTGCTATCCTTATCAGGTGTCTTTTCAAGACCCAATACGAACCACCAGAGGTCCAATTCTTTCAATTGATTGGACATTCTCTGCCTCCAAGGCCCGAAATTATTATCTCCCAAGAGAGGAAATAACACATGGCTCGACTGCGTAGACTCGTAAAGTGCAGTCATCGTTCGAACAAGACGAGTGGAACTTGAGAGAGGGAGAGGGAGAGAGAGAGATATTGATAAAACAAGCCGTAAGAAAAACGATTTGAAAAAGCTTAGGGCGTAGATAGCCGCCTATCGAATGCAGGATTTTTCTCCTTTAGTACTCAAGCTGGGTGAGCATAACGATTCGAAAAAGGCACACGGCGTAGATAGCCGCCTATTGAATGCACGATTTTTCTCCTTTGCTTAAGCTGCGTGGAACGCAAAGGCTCATAACCTGTTGGATCGGTGGACGTGGTGGATGTGAGAGAACATGTTCTGTTCTCAGATGCGCGCCGCTGCTAACTAAATAGGACTAACAAACATGTGTGCGCAACTAGTGGTATACCCTCAACGCCGTCCCTTCTTCTCCACAACACTACTAGGGTGGTTGCCCGTACCCTACTACACTCAACATTTATTAGTCATAAGGTATGTTGGGTTTTTGCACAATGACGTGGTTTGACTCATAGCTTTCACATGACTGCGCACTTGTGAGTCATCGTTTGATTAGAATTGGGGGATGCTTTCAGGACTCACGATTGTGACGTTATAGGATGTAATGACTTTTGCGCATGATTGGGTTCATGGGTTTGGATCGATTGAAAAGGATGTGGGCAGTTGACTCATACGAGTCAGCTGATGGATTTCGCACTTTGACTCACTATGAGTCATAGGGGCTATGTTACGCGAGGAGATGAGTTACCAGGGTAAGGGTTATGGGAAGATGCCTATCAAAGGGGCTTGGTTCTGACCAAGAGATATGCACGAACCATCTCCTCTCCACCTCGGGCGATTGAAATCTCAACACCACGAGAAATCATCGTCACTTTCCCCCACCCACCTCTCTTCTCCCACGATGGCTACTGCCTAGGAGTTGACGTTAAGCCAACCTTCCTCCTCTTCTGAGGCCTGTCAGTCTCCCCTCCTTGCGGTTCTCGTTCTCGTTCGGTGTTGATCCGCTCATGATGTTCAGTTCTCCCCCTCACCCCACACTTGCTTTGCACCTCGCTTAGCATTTTGCACGGTCGGAAAGCTTCTCGCTTCGTTCACGGTCAGCGTTACAGTGTTGGACTCTCGGTCGAAGTAGGCCTCGGCTTGCTGGGCTTGTACCTCTGATGGGGAAAGCCTCAGTTAGTAACATCTCGGTCTCGCCTGGGTTTTGTAGTCGTCCCAAAAGCCCTTGCTATGGCCCGTTTGTCGGTTGTTCCTAGCCTGTTCGCGATCCTTCCTTTTCCCACCTCCCGGTTCCGTCCGCTTGCACCGTTAGTGCTACAGTAGCTGGCACCTTACTGCCTCCTCATCCTCCCCGATCGTTCGTCCACTGCTCGGTTACGCCCAGTCGTGGTATTGCACTATCTCCCTGCCTGGTGTCCAATGCCTTGGATCGATGTAATGACTGTCGCGACCGTACGTTTATGGTTACAATGTCGGCCCACTAGTCCAGTGGTTTTTTCTCGTAACGGTGATCACACATCCTCCTCCCCGGGCACTATCGGGCCTTCGCGAGGCAATCTTTTCTTTTGTTTTAGGGGAGCCTGCTGAAGGGTTTGGGTCTCTCTCCTGTACGTCTCTATGAATTGTTTCCTTACGTGTCTGAGGTATTATTGTCTTAGGTGCTAGGCGAGGGGGATTTTTCCTATGGATTCGGGGTGTTAGATTTTTCCCATGAAGAGGTGAAGCGGGCGGTTGTTGGAATTAAGGTTTTCTTTACGCCATATCTCACGATGCATGCGAGTTCTTGTACCTTAACAATGAATACATGATATAAAAAAGAAGAAAAAAAGAAAAAAACAAACTAACCAAGAGATATGCACGCTTCTTGCAAACTTCCTCCCTCCCCTTAAATTTCACATACAAACTCAACGTTACCCTGCTTTGCGTCCGGACAAAACCCCTCTCCAATCTTTCCTCCCTCGCTCGTCCTCATGGCGGATCCACACCACATTCCCTCAGGCAACCCTGCCTTCGGCAGAATGTTGGCCCTCAACTCCCCTGCCCCGTCAAGATCAGGTACGCCCTTGACCGACTACCCCCTAGCCTTGATGGCGGAACCACTGGCTCAGGCCAGGAGTGTCCTTCACCTCAACCCCCGAGACCTCCCAGACTTCAGTGTGGCAACGCTGGCCAAGACCATCCTCGCCGAATCCACCAGAGTCCCCCTCGTGTCCCAACTTGTCAAAGGGCTTGTTACCATTTCCCATGAGCTGAGCGGGGTATCCCAAAAGCTCGCAACGATCTCTCGGGAGAACGAGGCCATGAGGGAGGAGCTCTCTGACCTCTCCTCGCAACTGGCCAACCTCCCCCACCCTCAAGACCAAAGCTCCCATCAGCAAAAATTATTATATGCGTCCTGAGCGTCGCGTGCATCAGACCCTCAAGACGCTCAGAACGTTAACCGTTACTCTGGACACGACGTCGGCCGGACGTCACCTCCGGACGCTATTCCCTATCTACCCCTGCATCCTCGACATCCCGAGGACCTCCACCACCAAGCCCATGCGTCCAGATGCCCTGAGACCCTAAGCTGTCCCGCATCCTGACGATCTCCTTCCTGTGCCGCGCTCGTCATGGCGGAATCCAACTCCACTCTAGCATCCAGAAGACTATCCGGATGCTTAGGCTTCCAGATGCTACACAGCGATATTTGAACCCCCTCTGCATCAATTGCCATGTCTGGCTATAGCCTCCCAATGCCTTCCAAATAGCTCACATGTTCGTTGCGACGGCATCGTGGTGGCTCACTTGCATACTCTCGACGGCATCGTGATAGCACACATATTCCAGATGCCGTCTTGACGACGTCGTGATAGCTCACATGTATATTCGCGACGGCTTCGTGATAGCACACATATTCCAGACGCCGTCTTGACGACGTCGTGATAGCTCACATGCATAATCTCGACGGCGTCATGATAGCACACGTATTCCAGACGCCGTCTCGATAGCTCCACTATTCATTTGTATTACTGAGTGCCATTCACAAAAGCTTCGAGGCGCTGGTGCCCCTTGTATCGTGACTTTGAACCTCTTCCGCATCTTGATATTCTATTATTACTAGTCTACTGCCGTGACCAAGGCGTCCAGGACACCCTGGCCACGGCGATTCTACATTTCTGAGCTCTCGCTCAGATCTCGCTCAGAATTACACCCAATATTGTCCTCACGGCTCCACAGATGGGCCAACCGAAATCTAATAGTTTACATTTCCTGCAAATCAAATTCCATAAACTCAACGGTTCCCACATCGCCAAGTCTACAAAAAACCATTCTCTCCCACCCCTGCGTCACTTTCCTGCAAGTCGTCCAGGCTCAACGATAGCTGACTGGCGAAACCCGGGGTCGCTGGCCCCTCTTGCGCTAGTCCCAGCGTCTGCTCCTGTAAGTTACCTAGGCTCACCAGATCTGAATCTAGCATCTGAAGCGCCTGGGCGAACGACCCCTGGTTGTAGTCAAACGACAGTTTGCTCCCCTGGGATGCATCTTGACTCTGCCGCTAGTGCTCTAAACCCCCGGCGTGATTGTTGAGCGGTCTCTGTTCCACCACAGCAGCGTGTCTTGGATTCCGGCTGCATAGCTGACGCCCGGATAGCTGATGCTCCAGTTCGGCATGCACTGCGTCATGATTGTCAGCACAGCCTTCACATCTCTCCTGCATCTTACGATGATTTTGCTAGATCCTGTCTATGCTCGTCTCACGCAGTTTCCTGAGCATGAGTTGCTGCGTTGGCTGTGGTACTGCCCGCCAGGTGTTCTTCTGCCGTAAGAAAAGGTCTTGCAAGATTGGTTAGTCATCAGAACAAAAACCAAGGACGGGGGGGACATTGAGGGTCTCCTACCTCCAACTGCGTCAGGCTT